>Ga0213867_1000989_pt1 | contig 12644 bp, 15 predicted proteins | sample PICome_12_FD_160120 | JGI IMG/M metagenome (GOLD analysis project Ga0213867, IMG submission 160120) | Coastal seawater microbial communities near Pivers Island, North Carolina, United States - PICO540 | ecosystem: Environmental > Aquatic > Marine > Coastal | place: USA: North Carolina... | reverse complement strand
TGCACTTGTAGAAATCGCAGTTGACAAAGAAAGGAAAATTATTTGGTTAAAAGAACATTTATATAAAAAAGGTTTAGTTACCTCCCAGATATATGATTACTGTGTGAGGATTGCAGGTAGAAATTTAATAGTATCGGATAATTCTGAACCTCGTCTTTTGTCTGAAATGAAGATGAAAACTCCCCCACTTAACATTACTCCAACAATAAAAGCAAAAGGATCTATTGTTACTGGTATATCGTTGATGCAAGATTACAATATAAATATTGAAGGAGAAAACCTCATCAAAGAATTTAATAATTACGTTTGGGCAGTTAATGGAGTCAAGCCTATAGATAGCTATAACCACCTGATAGATGCAGCTCGTTACGGAATTCAATACTTACTTACTCGTTCAGTTCCTAGAGGGATGTATATAGTTAAATAATTTTTGTATATTAGTAAAGTCTTTATTAGACCTTTTTTCATTGATTTGGGAGGGAGCATCAGAAACGGTGCTCTCTTTTTTTTATAATTTATTTGGCAGTTCTAAAATATTGTTATATGTTTGTCCTGTCAATAATGACACATAATTAATAAAAGGGGTTAAGAGCCTCACGAAAAATTCGAGATATTAGATAATTTATTTTCAGTAAAAGATTGTGACCGTTTAGAGGAACAATTAAAAGCGTTAAGTTTTTTAGCGAAACTATGTGATGAAGCATTTGATAATGACTTTATGGAAAGGGCAGAAGAATTGCTCGATGCTATCCATACCTTGAAAAAAGGTTTAAATATTCCTATATTCGAGGATGATTATGAAGAGCGTATTTTCATTGAAGCATTTTTTGCTAAACAAGAATACTTGATAGACAAAGAAAAGAATGATCCTTTACGGATTGCAGTAAATGATTTAGAAAAGAATTTACTAAACTTAAAAGGATTTTGATTCTTTAGTCTAATGCTGAATGTAAAAGGGGAAAGTAAAATTTCCCTTTTTTTTATATAAATATTTGGCAGTTCTAAAAAAAGTATTTATATTTGAACAAATATTAAAACAATAATTATGGAAAACACAGAATTTCAACAAGTATTAGAGATCTACAAAGACCTTTCGCTTAACCAGATGGAGCACCTGCTCAACCTTATGTGGAAGCATATTGAAATACCTCACTACCAAGATGGAGTTGTTAGATCCTTTGAAGTAGAAAGCGTATGTTTGAATGGAGCAATATTACAAATCAACACAGATGTATTTGCTAACCATTGTATAAACCTAAACAAGAACAACGATGAATAAAAGAGAGAAAGTTTACAACGCAATTAAATCAGCTAACGGTTTAATATTTAGTATTGAGTTTGTTAAAGCTGACCAAACTAAAAGAAAGATGATTTGCCGTAGTGGAGTTAAGAAACATCTTAATCCAAACGGTAAGAGAATAAAAACCTCCCATCCATTAGATATTGGGAAGATGAGAGTATTTGACCTAGAAAAGAATCAGTATAGATTCATTAACCTAGATAATGCTTATAGAATTACAATTAACGGTAAAAGCTACGAGATATGAAAATAGATGTAAGAGAAGGAGTTCAAATAGATATTAGGAGTGATAAGTCTATGTATATTACAATAGGTGAATACACATACTACATTGACGATTCAACTGGGGAGCAAGTTATGGACTATTGGAAAACTAATAGTCCTAATGAAGATGCTATAGATAGTAATATCCCACAAAACCCACACCAAGTATATGATGAATGGGTTAGCTGGGCAGACTTTTTAGGAACTGAAAACTAATTGATATGGTACATTTATCTGATAAAATAAGGAACGTGAATCTAAAGATATCCAGAGACGAACTCGACATACTACAGGATTTAATTGCTCAAAGGATGGGAGAAGATAAAAATTATAACGTCTTTGATGAGGAGCTCCACGAACTGATGCGTTCAATAGAATCTCAAACGATGTAAATTCAATAGGGGTAGCAATTCAATACCCCTTTGTGAATTCAATACCTATAAATTCAATAGGGTACGAAGGGCTGCGAAGCCCTTTTTTTATTGGGGTTATGCTTATTTAGACTAAATATAAATTAACAAATTATCAACAAAAAATTTTTTAGTCTTACCAAATTGTTCCATATTTGCAATGAGCAAAAAAGCTCAAAAGCAAATATTAACTAATTCAAATAATAATGGAAAAAAAGATCATTACATTAATTGACAAAGCAAGTAAGTATTTAACCTATTTATTTATTCCCTTTTTTATATGGGTATTTATTCAAATAATCTTAAAAGCTTAACCAATGGAAAAAGTACAAAAGATTATTAAAGAAATATCAGAAAAAAAGGAGCGACCAAAAACGCTCCTTTCAACTGGAATAAGCAACAGCAAAACGGCTAAAAACAGCCTAAAAACTTTTATTTTATATTTAGCTCCCTATAATCAAAACAGCAAAAAGCATAATCTTTGCCCAATGGCGAGCAAAGGATGTGCGGCTGCTTGTTTATTTACTGCTGGACGTGGAGTTATGGCTCCTGTAATTGCTGGACGTGTTAAAAAGACTGAATATTTTTTAAGAGACAAAAAAGCATTCATACAACAATTAGCAAAAGAAATAGAAACTAAATGCTTGACAGCTTATAAAAGAAATGAAAAAATAGCTTTTCGGCTTAACGGTACATCGGACGTTGATTTTGTTTATTTGCTTAAAAAATATGCTAATTTTGATATAAGTAAATATAAAGACGTTGCCGTATGGTACGACTATACAAAATTGATATCTAAAATAAAAAGGTACAAAGATCATGTAAACTACTTTTTAACTTTTTCTAGATCAGAAGATAATGAGTCCGCAGCTATTGCAGCTCTAAATGAGGGTGCAAATGTTGCCGCAGTTTTTAGAGACGAGCTCCCTAATTATTGGCGAGGCTATAAAGTAATTGACGGAGACAAAAGCGATCTATTGATGATATACAATAAAAACATCGTTTTGGGGCTGCGTGCAAAAGGTGACGCAAAAACAGACAAAACAGGATTCGTAATTTAAAAATAATAATATGAGAAAACATACTTTTAAATTGTGGTACGTTTACAAAGAAAATTTACAGTTTTTAGAATATACTAAAATTTGTAAGTACCCAAAAAAAACTAAACTTTATAGGGATCTAATATATTTATTAGATAACGACAACAGGACAATAAGAATAGATATAAATTAAAATATTTTAACAATGAGCAAAAACAAAATACAATTCGATCATAATATAAAAAAGATAAAAAGACAACAACAAGAAGAAAGGGAGAAAATAATTGAGAAAATACATAATTCTTGGATGTTCCCTACATTCGGCAAAGCAAATAAATATTAAAGTTAAATAAATATTAAATAAATTTAGCCTTCTTTTTAGGGGGCTTTTTTTATGGGTTTATTTTTGTAACTGCTTGATTTTCATTGAAAATGAGTTTAAATAGGTGGGGCAGTCTTTACCTACACCCTCACAAAGCCATTTTAAGCCCCTTTTAAGCGCGTTTTAAGTTTATTTGGTATATAACTATAGGGGCGATAATTTAACGGCTTTATATGGACTCTGACGGAAAGGATGGCAACCAAGCTAATTAACCTACACTCTCTACAAGTGGTCTTTAGAACTGCCAATGTGAATTCAATAGGGTTATTGTGTATCTTTACAATGTGAATCTAATGGGTATATTTGACACGATGCAGTACGATGCTTTCCAATGGTGTATTGAGAACGGCATAAAGGTATATTGCCTCCCAAAAAAAAGGAATGATAAGCTATATGCTATCGAAGTTTATAACGATGGTAATATAACTACAAGCGAGAAGATTTATAAGAAGGATGAGGTAGATACTAAAATATGGGAGCTATATGTCCATATGTACTTGAAATACAACACATAAGCTCTTTAGAACTGCTAAAATGGCACACATATAATATATAGTTTATTATTAGTAGTATAACTGTATATAGTAATATGAGTAACTATATGTAGAGTATAACTATATATATCTCTCTGCCGTTATGGCATCTGTAAACGAATAGATACAATAATTTAGAATGTAATTACTTTAAATATGAAGAAAATAGAATTAGAAGTGCCATCCTCTTTGGAGTCTATAACTTTAGGTCAGTATCAACGATACTTAAAAGTTGCAGACCAGAATAAAGGTGAGGAGTACAATGATTTTCTGAATAAGAAGCTCGTTGAAATATTTTGTGATGTTGACCTTAATGAGGTGGAGCAAATACCCTTTGTAGAATTCGAGAAGGTATTAGTTATTATACAAGAAGCCTTCGAGAAGAAATGGGGACTAACTAAAAGGTTTAAGCTCCTAGATGTTGATATGGGGTTTATACCAAAACTAGATGATATGAGTCTAGGAGAGTATGTTGATGTAGAGAGCTCCATTGGTGATTGGCAAGATATGCACAAAGCGATGGCTGTACTGTTTAGACCTGTCAACTTCAGTCAGAAAGATAAATATACCATTGCTCCATATAGTCCTAGTGAAGAAGTCAAGGAACTGATGAAAGAAATGCCATTAAGTGTTGTGATGGGAGCTGTGGTTTTTTTTTACAATTTAGGGATCGAGTTATCGAGGGCTTCCCTGAACTTTTTGGAGATGGAAGTGAAACGAGCCAAGACCTCTCACCTCAAGGAGGCTTTGGAGCAAAATGGGGTTGGTATCAGTCAATTTATGGACTCGCTAAAGGAGACATCACAAAATTTGACGCAGTTACAGAAGAACCCCTTTACAAGTGTTTAATGTATTTAGTATTTGAGAAGGAGAAAAACGAACTAGAAGCAAAGATGATTAAAAACTCTATGAAACGATGAAAGAGTATTACGACTTAATAGACAATATCCACGAAACCCTTATAGCGGACAATTCTATCAATACTGTTACTTCAGGTGATATATTTGATGTTGATTTGGCAAAACAAACAATATTCCCATTAGCCCACCTAATAATATCTGATATTGAATTTGGTCAAGGATTAATGACTTTCTCCATTAATGTTATTGTGATGGATATAGTTGATGAGTATAAAGAAAGTAAACAAACTACAGATACCCCACAATACCTATCGGATAACAAGCAGGATGTACTAAACACCATGCTATCTGTTATAAATAGATTACAAGGATCTGTTCGTCAAGGTTCGCTAAACGATGAGGGTTACGAAATATCAGGATCTCCAACAGCTAGTCAGTTTGAAGATAGATTTGAGAACCTACTTACTGGTTGGTCACTTACGATGAGCATTGAGATGAGAAATGATAATGTAACATTTGGAGGTACTAACTGTGATTAACAAATTCAAGAATACTAAATCCTATCTAGACAACTTCTCACAGGAGGTTGCTAAACTATTGAGAATTGAAATTGGGAGGAATAGAAAGAGACGTTCTATGAATCCTAGAGGAAAGAATATAACAGCCCCTATTGATTCATCTGGGAGGTTAAGAGAAAGTATATCTGTAGAAAGCAAAGAGGGAAATAATAATGCAATCTACAATATAGAAGCCCTGTCTTATGGTTTAGCTGTAGATAAAGGTAGAAAGCCCAATCAGAAACCTCCACCAGTAGATGAAATAGCTAATTGGATAAAAAGAAAACCTGTAAGGCTACGAGACGCTAAAGGTAGGATAGTATCTAGAGACGATAAGAAGATAATGAATTTAGCTGGTGTTATAGCTCGCTCTATAGGATTTTATGGTACATCCCCCACTAATTTCATTTCGGAGGCTCTAGAGGCTTCTATGGGGAAACTAGATGCTCTTGGAAGTGCGGTAGGACAAGATGTGATGGAAAACGTAGAGGACATTTTGCTTAAAGCAGGTTACATTAAAAAGGGAGATAATTACGAAATAATAAAACAATAATGTCTTTAGATAAACTTATACCACAAAAAATAAACGTAAGAAGTCCATTCTTTATTACAGTAACAAATGAAGGAGCTCCAGACTTATCTGTTGATTGTCCAGTTGATGTTTCAGCCACGCCTGTAAATATACCAAGTCCTACAAATGATCCAACACCACAGCCAGAATATGTGCAACCTGACCAATTAACTGAATATGTATATTGTGGAGATACCGTAAATATAGGTGAAGATGTTGGTGTAAAAACATACGTTTTAGAAGTCGGAAAGGTAACAGGTAATGTAACCATAGATTATAGAGTTAACATACCTGTAACTATAGTTGCATTCTGGAATGCTCCAATACCTGGATTACAAAACACAGGTTATGTAGGGAATAGTGATTTTGAGCAAGATTTAATAGATGCAGGAATAAGTAATACTAGTAATTTAGCTAGTGGAGAACAGACAGGTACAATAACCATCAATAAAACCGCAGAAACCCCAGAAACAGTAGAAATTGTTGTGGGAGCTCCAATACCTACAGATGATTATTCTTTAACATTTAACTGCCCTTCAGCTCCTGCTATAGTGCCTGACCCAACGCCTCCAGTATCTCAAGTATTACCTGCTTCAGGTGGAGGTAAACTTATTGAGAATATACCTATGTTTGGTTTAGGTGAAAAATTAAACAATAATGCCAAAATCAAATTAACAGTAAATGGAAATACAGTTGCTGAAAATATGAGTACAAATAAACTGTATTATTTTTCAGATTATGATCCTGTTAGTGATTTAGGAATTACAGATGGCACAGATGATATGGTTAGAGTTGTTGGAAATACAGCTTATACATCAGCACAAAGATTTGATAAGTCCACATACTTTAGAGATGGGGTAAATGAAATTATATGGCATTTAGATGATTTATATGTTCCATCTAATAGTAAATCCAGACCTGATTTAGGAAGAAGTCAAGGCAGTGTTATTGGAGCATTTAGATGGTTTAGAGGTGGCGTATTTTATGCAAGTAACCAATGGCACTATGCAAAACCTAACACTAAACATCAAATAGGAAATAAAGTAGGATGGTATTCTAGAGGAGTTAATACTGTTACTTATGGGGAAAGAGATATAGATACTTATTACAGAGCTAAAAGTTATTATAACAAACCCCCATTAAAAATAATATTCTATTACGATACAGGAGACACTTTTAGCGGTGACAATCCACTTATACAAAAAAGAGAATCATTAATAACACCTGACCAATATAGTTCAAAATTAATTTTTGGAGCTTCATCTGGAACTTCTAATATTGTGAGCATTCCCGGTATAGGACTTGCCGATGGAGATTACTTTAAGCAATACAGCACAGGTATAGTCCATAGATATAATGTTTATCCGATAGCACAGGTAATTCAATAATAAAAAGATGAGTACATTAAAGTCAGCAAAAATAGATATATATATATACGATTCTGGTAACCCACCTGTATCCCCACAATACTCTATATCTAAAAACATATTATCAGGAGAATCAACTATAAATTTTGAATTATCTGAACTCATAAAAGACTATGTTGATGTGCAATTTCTTGGTGATTATGGTAGTGCCAAAATATCTAAAATGGTTGATGTTCAAATTACGAGAACATTTACTGAAACTTGTGGTAATGGGACTGAAGTAACCCATACAGAAACTGCTGATAATAGATTAAAATATATAGCTTTTAGAGGTTATGGAGAGATGGAGGATAGAAATGAATATGAAGATTCTCCTTACTATGATTCTAACATAAATCCTACTGTAGGAAAAGATATCCTTATAAGTAACAGTGTTATATATCATCTAAAAGATCAACCCATTAGAATACCGTTTTATAATGGACAAGATGGAGTTCATAAAGTTCAATATAAAAAAGATGTAACGACTGTTAAGTCTGTTATTCTTGGAGGATCAACAGAAAAAGTTGGTGCTGACAGAGAGGATATAAAAGCGGATGTGGATGTTGGAGCTTCTCAAGAATATACAGCAGATATGACTCATATTAGAAACAATTCGTCTGCAGGTACATCTAAAGAGGAATTAGAATTTCAAGAAGTAAATTTTGTCACCTACAATAATCATAAGGGATTTGAACAACAAATACCTATAGAAATAATAGACGAATGTAAACACACTCCGTTTAGAGTAACATTCGTAAATAAATTTGGTGCTTTACAAGATTTATGGTTCTTTAAAAAACGTACAGATGAATTTAAAATAGAGAGAGAAGATTACAATAAAACAATACTTTCAACAGTATCTACAGGAGTAAGTTTTGATAGACATTCCCATACATCATCGTTGTTAGATGTTTCCACACAAGAAACATTCACACTTAACACAGGATTTGTAGGTGAAGATCATAATGAGGTAATAAGACAACTTATGGTAACAGAATTTTGTTGGATACACGAAACCAATAATGTATCTCAAGAGCCTGTACCTGCGAAACCAATATCCTCATCTTTCATTATAAAAAAAGAAGTGAATGATAAACTATTGAATTTTACTGTAGAATTTAAATACGCTAACAGTTACATACAAAATGTTAGGTAATGCAGAACAAAGTACAGCTATATATAAAAAATGATAGTGGAAGCTATGATAGAGTTGATTTATACTCAAATGAGTCAATAGAACTTACTTCTAAAATACAAGATTTAAGAGATATAGGCAAAGTGTTTACCGACTTTTCTCAATCTTTTAATGTACCAGCATCTGGTACAAATAATAAAATATTTAAACACTTTTATAACTTTAATATAACAGGCGGAGCATTTGACCCTAGAAAGAAAAGGGAAGCTATTATAGAAATAAATCATCTACGATTTAAGGAAGGTAAAGTACAAATAAACAATGTTAAATTAAAAGACAATAAACCTTCCTCGTATAATATTATATTTTATGGAAAAACAGTATCTATAAAAGATTTAATTGGAGATGATGAATTAACCGACCTTACTTATTTAGAAAATTATAACCACGAATACAGTAACACTATTGTTAAAGGAGGTTTTCAAAATGGCATTGATTTTACTGTTGATGGAGTATCTCAATCTGATGCAATTATATACCCACTTATAACATCAAAGAAAAGATTATTTTATAATTCAGATAGCTTAAATGTAAATAATGATTTTAGTGGTAATCTATATTATAGTGGGGATACTGCTTCCACACCCCACAACTTTGGTAGAGGCTTAAAATTTACTGATTTAAAACCTGCTATCAAAGCAATCCATATAATAGAAGCTATAGAGAATCAATACCCAGCAATTGCTTTTACTAGAGACTTCTTTGGGTCATCTACGTTTAGTAATTTATACTTTTGGATAAACAACAAGAAAGGTGAATTTGACGATAGAGACGATGATGAAGGATATCTATTCACAACAAAACTATCTGGGTTTACCTCATCAAATCCAAACCCACTAATCAATGCTGGAGCGTCTCCAATAACAGGAACTACTTTAGAATTGAATACAATAGCAAATTCATACACCTTTGATATATCGTTTGATGTTTCTGATACATCTGTTAAGTACAATATTATAACCAGAGATATTGTTAGTGGAGAAGAAACTGTAGTAGAAAAAGTAGGTAATGCTTCTAGTGAGAGAATATTGTTAGCTCCTGTAGATAACATTACTACTAATATAGAAATAGAAATAAAATCAGAAACAGCTATAGCTTTATCTAATATATCATTAGCAACAACTTCTACAAGTTTAGCTTTTTTTGGTGGCTCTACTATAACAAATTCAACCTATACTATTTCTACATCTCCTCAAACCTCATTTGAACTATTGTTAGATCAAAGATTCCCTACAATGAAGGTTATAGACTTCTTAACTGGGATATTTAAAATATTTAACCTTACAGCTTATTATATAGAAGATCCTACTGATAGTGATTACGATAAAATATACGTTGATACTCTAGACAACTTCTATAGTGATGCGGTAAATAATCAACTCACTCAAACAATAATATTAGATAAATATGTTGATATAAAACAGCACGAAGTCGAATCAACTTTACCTTTTACCGATATAGATTTTAAGTTTGAAGAGACCAATACGGTATTAATGAAAAACCACGAGAATCAGTTTGGGGAGATATTTGGTAATGGTGAATTCAACGTAAGAAGAGCATTCCCAGATATAGATAGAGGAACTAAATATGAGGTAAAAGCACCCTTCTCCCACTTTAAATATGAAAGAATATTAGACACAGGAGCAGCAGGTACAATAACAGACATACAATGGGGATATTGTGCTGGTGGTGAATTCAATTCAGATTCAAATACAGACCCTCCAACTGGTGATTATGACACTATTTCTATAAAGCCATTATTATTTTATGGAGTAAGAGAATCATCTATATCTACAGGTATAGCTTGGATAAATGGCTCCACAGATGTAGAATCTATAAGTAACTATTATAGACCTTCGAATGGGAGTGATGAAGGTGATGCTTCTACAGCTCCTACAGTACAACTACATTTTGATAATGAAATAGATGAATGGAATAGAATAAATTACAGAGGAATTAGTAATTCATTATATAATAAATTCTATAAATCTTATGTAGAGGGAGTATTTAACGCTGCTAGAAGAATGTTTAAAATAACAGCTTATTTACCTCCAAACATTTTAGTTAATTATAGATTAAACCATCAAATTAAGATACAAGATAAGATGTTTAGAATTAATTCAATAACAACAAACCTTATAACAGGTAAATCAGAGATTGAATTGTATAACATATTTTCTGACGATATAGTATGATAAAACAGATATTAGAATTATTAGCGATAGATGACTGGTATGGAGTATCAGAGAATATTGATATTGCCAAAGGTAAATACAAGGCTTGTGCAAATATGAGTGACGTTAAAAAACAATTAAAGAGAGTGTATTATGGCAGATACTAAAAAGATAATAATTAGTGTTGAGTTCAAGGAAAAGGGAGCTAAAGCAACTATAGATAAAACTTCTGATTCAGTAGAAAACTTATCTTCTAAAGTTACTCTTTTAACGAAAGAACAGAAAGAGCAAATCATTACTGATGAAAAGTCCGCTATACAAAAAAGACAGTTAATAGCTAGCTTAAAGGCACAAGCAGCAGCAGAAATGGCTGCAACCACTTCTAGTAAAAATTTAAGAGCAACAAGCGGTCTTAATAATGCAATACTTTTAGAAACATCTAGATTAGCTTCCGATGCCTCTTATGGATTTCAGGGTATCTCTAACAACTTGGGTCAGCTTATATCTTTATTACAGATATCGGCACAAAACGCTGGAGGATTTGGTGCTACATTAAAAGCACTAGGTAGAGATTTATTAGGTACTGGAGGTGTTTTAATTGGGATTCAACTTCTTATATCTTTCTTGCCAAAAATAGAAAAGCTGTTTAAGAAAAGTAAAACCGCTGTAGAGGAGGAAACAGAGGCTCTAAAAAAGAATAATGAAGAGATAACTAAAAATATAGCCAAAAGAAAACTTCTCGCTGGTCAAGTAGAAGAAATTGCAGATAGTTTTAGTGAGAATTTTATAGTTAACTTTAAGAATGGTCTTAATTTATTACAATCAACAGATAAAGCCTTACAAGAAATTGCTTTTAGATTTGGAGAGATAGGAGTTAAAAATGCAGAAATAATAGAAGATGAGACTATTGCTAATGATGCTAGATTAGAAATATCTTTTAGACTTCTTGATATATTTAGAGAAGAAAGTAAACAGAAAAAATTAAGGCTAGAGGAGGATAAGATACTTCAGAAAAGTCAAGAAGAGATTACCAAACAAGACGAATTAAATCTAAAGGATTTAGCACAAAGAATTATTGAATCTAGAACAGCGGTAGATGCCTTTCAAAAAGAAGTAGATAGGCTTCGTAAAAGAGGTGTGGTTCTTACTCCAGAAGATGAAGATGATACAGGTGCTGAATTAAGAAGATTTAAACAGAAACTTATAGACTTATCAAGACTACAATTACAGTTTGATAAAGCTGCTGAAAAAGAAAAAGGTCTTAATGCTCAAGAATTATTAGATATAGATGAGGAATTTGCTATAAAAGAAGCTGATAGAAGAGTTGCTGTTTTTAGAGAAAGAGAGTCAAAAAGATTAGAGGAATTTAAGGAACAAGTAAAAGATAGAAATGATGCCAATGAGCTTATAGCAGATGCAGAAAGAGAATTTCAAGAATCTATAGTAGATGCGGAGCAAAAACATAAAAATGTTTTGCTGTCTATAGAAGAGGCTTTTATACAAAAAAGAATATCTTTAGCGGATCGTGAGGGTAAGGCTATTAGTGAAATATACAGGGCTGTAGAGAATGAGGAAATCGAAAGGTTGAAATTCTCTTTAGATGCTAATCAAACATATTACGACACAAAACTAAATCAGGTTTCTAGCGATATAATAACAACACAGCAATTTATCGCAAATGCTGAAAAACTAAAATTATCTGAAGTTGATGTTGCTAATTTAAGAAAGGACTTTACATTCTTGAGAATGCAGCAAATAGATCTTGAGACACAAAAAGAGATAGATGCTGTTAACGAAAGAACTAGAATAAATTTAGAGTATGTAGCATTTGCTCAAGGCATATCTCAATTACTTGGAACTATAGCTGGTGAGAATGAAGCTATGCAAAAAGCTGCCTTAATAGTTGAAAAGGGAGCTGCAATAGCTGATGTAGTTATTAAAACACAACA
>Ga0213867_1000986_pt1 | contig 12653 bp, 9 predicted proteins | sample PICome_12_FD_160120 | JGI IMG/M metagenome (GOLD analysis project Ga0213867, IMG submission 160120) | Coastal seawater microbial communities near Pivers Island, North Carolina, United States - PICO540 | ecosystem: Environmental > Aquatic > Marine > Coastal | place: USA: North Carolina | collected... | reverse complement strand
CATTTTCTTCCTCCACTTTTATTGCTAGCCGTGATAGCTAACATATTTTTATAAATACGATAAACAGCGCTCATAATTTTAGTAAAGTGTTTTTATGAACTATTTCACCGCCATTTTAGGGGGGGGTAAAAAGATAGTCAGGCTGGGCGCAAGGGTATCTTGGGAGGAAATAAAACTCACCACCAAAGAACAGCTCAATTAAGCCGCCGCACAGCGTACTGAAAACCTTAAAAAAACCACCAACCCCCTATTAATTTCCAAATGAAAGATAGATGCAGAACAGGAGAATAGAGATGAAAGAAATTGGCATTGGCGTTATTGGAACAGGATTTATGGGCAAGGCACATTCTATCGCTTATAGCGCGTCTGCATCTGTTTTTGGGACTGGCCTGCGTCCACGTTTGGAAATGGTTTGCGACCTAAGCCCTGAACGCGCGCAAATACGTGCCGCCGATTTAGGCTTTTCGCGTTACAGTTCTGACTGGCGCGAAGTGGTAAATGACCCTGCTGTTGAGCTGATATCTGTTTGCACCCCTAATGACACCCATGCTGAAATTTCTATCGCCGCACTTGCTGCTGGCAAGCATGTCTGGTGTGAGAAGCCTATGTCTACCACATTGACTGACTCGGCAGCCATGCGCGACATGGCCATAAACAGTTCGGCAAAAACTATCATTGGCTATAACTATACCAAGAACCCTGCAGTTACCCATGCAAGGCGGCTTATTGAAGAAGGACATATTGGCCGTGTTTCGGGATTTTTCTGTCGCTATGATGTAGATAATGAAGCAGATGGTAGTCGGCCTTGGTCGTGGCGTATGTCACGGGATAAATCTGGAACAGGCGCAAATGGAGATGTGCTATCGCATGTCATATCTGTGGGGCATTATTTAACCGGCTCGACCATTTCCAAGGTTGTTGGCGATATCGCCATTATTCACCAGCAGCGTGCAGATGCAGATAACCCTGACAGCCAAAAGACTGTTGATAATGATGATATGGTCTCAGCGCTCGTGACCTTTGCAAATGGCGTAAAAGGGCATATTGGGGCAAGCCGAGTAACTTGGGGGCGGAAATGCGGCCTGCGCTGGGAAATTCATGGAACAGAAGGCACCATCCTATATGACCAAGAAAGATTGAACGAGCTAAAGCTTTTTATAAAGGATACTGATGCAGGGGATTCTGGTACGGGGGATTCTGGTGCCGCTATAGCTGGATTTAGAACCATTCTGACCGGCCCACAGCACCCGCCTTATTCTGCGTTTTTGCCAAATGGCGGCCATAGCCTTGGCTATATGGATGTAAAAATCTGTGAGCTGCATGAACTCTTGACCGCTATTGAGAGCGACAAGCCGGTCTGGCCAAATTTTGATGATGGGCTGGCAATTGAGAATGTGATGGATGCTGTAGACCGATCAGCTTTATCTGGTCAATGGGTTGAGGTAGGAAAATAAATAGGTGGGACAAACGATGCAAAGCACTGATCATTCACAAACCACGGCACTAATAACCGGCGGCACACAGGGGCTAGGGCTGGCAGTAGCCCATGAATTGGTAGCGGCCGGATGCCGCCAACTTATCCTTGTGGGTCGCTCTGCTGAAAAAGGCGCACGCGCGAAAGCAGAGCTTGAAGCAAGAGGAGCAAAGGCCGTGTTCCAGTCTTGTGATATTGCCAAGGCAGATGCGTGTGAAGCTTTGCTTAAGACAGCCCATGCTGAATTTGGGCCTATTAACGCCCTTCTAAACTCAGCTGCCCTCACCACTAGAGGCAGTATTCTGGATAGCTCCCCAGAGCTGTTTGATGCGCATATAAATACCAATTTACGAGCACCATTTTACCTGATGCAAGGGGTTGCTAACCAGTTGATAGCAGCAGATCAAAGCGGCAGTATGGTAAATATTTTGTCTGTTTCTGCCTATGTTGGGCAAAGCTTTCTGGCACCCTACGCAGCGTCAAAGGGCGGGCTTATCAGCCTGACCAAAAATGCTGCCAATATGCTTCGCCATCACAAAATAAGAGTAAATGGTGTGGCGCCCGGCTGGATGGATACGCCGGGTGAGGATGATATTCAAAAACAATTTCATGGTGCGGATGATAATTGGCGCGAGGCCGCGGCAAAATCATTACCGCTAGGCCAACTGGTCGATCCGGCTCAGCTTGCCCCGCTTATCAGCTATTTGCTGTCACCTTCCTCTGGGGTCATAACCGGCTCAATTATCGATTATGACCAACAGATAGTTGGCGCCTTACCAGAATAGCCAGAAGCGATAATCCTGCGCCGCCAGCCAGCCCTAGACCCAGCCGCCATCAACAATATAACTCTGATTGGAACAACCACCAGCCTCGTCAGAAGCCATAAACAGCACAAAACGCGCAATGTCATCTGGAACTAATTTGCGCTTAATGCATTGGCGTTGCATCAGCTCTTTTTCGCTTTCTTCGGTTAGCCACATATCTATTTGACGCTGTGTCATAATCCAGCCCGGAATAACCGAGTTTACGCGAATATTCTTTGGCCCTAAATCGCGTGCCAAGCCTCTCGTTAGACCTTGAACCGCTGATTTTGAGGTGGTGTAGCATGGCATTCCGCCCTGACCGATAATCCAGCTGGTCGAGCCCATATTCACAATTGCGCCCCCACCAGCCTCTGCCATTTCATCCATTACCGCTTGCGCTGCAAAAAACTGATGCTTGATGTTTGTGGCGATACGCTCATCCCAATATTCAGGCGTAACACTTTCGATAGTATGGCGGTCATCGCGTGCCGCATTATTGATAAGAATCGTTACCGGCCCTAGTGCGGCAGAAACCTCCTTTATGGCCGCGCGCAAGGCTTCGATATCCCGCAAGTCGCAATATTCGAAATGCGCGTTTGGGCTATCCATTTCTGCTAGCAATACAGAAGCTGCATCCCGGTCATAATCAAGAAAGCCAACCTTAGCGCCTTGGGCAATAAAAGACGCTGTCAGGCCAGCCCCAATGCCAGCCGCGCCGCCAGTTATCAAAACAGTTTGGCCTTTAAGGGACGGGTATTGCGCTTGGGTGCTCATCGCTAGCTCCATTGTTTTATTTTTGTAAATTCGCTTTCCTAGCCTTAAAGCAGAATATAGGAAAGTCAAATCCGTATTGCTTTTTATTGAATTGGTTATAGGCTTTTTTCCTGAAGGTTGATAAAGCCTATAAAATTGATAAAGGGGCGGCGATAATGTGGGAAGTGGCATTTGATGTTCGGTGCGAGCTAGGGGAAGGCCCTATCTATGATGTACGGGAGAATGAGCTGATCTGGTTTGATATTATTGGCCAGAAATTATTTATCGCCTCGCTAGCCACCCAGCATATCACCCAACATAGCTTTGATGAGCCTGTTTCAGCAGCCTTCTTAAGTGACGCAGGGACCTTGCTTATGGCAGGTGCCAGCGGGCTATATCATGTGCACAGAGCCAGTGGTGAGGCGGTGTTAATCCAGCCTATAGAAGCAGATAAACCTATAACCAGAGCCAATGACAGCCGTACCGGGCCTGGCGGGGCTATCTGGTTTGGCACTATGGGACGCAAACTTGAAGCCGGGGCGGGCGCTGTTTATCACCTCAAAGCGAGCGCAGATAAAACCCAGAAAAATATAGAGATACAAACCCTGTTTTCGGATGTATCCATTCCAAATGCTACCTGTTTTACAGCCAATGGTGAGCTAGCATATTTTTGTGACACACCGCGCCAGCAAATAATGAAAATATCGATTGACCCTGAAACAGGCCTGCCTATCGGCAGCCCTTCTATCTTTGTTGATTTAGCACCGGAACGCCTAAACCCGGATGGCGCCGTAGTGGATGAGGAGGGATGTGTTTGGAATGCACAATGGGGGGCAAGCCGTGTAGCCTGTTATGGCCCAGATGGCACCTTTAGACAAAGCATAGACTTGCCTGCCTCACAGATTACCTGCCCTTGTTTTGGTGACAAAGATTTCAAGACCTTGTTTGTTACGTCTGCCTATGAAGGCTTGGACAGAAAAGAAGAGCCACTAGCAGGGGCAGTATTTGCCATTGAAATGGACGTAGCTGGCCTGCCAGAGCGGCGGACAAACTTACCTCTCTTGCAAGGCTAATGCGCGCTAACGCCCTCTGTTGCTGGCAGCTTTTTATCCAGAATATGCGCCGCGCCTTTCTCGCCAATCATTAGGGCACCTGCGTTCAAATTAGAAGACAGCATGGTTGGCATGATAGAGGCATCTATCACCCGCAGACCTTCAAGCCCATAAACACGTAAATCTGTATCTACCACAGCGGTTGGATCGCTAGAAGGGCCCATCCGGCAGGTACCCATCTTATGATAGGTGCTGGTGCCACGTTCACGCGCAATTTGCAGCAGCTCATCATCGCTCTGGAATTGCTGGCCGGGATAAACCTCATGGTCTAAATACGGGGCAAGCTGTTTGGAATGCATCAGCTTGCGGGTAAGTTTCATAGCGGCGAGCACCACCCGTCTATCTTCTTCATTATCTAAATAATTTGGCTGAATGACAGGGGCGGTAAAGGGGTCAGAAGATGTAGCCCGCACATAGCCCAATGATTCTGGGCGTTGCTGCCAACCGGCAACGGTGAAACCCGGTTCATCATCTAGCGCAGATTGCACCCCTTCTTTATAGCTGGCAGGCGCAAAAGTAAGCTGAAGGTCATGATTGCGTACCCGCTCATCTGAATGCCAAAAACAATAAACCAGCGTTGGCCCTAGCCCGACAATAGAGGGCTTGCCAAGAAAATATTTACCTATTTCCTTCACCAATTTAGGCCCCCGTGACATCTCATTAATCGTACCGGTGTTTTTGGCACGGGCGGTAAAACGCGGGGCAAAATGATCACGCAAATTCTCCCCCACACCGGGCAGATGATGCACGACCTCTATACCCAGTTCTTGTAATTTTTTAGCATCCCCCACACCAGAGATTTGCAACAGATGCGGCGAATTTATCACCCCAGAGGAAAGAATAACCTCGCGCCCAGCAAGAACATCTACCTCACGCCCCCCGCGCCCCCCTTTAGCATAGCGCACGCCAATGGCACGCTTGCCTTCAAACAGGATTTTAGTGGTATGGGCACGCGTTATAATCTTTAAATTAGGGCGGGATTTTGCTGGATTTAAAAAGGCTCTAGCGGCACTAACACGGCGCCTGCCCAAGGTCGTGCGCTGAACATACGACACCCCCTCTTGAGAGCGGCCATTATAATCTGAATTGCGCGGCATGCCCATATCCACTGCCGCCTCAACAAAAGCATCACATAAGGGGTGTCGCCATTCAAGGTCGGTGATGATCTGCTCACCTGACCGGCCACGATAGGTATCATCCCCTTCACCGATGCGCTTTTCATAAGAACGGAAATAGGGCAGCACATCTGCGTAACTCCAGCCCAAATTACCCTTTTGTGCCCACACATCAAAATCCATCGGCTGGCCGCGATTAAAAACCAGCCCGTTAATAGAGCTAGAGCCGCCCAAGGTTTTACCGCGCGGCACCGACATAGAACGGCCATTTGTTCCCCAACTTGGCTCTGATTTATACAGCCAGTTAATAGATGGATTGGTCAGGGTATAGATAAATCCAGCTGGAATATGTATGAACGGATGCCAGTCCGGTGGCCCAGCTTCAAGCAAACATACAGAATATTTTCCATCTTCGGATAGACGATTAGCTAAAACACATCCAGCAGAACCAGCACCAACAATGATATAATCAAACTTTTCTGCCATCACCCTATGCCTATCTGCGAAATTGAAAAAAAGTCTCAGCCTCCAACGTCCAAATCTGGGCCGTATTTGTCAAGTAAGATTTACTGGAAAAAATATACAACAATACTGTAAAATTTAAATAAATTTTTACATTTTCAGTTTTAGCGTTTTATAATTTGATATGTCTTTGGCTATTTCAAATGGTCAATTCCAAAAATATGTAAAAAGGGCGGATAGTGAGATGAAGATCGCAATCGCAGGAACAGGTGCAATGGGTTCTGTCTATGCTGCATTATTAAAGGATGCAGGGAATGAGGTATGGGCCGTTGATACATGGCAGGCGCATGTCGAGGAGATCAACAAAAACGGCTTGCGCGTTGAAGGGGCTAGCGGCGACCGCACCGTATCAGACTTAAATGCAACGACCGATATTGCTGATGCAGGTTTATGCGATCTGTATATTATCGCCACCAAAGCCGATGGCGTCGGTGCTGCAGCCCAAGAAATTTCGAAAATTATGGGCAAGGACAGCCTTATCCTAACTATCCAGAACGGGCTTGGCGCTGGTGAGCGCATTGCCCAATTCATCAGCACAGAAAATGTTCTTTTAGGGGTGGCTGAAGGGTTCGGCGCATCTATGAAGGGCCCTGGCCATGCCCATCACAATTCTATGCGGCAAGTGCGGCTAGGCGAAATGGAAGGCGGGCTAACAGACCGGCTAAAGGCGGTAGAAAAAGTCTGGCAAGAGGCCGGATTTAATGCAAACGCCTTTGGCGATATTCACCAGCTGATCTGGGAGAAATATATCTGCAATGTCTTTTTAAGTGCGCCTTGCACCGTATTTGACTGCCCTATTGGCGGTATTCTGGACAATCCAGACAGGCTAAACATTGCTCTGGGCTGTATGCGCGAAGCCTATCAGGCAGGTAAAGCAAGAGGCATTAATTTTTCTTTTGATGATCCAGATGATTATGCCATGAAATTTGCCCGAAATATGCCAGATGCCAGCCCGTCTATGCGCCTAGACCATCTGGCCAAACGAAAGTCTGAAATAGATGCCATTAACGGCATGGTGCCAGTGGTTAGCGCCGAGTTAGGTCTGAGCGCACCCTATAATGAAACACTATCGGCCGTCGTGCGCAAAATTGAGGCCAACTTTTAGGAATCAACTTTTGGCTTTCAATTTTAGGGGCCAGTAATTCGTTTTTAAAGGCTTTTATCTATTGGCCTTATCTATTTTGGGCGGCTGATGGGCGCTTACCTCTGGCAAGCCAGCCTCTGGTGCAATCGCTATTTCCACAAGGCAAGAATGTGCCGCTGGACCTTGCGCAAGGCGTGAGGTTGGCCTGTCTGGTGCTAGCACGTTCGGGTTGCCATGTTTGCATAAGCCCGGCCTGTTTGGATCGGGATCAAACCATGATCCTGTTGGCATCAAAACGACGCCTTGACGGATCGTATGGCTTAAGGTTACCCCAGCAAGAAGGGTGCCGCGCTGATTGAAAACGCGCACAATATCCCCTTCTTTAATCTGGCGGCTTTCTGCATCATTCGGATTCAAGGTTACGACTTCCCGCCCCTTTATTTTTGCTGCCGCAGATACCGGTCCTTGATCAAGCTGGCTATGTAATTTTGTGCGCGGCTGATGCGAAATAAGATGTAAAGGATAGGATGTGTCCTTTGCACCCAACCATTCCAGCGGGGCGCGCCAGACCGGATGGCCCGGACAATCCTCATACCCAAATCCCGCTACCGTTTCAGAATAAATCTCTATCTTGCCAGATGGTGTCTTTAAAGGATGCTGGTGGGGGTCTCTGCGAAAATCTTGAAAGAGTATTTCAGGGGTCTGACGCTCTGGCAATTTATGCCAACCTGCTTCACGGAAATCTGTATAGGACGGCATCTCAAAGCCTGATTTAGACAATCTCTGGCGGCTAACATCATACAGCCATTGCTGCCATTCTTCGGCGCTGCGCCCTTCGGTAAAACGCTCTTCTACGTCGCATTTTCTGGCTAAATCGGCAAAGATCTCAAAATCATCACGCGCACCGGCAAAAGGGGCAATCGCTGGTTCCATCGAAATCATATAGTTATCTAACGGGGCAAAGCCTAAATCGCGGCGCTCCAGCGGCGTGGTCACGGGCAAGACAATATCAGCATGTTTGGCCAGCGCATTCCAGCACCATTCATGCACAATCACAGTTTCAGGTTTCTGCCATGCATCAACCAGACGGTTTAAATCCTGATGATGGTGAAAGGGGTTGCCCCCTGCCCAATAAACCAGCTTTATATCCGGATAATGATAGTGGCCGCCATTATATTCAAACTCCGCCCCGGGCTCTAGCAGCATATCGGCAATACGGGCCACAGGAATAAAATGGCTGACCGAATTAATACCCTGCGGCAGGGCAGCAAAGGGAAGGCGTTCCAGATTATGACCAACCCTATTTACCGCTGAATAGCCTAGCCCTATGCCACTGCCCGGAAGGCCTAGTTGCCCAAGCATCGCGGCGAGGACAATCCCTGCCCAAATAGGCTGCTCGCCATAGGCTTGACGCGTTAACGACCAGCTCAGCGAAATCATTGTCGGGCGGCTGGCCATCTTGCGGGCAAGAGAAGTAATTGCCTGTGATGGTATTCCGCAGATTGCAGATGCCCATTGCGGGGTTTTGGGCTGTCCATCTGCCTTGCCTGTCAAATACTCTGCAAAACGGGGGAAGCCTGTGCAATGGCTCGCCAAAAACGCTTTATTATGCAGCCCTTCTTCTAGCAGAACATAACATAAGCCTAGAATAAGAGCGGTATCTGTATTTGGCCGAATAGCCATCCATTCTGCGCCCAAATCAGTCAGCATATCTTCTTGCAAAGGCGAGATATTAACAAACTCAATACCTGCTTGATGCGCTTCTAATACGCGCTGCCGCTGAATATGTTTACCCGTACCCCCTTGATTAATTTGTCCATTTTTTAGGGGCACCCCACCAAAACCAACAAACAGACTACCGTCACGGATTATCGATTCCCAACTGGTCTGGTTGTAAATGAAGCCTCTGAAATCGCCTAGAACATGCGGGACAATTACTTCAGCGGCAGCAAAACTGTAAGTATTAACAGATTTTGTATAGCCGCCAATACAATTTAAAAACCGGTGTATTTGGCTCTGAGCATGATGAAAACGCCCCGCACTTGCCCAGCCATAACAACCCGCGAAAATGGCCTGATTGCCATAATCGGTGCGCACGCGGTTAAGCTCACCTGCGACCAAATCAAGGGCCGTCTGCCAGTCAATTTCAACAAAGCTATCCTGCCCACGCTTTCCTGCCGGGATCAGGCCTTTGCGCTCTAGCCACCCTTTACGCACCATCGGGGCAGTAATCCTAGATGGCGCGTCTAGCACCCCCACAAATCCAGCCCCTATTGCAGACGGGTCTGGATCCTCTGAAAAAGGCCGCATTTCGGTAATGCGCCCCTTTTCAACTTGAGGGTGATAGGTACCCCAATGCGTAGTAGTCAGCCCCATTTTGACGCCTTATTATTATTTCATGATGAACGGATTAGCCGCGCTCGTCTCGGTTGCAATCCAAACAGATTTTTGTTGCAGATAAGCCATAATAGCTTGCTGGCCATTTTCGCGGCCAAGCCCGCTGCGCTTATATCCCCCAAATGGCGTCATATAGCTAACCACCCGATAGGTATTGACCCAAACGGTGCCAGCACGAAGCCGCTCTGACATACGAATGGCGCGTCCCATATCAGAAGTCCAAACACCCGCTGCCAGACCAAAATCAATATCATTACCAATTTGCACAGCTTCTTCTTCATCCTCAAACGGGATTACGGAAAGCACCGGGCCAAACACTTCTTCTTGCGCAATACGCATCTGGTTATTTACGCCTGTGAAAATAGTTGGCTCAACAAACTGTTTGCCCTTTGCGCCCTCCCCTGTATAGGCGCCGCCCCCTAGCACACAATTTGCGCCTTCTGCTTTCGCAATATCCAGATAATCCATTACTTTTTGGAATTGCGGCGGTGTTGTAACAGGCCCAACATGCGTATCCATAGACATCGGATCGCCTATCTTGGCCGTTTTCGCAACCTCTATCAGACGCGATACAAATTCATCATGCATACTGCGCTGACCAGCAGGCGTGAGCCCGCAATACAGGTCTGACCAGTAGCTGCAAAAATACCTGATATCGCGCCCATTACAGCCGCTTCTCTATCTGCATCATCAAACACAATATTCGGGGATTTACCCCCAAGCTCCAGGGTTACAGGGATCAGCTTTTTCGCGCCATTTTCATAAATTTTCTGACCAGAAGCATCTGACCCTGTAAAGGCTATTTTCTCTACATCTGGATGATCAACAAGCGGCGCGCCTACCTCTGCGCCATACCCTGTTACCACATTCACCACGCCATCTGGAAAGCCTGCTTCCTTAATCAGCGCCATCATCTCTACCGTTGAGGCAGAGGTAAATTCAGACGGTTTAATTACAGCTGTATTTCCGGCCGCAAGCGCAGGGGCCAGCTTGTAGGCCACCAGCAATAAAGGCGAATTCCACGGCGTGATAAGCCCAACAACGCCAAAGGGTTCATACCGCGTAAAATTAAACATATTCGGTTTGTCGGTTGGGATGACCGTACCTTCGATCTTATCGGCAAGCCCACCAAAATAGCGGTACCATTCCCCAATATAGCGGGTTTGGCTACCCATCTCTGCCAGCAGCTTACCATTATCCTGCACTTCCAGCTTGCCTAGCCTTTCTGCGTCACGTTCTAGCAATTCTGCCAGCTTGTTTAAAAGCTTGCCGCGATAGGTCGGGCTGCTGCGCCCCCAGCCATTTTCAAATGCCGCTTTGGCTGCCCCTACCGCTTTGTCTATATCAGCGGCATTGCCTTTGGCAATTTGTGCCCATACTTCACCTGTGTAGGGATTTTCACTATCGAACCATTCACCGCTATCGGGATCTGTATATTCACCATTGATAAAATGTTGATATTTTTTCATCTTTTCTTTCCTCATAACTAAAATAGTTTTCTAGAACGCTATTTATTCTACAAGCCAGCTTGCGGGTTAAAAACAATCCTTCCTGTAACCTGCCCAGCTTGCAGAGCTTCTATTGCTTCATTAATTTCCGAGAGTGGGCGCACTTCTACTGGAATAGGTTTCAGCTTGCCGTTTTTATACATATCGATCACGGTGCGTAATTGTGACGCGTTACCCACATGGCTGCCGCGCACTGTCAGCGCTTTTTGTGGCAGCCAGATTTGCGGCATCGTAAAATCGCCGCCATGCTGGCCAACCACCACATAGCGCCCAGCTTTGGTTATAGCGGACACCGCCAGCGCACCTGTATCGCCGCTGCCAAAAGTGTCCAATACTGCAAATAGGCGGTTCTGGGTAATGTCTTTCAAGCTTTCATCTGCGTCATCGGCGCGGGCGTTCACACGCGCATCGGCGCCCATTTCCACGGCCGCATCTAGCTTAGTATCATCAATATCTACCGCGACAATATGGGCATACCCCATGGCACGCGCAATGGCGACAGCGTTTAAGCCCAACCCGCCTGCCCCTAAAATAGCCAGCCATTCATTATCACGCACCGGACCTAATTTTTCTAAGCCGTTAAATACCGTTAAGCCAGAACACGCATAAGGGGCTATCTCGGCTGCATCAAAGCCATCAATATCAATGACAAATTTTTCGTCCTCTACCACCACATGACTTGCAAAGCCACCATCCCGGTGTATCCCAATGATGCGCATAGAAGTGCAATCACTTTCCCTGTCTTCGGCGCAAGCAAGGCAGTTGCCGCAGCCAATCCATGGAAACACAACCACCTGTTGACCTACTTTCACACTGCTAACATCCCGGCCCACAGCTTCGATAACGCCAGCGATTTCATGTCCTAATGTAAGCGGCAATGTTGCTCCGCGCTGCGTGAATGTCAGCTTGCCCTTAGCGCCTAAATCCATAAATCCTTTTTTGATATGAAGGTCAGAATGACATAGGCCAGCAGCGGTAATTTTAACAAGAACCGCCTTTGCTGGTACGTCTGGAAGGGCGCGTTCCCGCCGTTCAAAAGGCTTTCCCCATTCCACCAGATCATAACTGCAACAAGTTGACATATCGCGCCTCCCCCAGATATTTAGTGCCCAGATATTTAGTTTAGGCAAAACCCCACCCTGCTTGCAATAGGGCCAAGCGCATTAGTAAGATCGCGGCATTTTTAAGACATGCTCGCCAATATAACTCAGAATAAGATTGGTTGATATCGGGGCGACTTGATATAAGCGTGCCTCTCTATATTTACGTTCTACATCATATTCACGGGCAAACCCAAATCCGCCATAGGTCTGGATACAGGCTTCTGCTGCTGCCCAAGATGCATCTGCTGCTTGCAATTTCGCTAGATTAGCTTCCTCACCTGGATTGCCGCCTTCTTCGTAAAGCTGCAAGGCTTTATCTAGCATCAATTCTGCTCCCCGCATCTTTGAATAGGCGCTAGCAATGGGAAATTGCACCCCCTGATTCTGGGCAATGGGGCGGCCAAAAACCTCACGATCACAGCCATAATCTCGTGCTTTTTCAATAAACCATTTAGCATCGCCAATACATTCTGCGGCAATAAGCATTCGCTCAGCATTCATCCCACTTAAAATATATTTAAAGCCCTTGCCTTCCTCACCAATTAAGTTTTCAGCTGGCACTGGCATATCATCAAAAAATAATTGTGTTGTGGCATGGTTCATCATCGTCGGCACAGATGTAATGGTCAGCGTATCGCCGCGTACTTCCCGCATATCTACCAGCAACACAGACAGCCCATCTGTTTTGCGCCCCCCTGTCGGCACTGGGCCGGTACGCGCAAGCAACACCATCAGGTCAGAATATTCAGCACGGGAAGTCCAGATGTTCTGGCCATTGACAA
>Ga0213867_1000984_pt1 | contig 12658 bp, 13 predicted proteins | sample PICome_12_FD_160120 | JGI IMG/M metagenome (GOLD analysis project Ga0213867, IMG submission 160120) | Coastal seawater microbial communities near Pivers Island, North Carolina, United States - PICO540 | ecosystem: Environmental > Aquatic > Marine > Coastal | place: USA: North Carolina... | reverse complement strand
GGGACAGGCGCCGGAGGCGGTGTTGGTCTTTTAGGACAAGGTTCAAGTGGGGACGGACACTATACTCCATGGAACGGCTCAAACTCACCAGGCGGTGGCGGCAACGGCGGCTCAGGCGGTGAAAGAGGATACTATGGCGAAAATCCTTGGAGTGGTTCTGGACAAAGTTCAAATAACCAAAGAGGCGGCGCTTATGGCGGCGGAGGCGGTGGTCCAGGCACAAGTTGGCCATCTAGTTCAGGAGACGGATACAGAGGTGCTGTACGAGTACTTTGGGGTTCACGTCAAAACAGTAGTCCTACTTCTCCTCCACTTACAAGAGCATATCCTAATACAAACACAGGTAACTTATAATAGGAGATAATGATGGAGTTATATATCAAATTAGATGCAGATGGTAATCCAACAGGACATCCTATGTTAAGATCAAATCTAGAGACTGCTTGGCCTCATATAGATTTTGACAACTTACCTGATGATCTTGCTCCGTTTGTAAGGATAGAAGATCCTAAAAGATCACATCCATATGAAGTAATAGAAACCACATATGAATGGGACGGCGATGTTGTAAAAGATGTTTATACTGCAAGAGACATGACACCTAGTGAAAGATCAGCTCAAATATCAGCAGTGCAAGCTACATGGGCAGAAGATACAAATTGTCCAAGTGATTGGGTATTTGACGAAGTGAACTGCTGTCACGTACCACCTGTTCCATATCCTAATGATGGAAACTTGCATGTATATAGTATGGACGAAGAAAGATGGGTACAGATAGAAGATAAAAAAGTAGACCTAGGTCTACCACCTTATCCAACAGACGGAAAACTTTACAAGTGGAGTGATCTACACAACACTTGGGTGATAAAAGATATGGGAGATGATACTGCTCCTCCTGAAGCACGGTAAAGTTCAAAACTTATTAAAATTAAAGACTCCACTACTAAATATTCTGTAGTGGAGTTTTTTTATGAGTAATTATAAAGGTTTATACAACGATCCAAATGAACGTGCTAGGGTAACTTATCCTTATGTATATTGGGAAGATGCATTTAGTAGAGAAGAACTTGATGCTATATGTGAAATAGGTTCTCGTGATTTAATTGAAGGAACAATTGCTGGGAAAAAAGAAAACCATGATGGCGTAGCAGATACTCCAAAAAATGTAGGTCCAGTTTCCAATAAAAGTGTAAGAAGTTCTAAAGTATCTTTTCACAAAAAGAATGACGAAACTGAATGGATATTTGAGAGATTAAATGGCCTTATTGAAATGTGTAACAATAGATGGTATAATTATGATTTAAATGGTTACGAAGCATTTCAATATACAGAATACCACTGGGACGAAGAAGGTCACTATGACTGGCATGTTGACTCACAATTTGGTGTTCTTCCTTACGATAATTTAAATTTAGAAATGAGAAAATTATCACTTACTCTACTGTTAAATGATCCAGAAGAAGATTTTGAAGGCGGCGAGTTACAAATTGGTAGCCCATTAAATCCAGAAACTTGTGCAACAAAAAAAGGCACTGCAATTTTATTTCCCTCTTTTCAGTTGCATAGAGTAGCGCCAGTAAGAAAAGGTATAAGAAAATCATTAGTTGTTTGGGTGTTAGGACCAAAGTTTAAGTAAATGACTTGTGAAGTATATGATAATTTTTTAGATCAAGAAGTATTCAGCAATATACAACGTCTTATGCTAAGTGCTGATATACCTTGGTTTATGAATATGCACATAGTTAAACCAGACTATAAAGAAATTGATGATCTTTATAATTACCAGTTTACACATGTATTTTATAGAAATCATGCACATTGTAGTGAATTTTTTTCGGATTGTATTGATCCGTTGTTTTTTAAGATTAATCCTAGTGCAATAATACGTGTAAAGGCAAATCTTATTCCTAGGACACACGAAACAATTACACATCAAATGCATGTAGACGTAGACCATTTTAAAGGCAAAACAGCAATTTTTTATATTAACACAAACAATGGAAAAACTATTTTTGAAGATGGTACAGAAATTGACTCAGTTGAAAATAGACTAGTTGTATTTGATTCTAATATGCTACACACTGGCACAACATGCACTGACACTAGAGCAAGATGTTTGATTAATTTAAATTATTACACTTGGAACGTAGATGAAACCTAATAAAATACTTGTTGTTGGGGGTGGCACAGCAGGTCTAATTGCAGCAATTATTTTAAAAATAAAACTCAATGTTATAGTAGATGTAGTACATTCAAAAAACATTGGTATTATTGGTGTAGGTGAAGGTTCTACAGAACACTGGAAAGAATTTATGTCTTTTGCAGGCATAGATCAATATGATTTAATTAAACACTGCGATGCAACGTACAAGAGCGGTATTATGTTTTCAAACTGGGGAGCAAAAGATTTTTTGCATAGTGTCGCAGGACCTTTTGATAACAAGAATGGACAATACAGTTATGTCTATGCAAAACAGATTGCAGAAAATAATACATATTTGTATCCTAGTAACTTTTTAGATAGCACAATTGATGTTAGATTTTTGAATACTAGAGATGCTTTTCCTGCTAATCAGTTTCATTTTAACACTTATAAATTAAACGAATTTTTAATAGATAAAGCAAAATCTATTGGAATTAATGTTTTAGAAGACGATATTAATGAAGTAATTCTTGATCAAGAAGGATCTATAGACTATCTGATAGGAAAAAAACAAGAATACAACTATGACTTTTATATAGACAGTACAGGATTTAAACGTATCCTTATGTCTAAACTTGGCGCTAAGTGGAAGTCATATAAAAAATATTTAAAAATGAAATCTGCTATAGTTTTTCAAACACCTGATGAGCCAAATTATAATCTTTGGACACTAGCAAAGGCAATGGATTACGGATGGAGATTTAAGATTCCTGTATGGGGCAGACACGGTAATGGATATATTTTTGATAGCGATTACATTACTGCTGATGATGCACAAAAAGAATTGACAAAAGAACTAGGCGATATAGAAATAAGAAAACAATTTAATTTTGATCCAGGTTGTTTAGAATCAGTATGGATTAAAAATTGTTGTGCAATAGGTGTATCTGCTAATTTTGTAGAGCCTTTAGAAGCTTCTAGTATCGGTACAAGTATACAACAATCTTTTTTGCTAATGCATAAAATTAGTAACTATACACAACAAACTATACAATCATATAATAAGTCTGTCAATAGTATAATGGAAAATATCCGAGACTTTGTTGTTCTTCATTATCAAACAAAAAAGAATCATAACAGTTTTTGGCAAGATTTACAAAAAACAGAATTACCAGAAAGTTTACTTGAAAATTTAGAAATGTGGAAATATAAACTTCCTATTAGGGAAGATTTTTCAGGACAATCAAATTATATTTTATTTACAGAAGACAACTATACATTAGTAATGAATGGTTTAGATTTGTTTGATCGAAAAAGTATTGATGGCGAATATCAAACTCTTAATAGGTTTGCACAAGACAATGCAAATCTAATTATAGATGACGAGTTATATAACGAACAAAATTTAAAAACTATAACACACAAAAACTTTCTCAAATTGGTTAGAGACTATCTATAGCACTGGTAAGTACAATATGAGTATTAATGTTTATTGGGCTTGTCTAGAAGATGCATGGTTACTTGCAGAACAACCAGAATCTGTATCAAGTAAATTTTATAATACATATACATTCACTAGAGACGAACCTCAATCAAATATAAATTATTGTCCTGCATTTAATGACAATTTAAAAAACTTGTATAGTTTAAAATCTATTTACGATTTTAATTTTATAGTAGATGGAGATAATGTGTCTACTGACAAGTATGATCAAAAGTTTTTTGACGATCATGTGGTTATTAGATCTTTAAGGAAAAAGTTTTTTTCTTTTCAACACAAATACATATTTTTTACGGATAGTCCTAGTTTAAAAACAACATTTTATGAATATCCTTTCTTAGAAGACAACAATATTACTAGTAGATGTATTATACCTGCAGGTACGTTTGATATTGGCAGATGGTTTAGAAACACAGAATTTGCTTTTTTCTTGAAAAACGGATTTAATGAATTTAAAATTACAAAAGGTGAAGTATACTCTTATGTAAGATTTCATACAGAAGAATCGATAACATTTAAACAATTTAGGTACACAGAAAAATTAGACAGTTATAAAAGAGATTGTTTTCAACTTACTATAAATCCAATGAAACGTTTAACTAATTATTATAATAATTTTAAACATAAAAAATTAATACTACGTGAGATACAGGAAAACTTACTATGATCGAGCATTTAACATTTCCTAATATAGGGTTTTTGAAAGCAACACTAAGTGATGCAGATATGCAACCTATAAGAAAAGAAATAGCAGAAATACAAGAAGACTTTGAAAATACATATAAAGCTAATAATTTTTTAGTAGGAAATATTAAAAAAGAATTTAAAATTAGTAAAAGTGCAGACCATATAGCTAGTGTCTTACCTAAGTATGTACAAGAATTTGAAAATCGAAATAATTTCTTTAGATCACAGGATGTCCTTGATCAGAATTGTCCTATAATGTTAAAAAATGTTTGGGTCAATTTTCAAGAAAGATATGAGTTTAATCCAGTACACGATCATAATGGATTGCTTAGTTTTGTAATATGGACAAAGATTCCTTATAAAATAGAAGATGAAATTAATCAAGGACCGGGTAAAGATAGTAGACAACCATTAGCTGGGCATTTTTGTTTTTACTTTACAGATGCATTAGGTACAATACGACAATATAGTATTCCTGCAGATCAAACAATGGAAAACACAATTCTTTTATTTCCTGCTAAATTAAATCATTCTGTACATCCTTTTTATAGTAGTGAAGAATATAGAATTAGTGTGTCAGGAAATATTTGTTACCAAACTGGAAACAATTAATGTTTTTTAAAAAAGATAAAATAAGATTTTTTTGTGAACTAGACGAAGTAAAGGAAAGATATCCTATTGTGCCTGCACAAAAAATTAAGTTTGACTGGTTTAAAACATCTGCAAAAAACTTTAAACATATGGCAGACACTAAAGGAGCCTACGAGCAAATATCCGGTGTAGTAAAATGTCCCGGTGTTAGTCCTATTATGAAAAAAGGATACATTGTTCAGTCCTGGTTTGATTTAACAATAAGATTTCACGACGACGGTTTTGAATATTTTATACCAGAAGGAATCTTATCTTATCTTAAAGAACAAGGATTTAAGAAAACACTAGTAAATGGTTTTAACAACGCAGAACCTGCTCATGCTACTCCTATTCCAGAATCTCAGTTTCAAGGTTTATTAAAAATAACCACACCTTGGTCTGTTTCAATACCAAAAGGTTGGGAACTGTTATTACAGCCGATACCTTATCCAGATGATATAAACTTTAGCGCAGTGCATGGTATATTAGAGCATGGCGATTTTTATCATTTAAATGCAATAATAAGATGCAATCAATACCACAGAGAATTTACAATACCAGCAGGTACTCCTTTATTTCAAATGATACCTATAAAAACTACAAAAACAAATGTAGTGTTTGAAAGATATACAAATGAAATTAAAAAGAAAGAAGATAGGCAACAATTTGATGCCCATCATCAGTTTATAATCAAAAAATAATTAGTTCGGGATGTATACACATCTTTTAATTTCAGGCATATAAAGATACTGTAATTTAGATCTTCTTAAAGAATCTATTGCATCATCAACAGTCTCAACAATAGGGTCTCCTGCAAGATTAAATGATGTGTTAAGTAGCATAGGAACACTTGTTTCATTGTGCCATGTGTTAAGAAGGTTATAAAAATGAAAATTTTGTTCTTTATTAACAGTTTGTATTCTGCAAGTATTATCTATATGAAGTACAGCAGGAATATCAATTAGTGTTTCTTTTTTTGCATTTACAGCATACATCATATAAGGTGAACTATCTATTTTATCTAGCTCAAACCAATCCTTTGCATATTCTTCCATAACTGTTGCAGCAAATGGTCTAAAAGATTCTCTACCCTTTACAGTATTAACAATGTCTTTGCCTTTGTCAATTCTAGGATCAAAAATAATACTTCTATTACCCAATGCTCTAGGACCAGCTTCGGATTTTCCTTGATATAGCCCAACTATATGTCCTGATTTTAATAATTCGACTATAGTTTCGTAGTTAGCGAAAAACTCTTTCTCGTCTTCCTGCAATTTACTTAAATAGTTATATTCAGGATCTTTACCTCCTATATAAATCGACGGAGTTGATATAGGAGTTTCGCTTTTATTTTTTTCGTTAATATATAAGAGAGCAAGACCTATACAGTTGCCTTCATCTCCACAGAGAGGATCAACATATATGTTTACATCTTCTGGCAGTTTTTGTCGATAGTAATAGTTTGCTACAACGTTAAGTGCAGTGCCGCCGGTAAGGACTATATTTTTATTACCTGTTTTTTCAATCATACGCTTGATGCGATCTAATCCTATTTTTTGAAATGCTTTTTGAACTTTTTTTGCAAAGTCGGTTGCATTTGCATCATCTAAAAGTTCTAAATGATCTCTAGTAAATCCTAGATGTTTTCTTTCATGGTCGAATGCAAATAAATCCATATCAAACTCGCCATTCTTTAAAGGATCGGGAACTAGCCAATTGTCGTTCCCGAATGATTGAGCACTCATCATTTTTCCGCCTTCGTCGTCAAACCCCATACTACGAGAAGTTCCTTCATACATAAATCCTAAATCAAAGCTGTTAGATATTTCAATCTCACTTTTTTGACTTACATATCTAGGTCTAGGAACTCGGTGTATAGTAAACTGATTGTGCCAAATTATTTTTGTATCTTCGTCTATTTTTGAATGAGTATGAAATCTTCTATAAAGTAATTTAAAATTACCTTTTTTACTTGCTTCAAATATTGAACTAGTTTCTTGGGCTTGACCACCATTGGACAAATTATATGTAGATCCTTTCCCATCACAAACAAATACTAATGCTTCATCAAATTTTGAATCATAAAATGCTTTTGCTGCATGATATAAATGATGTGCTTTATTATAAGGAACAAATTCAAATCCTTTATTAAAATTAAACCCCATTTTTTGTAATATACTAATTATAGACATGTTTTCAGAAAGCACACTATCATACCCAGATATAAGTAGTACATCTATATCTTTACAGATTTTTTGTATTTCTTGTAAGGTATAATATGGATATCCGCTATCTCTTTTAATTCTAGATAATCTTTCTTCCTGATTATAATAAATTAATTCGTTGTTCATATATAAACAAGCACTCGAATTATGATCTTTTTGTATACTTAAAATATTCATTTTACATTCCTAAACGTCAAAAACAAAATTACCTGAAACACTGATTCTAAAATCGTCAGTGCTAAAAAATGGATATACTGCATGTCTCAACTTTGCAGGAAATACTAAACATATATTTTCCATTGTGTCATCTACTTTAATAATATGAGACTGTATTCTGCCTAGCGCATCTGTATACTGAAATTCAAATGCTCCGGCTAAATTTTCTTTAGATTTTTTACCTGGAGAACTAACATCTTCACCTGATCGTGTGTATGGTATTTTAGTCCAAATTACAAATGAAAAAATTCCATCATGGTCGTGACTAGGATTAAATTCATGTTTTAACTGAAAATTTACCCAAGCACTCTTTAGTACAATTGGCACATTTTTTGATAGTACACTTATATGTGCTATATAATCATATGCTTGATCATAATGTGTCAACAATGGAAAAACCAATTGTTCTAAATGATTTTTAGAATCAACTAACTTAAATTCTTTTTCTATGTTTCCGATTAGTGCTGAATTCATTTCTTGTGAGGCAGTAAAATCTGTTTGTATTTTTTGTATTTCTTCTCTTACAGGTGCGAGATCATCATTACTAAATTTACAATGTAAAAATCCATAGTTGTTAAAGTTTTGTGTAAAAACTTCCATTTTGATTTATAGACTCCGGTGTTAGTGATATATAACTTATGTATGCAAAAATACAATTGAGGACAGTAAGAATTGGTATTTAATAAAGTTAATTTAAAAAACGAAGAACTAGATTTTATAGAAAATTTTGTCCTACAAGAATGGATTGAATTATATAAACAACCTTGTCAAACAGATTTTGATCCTCCTGAACAAGTAAAAGATCGTGCAGGAAATAGTTATTTTTTCTCACATGCACTAATGAGAAAAAATAGTAGTCCTAACACAGACGGAGAAGTAAACAGTAATCATTATCCTATGTTTGAGTCTATATTTTTAAGATGGCTAGAAGAAAACAATTTTGATAAACCTAAACATATCTATCGGGCATGTATTAATGTAACAACATATCTTGATAAAGAATTTTCAGTACCGCATTATGATCATTCTTGGCCGCACTACAATTGGGTATGGTATCTAAATGATACAGATGCAGGCACACTGTTGTTTGACAAAGAATACAATGTAACTAAAGAATTTCCCTCTAAGAAAAATTATGCATGTGCATTTGAAAACACATTACATGCACAGCAATTTCCTAAACCTGATCAATTAAGATATGTAGTTGTTTTTACCTTTATCTAAGATTTTCTAATAAAGTTCTATGATCTAGTGCATCTCTTTTTATCACATCATCTATAATCTCAGCATATATCGCCGGACTTGGTTCTAGTTTTTCATAACCTTTTTTATTAAAAGGCTTTTCAATTAGTCCTAGACCTTTGCTTATCCATAACCAGCTCATTAACGGAAATATTGCTGGACATTTGTAACTTTGCAAGTAATGATAAGATAATTTTCCATTTTTTATATGCGGTAATATTTCTTTAACAATCTCGGGTGTTTCTGTTTTAGTCTTAAATTCTTTCCAAAAGTCACTGTCATTTCTTTTGCCTAAATAGTGTAAATGGACAAAAGCCATTTTTTCGTCAACTTCATTACCAGTTATCTCGTTAAATAAATCTATCTGAGATTGATCTAAATCATCAGTAGCATCTAGGAACTGTTTTAGATTTGACATTAGACTTAATTGTAACCAAATAGATGTTGATTCTAAAGGTTCAATAAAGTTGCCTGATAAACCTACTGCAATACAATTTTTAATCCATACTTTTTCAAATCTTCCTGCATCTATGTCAATTACTTTTCTTACTTCTATACAATGTCCTAGATGTTCTTCAACTTCTTTTTTTGCTTCGTGCTCGTCAATATAGTCGCTGTCAAAAACATAACCTGCACCTATTCTGTGTTGTAAAGGTATTTGCCACATCCAGCCATACTTTAACGCTCTTGCTACTGTGTAAGGTGGAATTTTTTCTTCAGCATCTAACCAAAATGGAATAGCTTTTTTCATTGGAAGATATTTGCTATAAGAAATCCATTTGTTTTCAAATTTTTTGCCAATAATTTGTCGATGCATTCCTGAACAATCGAAAACAAAATCACAATCAACTTTTTGTTCTTCCAGCACAAGTGAAGTAATGACACCTGATTCGTTTTGTTCTATATCGATGTATTTGTCTTCTATTATTTTGACACCTCTATCGATGCAAACTTTTTCTAAATATTGTCCAAATTTAGCAGTGTCAAAATGCAGTGCATGAACTGTATTTTTTACATCTACCATACATTTTTCTGCAAGTTTATATTGATACATATAATCACTGAAAGGCAAATCATCTGCAATTAGACGCTTTACATAATGGTCAAAAGCACCAAAATCAAATATTCCTGGTATAGAAAAGTCGGCAATATTTTCTACAAATGGATGTAAGTAATTTTTTCCGTCACCATTCCAGTTTTCAAAACTAATTGCATGTTTTACACTGCCACCTGTTTCTTTCAAAAAATGACCTATATCAATATTGCAACTTTGTAAGAAGTTTAATATCTGCGGAGTAGTTGCTTCTCCTACTCCTATTATAGGAATATCTTTTGCACGTATCATAGTGATATTATCTTCAGGAAAAAACTTGCGAAGACTTAATGCCGTTATCCAACCTGCTGTTCCTGCTCCTAAAATTACAAAATTTTTCATATTATTCCTTGTGTATGTCTGCGTTAAATGCTATTGATATTCTAATTTCGTCGTCTACATTTGGTTCAACATAATGTTCTAACCAACTGGGGAAAATCATTAGTTTTCCTTCTTCAGGTAAGACGCTCCAATTACATGCTAGAAAGTTTGTCCACTTATCCATAGTATTTTCGGGTATAGTATATTGCTGAATAATAGACGGGTGTTTAAACACTAACTTTCCGCTTTCTTCATTGCACTTTACATAATATACGCCTGAAAATGTAGCACCAGGGTGTACATGTGGTCTGTTAAAACTACTTTTACGATCGTTTACATTAATCCATAAATTAATCATATTAATTTTTGCTTCTTCTAAAAATCCTAATTGAACTTTTACAGATTCAAGTTTTTCAGTAATAGTATCTACTAGCTTTTGAATTTCGTCATTTGGTTTTACTAGATTGTCGCTTTGCCAACCTATAAAATTACTTTTGACCACTCCATCGCTATCGTCATCTTTTAATTCATAAGCGTATCGTATTAATTCTTCATTGTCAATATTCTTTAAATAATCATTTAAAAGAAATGCTGGGAATAGAGTGTTCAATTCCATATATATTTTCCTTTGAACTTTAAGAGCATAACTAGTATATATATCATAAAATTTACTAAGAGGAAAAATTTATGAACATTGTCATTGCCGGTGGCGGCACAGCAGGCTGGCTAGCTGCATTATTTATAGCAAAAAATCATCCAAATCATAATATAACAATAGTTGCTTCATCTAAAATTGGAGTTATAGGAGCAGGTGAAGGTGTCACTGGCGAACTTATGGATGTTATAATAGGACATTACGGTGATTTTGGTATTGATCCTAAAGAGTTTTTAAAAAATACAGGAGCTATGCCTAAATATGGTATTATGCATAAAAATTGGACTCCTGTAAAAGATAAACAGTATTTCGGTCCAATAGATGGAACTAAAACAAGCGGAAGACTTCCGGATGATTTAATTGTTTATCTATCAAATTTTGCAAAAGATAAAGCATATCTCGGATCATTCTATGGCAATTTATATGAACAAAATGTTTCGCCTGTTAATAAAGTTACTAACACTTATGAAATATCAACTTTTGCCTTCCACTTTGATGCAAGACTAGCTGCACAAGAGTTAGAAAAAGCAGCTCTAAAATTTCCTAATATAACACTTGTTGATAGTATTATAAAAGGATCGACAATGAATAATGGATTGATAGATTCTTTGATTTTAGAAGATGGCCAAAAACTAGAAGGTGATTTTTTTGTAGACGCTACAGGATTTGCAAGACTCCTTATAAAGAATTTTGATGTAGGCTGGATTAGTTATAAAAAACATTTACCTGTAAATACTGCGTTACCTTTCTTTATACAATACGAAGAAGGTGAATCTCCTAATCCATACAGTATGGCATGGGCACAATCTGCAGGATGGTATTGGGAAGCGGCTGTACAACATCGTAAAGGGTGCGGATATGTATTTTCAGATGATCATATTTCTGTTGACGATGCACATGCTGAGATAGAAAAAACACTAGGTCGTAAAGTAGATCCTATTAAAGTTTTAAAATTTGACAGCGGAAGATTAGAAAATAGTTGGGTTAAAAATTGCTTTGCAATAGGATTAGCATCTGCTTTTAGTGAACCTTTAGAAGCAACATCTATTCATGCAACTATACGACAGTTAGCAGACCTGTCTCATGAATTTATACAGCCGACGATTGAAGATACAATTAATCCTGCTAGTATTAAATTATGCAACCATAGAATGAATAGAATGTATGACGATTTTAAAGATTTCTTATCATCGCATTATCTAGGAGGTCGTACAGACACTGAGTTTTGGAAATATGTTACAAACGAATCTGCAACAGACTTTGCTAAAAATTTACAAGAAATGTGTAAGTCAAGAATTCCTACAAAATTTGATTTTCCTCATTATCCAGGGTCAGCTAATTGGACAATTTGGTCTTATGTATTGTTAGGTACTAATCAACTTACAGAAAAAGTAACATCTAAATATCTAAACGAAGAAATTATTAGAGATAGTGAATATTACTTAAATCATTTAGCCACTTTTGCAGAAAAAACAAAACTCACGCATTATAGTTTCGATGAACATATTGATATTGTAAAAAATAATCCAATAGATTTTATACCATATTTAGGCGATGAACACTATCTAGGACATTTGTAAAGTTTGATAGAAAAATATTGTTCTTATACGATAAATACGTTATAATGGAGATAAAGAATGAATTCTGCACCAATTGTTGATCGTATAAGAATTATTCCTAGAGCTAAAGACTTTTTAGATAGAAGTACAGGTTCAAGCGGCGAGGTATTCTTTAGTAAAGAAACTAACACACTAAGAGTGTATAGTGGACGAACTGCAAATCGCGGCGGGTTTGAAGTAGTAACCGATGCAAGTCTTAGAAGAAATATCGGACAGCAAGAAATTGCGTCTGTAAAATATGATGTTACTATAAATAATTCAGGCGCTGGCAATAAGTATATTCTAAACGGTGTAGAAAGCCCGGCACTGTCATTTGTGATAGGTTA
>Ga0213867_1000981_pt1 | contig 12678 bp, 9 predicted proteins | sample PICome_12_FD_160120 | JGI IMG/M metagenome (GOLD analysis project Ga0213867, IMG submission 160120) | Coastal seawater microbial communities near Pivers Island, North Carolina, United States - PICO540 | ecosystem: Environmental > Aquatic > Marine > Coastal | place: USA: North Carolina | collected... | reverse complement strand
TTTCATAACAATTTCTAATGATTAATTAAATGAGCGAAATTATCGATAGTCTAAAAAATGGCAAAGTCGAAATAACTTTTAAATCTTTAAAGAGCGGAAGGCAGATTAAAGAAATTTGCTCCCTTCACCCATCAGAAATTCCTAATGACTTTTCATTTAAACAAAGTAGTGATTCTGAATCTATTCTTTGCTATTTAGTTGAAAAAAAAAGATGGGAAGATATAAATAAAAAAACTATTGTCAGTTATAAAGAAATAGATACATGAGATACTTACAAGTATGAAGTCTTACCAAGTTATTGAAGATGGTCTTCCCTTAGAAGAGATTATTTCAGATAAGCCAATTCCAAAAGGAAAAGAAGTTTTGATTAGAACTATTGCCTGTGGGGTTTGTCACTCTGATGTTCATATCCATGATGGATATTTCGATGCAGGCAATGATGAAAAAATTCCCTCCAGACTTACTCAACCATTAGCAATGGGTCATGAGATATACGGAGAGCTTGTGGAGGTTGGTGAAGAAGTTGAAGGTGTAAAAGTTGGAAATAAATATGTTGTATATCCTTGGATTGGTTGTGGTGAATGCTATGAATGCGAAAGAGATATGGAACATTATTGCGGCCCCTTTACTGCACAAAACCTTGGTATTAATGTCAACGGAGGGCATGCTGAATATGTTCTGGTTAAAGATGCAAGGTATTTATTTGATGCAGGTGATACTCCTGAAGAATTAGCAGGCAGTTATGCATGCAGGGGTCTTACAGCATATAGTGCTCTCAAAAAAGCCAACTTGGAACCAAATCAAAATAATATAGTTATTATAAGTGCTGGCGGTTTAGGGCTTTTAGCTCTAAAGATTGCAAAAGCTGCATATAACATCAACCCGATTGTTGTTGATATAGATGATAAGAAATTAGCGATAGCCAAAAAAGCTGGGGCAAGTGAAGTAATAAATTCTACTCATGAGGGAGCAGCAAAAAAAATAATAGAGCTATTAAGTGGCTCAGTTAGCGCAGTCATTGATTTTGTTGGCTCTGAATCATCTGTTAGTTTTGGTTATAGCTTGTTTGGATTCAATAAAGGAGGAAACTATATTCTTGTAGGATTGTTAGGGGGGAAATTTGATCTTCAGCTCCCGCTTCATACTTTTACTGCTAGGACTATCTCTGGAACTTATGTTGGGAGCATGCAAGAAATGAAAGAGCTGATGGAACTAGTTAGGTCAGGAAAAATTGAGCCTGTAGAAGTAGAGTCTAGACATATATCAGAAGCAACTGATACACTATTTGACCTTAAAAATGGAGACATATCTGGTTTAGTATGTCTAAAGCATGATTAAAATATGAGAACAGGTAAAAACAATCTTTTATTACTAATAGCTGGATTGCTATTCATTACATCTGTTTCAGCTGATTCGCTTATTCATGATCATATTTCAGAAGAAGAAACTTCAATTGAATGTCAATACAATGAAAATAAAACAGTTGATGTTAATCAGAACAAACCTTATCTTTCTGTAGAAGTTCTTCTTGAAAAAATTGATGAAGATTTAAACCAAACTTTTCAATCCCCTAATACAAACTTTTTTCACTCAAGGGCTCCACCAAAAAATTAAATTTAATAGATATTAATTTTAATTTTTTAAAGGAGTTCTTATGAAAAAAATTCTTAGTGCATTTATAGTTTTAATTGCAGTATATTCGAACAACGTCACTTCCGAACAAGTAATTGAAGAGACAGTTGTGGTCACATCCGCTTTAGTGGATACAAGTTCAATAGATCAACCGCTTTATGTTATTGATGGAAGCGAAATTTTAGATGGTGCAACTACAAGTCTTGGTGAAGCAATTGATGGATATTTGGGTATCTCTATAGCAGATTACGGTTCTGGAGTTGGTCAGCCAATAATAAGAGGTATGTCAGGCTCAAGAGTAAAGATACTGAAAAATGGAATGGTTAACAGAGATGTATCATTCTTGGGAGCAGACCATTTAAATGATCTTGATCTTAATGATATTAACCAGATAGAAATAGTTAAAGGCCCATCTTCTTTGCTTTACGCAAATGGCTCAATCGGTGGAATCATAAATGTGGTAGATGACTGTATTGCTCAAATGGATTTTGATGGTGCAGAATTTGCTGCGGGATATGAATCACAATCTGTAAATGATGGAAATACAGAATATTTCAACTACAAAAATAATATAAATGGTTTCAATTTTAATTTTGGTTTCAAGAATACAGAATTTGGAAATTATGAAATACCTCATGGGGCTGTGTTGCACGAAGAGGATCATGATGAAGATCATGGTGATGAACACGGTGATGAGCATATGGGATATTTAGAAAATACAGACTACCTTTCTGAGGCAACAAAATTTGGTGTTTCTAAAACTGGTGACTGGGGCTATTTTGGAATTTCAGTAGATAATATCGAAAGTATTTATGGCATTCCATTTCATGGCGATGAGCACGGTGATGAAGGTCATGATGAGCACGAGGGAGAGAGAATTTTTTCAACAACCGACTCAGAGAGCTTAACTCTTAAAGGCTCTTATAACGTAAATGGAGCTTTGGTTAATAAGGTTGATTACACTTTTAGAAGCTCTGACTATTCATTAACAGAAGCTCATGCTGAGGAACACGATGATGAAGATCATGGTGATGAAGATCATGGCGATGAACATGAAGAGCATGCACCGACTGTATTTTTAAATGACTCAAAAGAATATGGTGCGATTTTTGACGTTTCTAAAGATGATTTAAGCAGGAAGATTTCATTTAATTTTGTGGATGAAGATACATCTATCTTTGGCGAAGAAGCCTTCATGGATCCAGCGAATAGTAGAGAAATAACCCTGGGTTATTTTATGAGTAAGGAATTTGATGCTTATTCTGTTGATTTTGGTTTGAGGCTTGATCAAATAGGTAGGACTGGAAGTGTGTCTCATGAAGATGGCGATAACGAAAATTTCAATATAGAAGATACAACAAGTAGCTTTGCTTTAAATATAGGAAGAAACTTAAACGATAATCTTGAAATGACATTAGGGTTTGCAAGTGTTGAGAGGCTGCCATCTGTAATTGAATTATTTATGAATGGTCCTCACCTTGCTACAGGAAGATTTGAAGTTGGCGATCCTAATCTTAAGAGTGAAACATCAAATAACTTTGATATTACATTCAACTACGAAAAAGATAACTATTATGCCTATGCAAGCTTTTTTATTAATGATGTGGATAACTACATTGCTTTAATGGATGAAGATGAAGACCACCATGATGATCACGATGATGATCATGGTGACGAAGATCATGGTGACGATGATCATGGTGACGATGACCATGGTGATGATGATCATGGACACGGCAATCTAATTCATGCAAATTACATGCAAGAAAATGCTGAGTTTGATGGCTATGAAATTGAAATTGGAAGAACGGTTGAGCTAGGTTCAGGTGAATTAACTCTCTCTTATGGAAGAGATGTTGTTAATGCTCAGTTCTCTGATGGACATAATGTTCCTAGAATAAATCCAGCAAGAAATATATATTCACTTTCTTACAAGCAAAATGATTTAATTTTTAAACTCCATTTAAAGGATGTTGAAAAACAAAATGATTTTGGTGAAGGGGAATCAGCAACTGAAGGATACCAGATGCTTGATAGCAGACTGACCAAAACATTCTCTCCAGGTGGAAAAACTGTTTTAAAAGTATCAATATTTGGCAATAACTTGCTTGATGAAGTAGCAAGAAATCACTCATCTTTTGTAAAAGATGAGGTTCCTTTACCTGGAAGAAATTATGGAGTGAAGTTTAATTTAACTTTCTAATTAAATATTTTATCTGTATGATGATCCCCAAGTTCACATAATCTGTGGATTTGGGGATTTTCTTTAAAGAACAAATGAAAACACAATTATTCACTGACAAGTTTGCAATGACATTATCGACAGTATGTTTAGTGCATTGTTTGTTTGCGCCATCATTAATTGTCTTATCTTATAGCGCTATCTCAATGTCTGTTGAAAGCGAATTAATTCATAAAGTTATTCTTTTTCTTACGATTCCAGTAAGCCTTTTGGCTCTTAGCCTTGGCTATAAAAATCATAAAAGTATGAGCTTTATTCCAATCGGGATTATTGGTTTGGCCATTTTAGTTCTTGCCGTACTTGCTGGCGAAAGTCTATTAAGTGAAAACGGAGAACTGGTTATGACTATGTTTGGTTCAATTCTAGTTGTTTACTGTCACTATAAGAATTACCAAATTTGTAAGCAATCAAATTGTGACTGTCACGAAAATTAAAATCTAAGAAAATCGTAATCTAGTTACAGGTATTTGAGTCTTCCTGTAAAATCACTTTTTATAATAATTAATGAAAAAAAAATTTAGCTTAATACTTTCCTTGTTATCGATTTCATTCGCTACTTATGCAGAAGAAATGATTGATGAGGTAATTGTAACCGGAACATTTATTAAACAAACTGAACAAAGATTGCATTCATTAGATACTATTAATGAAGATGCTTACAGAAAATTAAATATTTCAAATGTAGCTGAAATTAGTAAATATATCTCCTCTTCTCTAGGCTCTCACTTTCAAACTAATAGTCTTGATGGGTTTGATCAGGGCATGGCATCTATAAATTTAAGAGGTCTTGGTAGTTCATCTACATTAATCCTAGTTAATTCTAAAAGGCATACGTTTGCTGGAACGCCATCTTCATCAGGAGATAGTTACATTGATCTAAACATAATCCCTGAAATAGCTATTGATAGAATTGATATTCTTAAAGAAGGTGCAACTTCTATATATGGTTCAGATGCATTGTCTGGAGTGGTTAATATAAGTACAAATAATGATTTTGAAGGTTTAAAAATTAGATTTGAGCATCATGGGACGGAAAATTATAATCAGACTGATACCTCTATTAGCGCTCTTGTAGGTTTTAAGTTAAATAGACTGAATTATTCTCTTGGACTTAATATCTTAGATAGAAATCCTTTGTCAGCCTCTGAAATAAATGGCATAGCTGAATTGGCAATTAGTGGCCTTGGAAGGTCCTTCAAGGTTCATGATGATGACATTGTTACCGATGGTCCTTGGGCTGGAGAATATACAAAAGGAGAAAAAATTCCAGATCCAAACTGTCTGGACAATGGTGGAGTTCTTGTGAACCCAACAACTTGTGGTTTTAACTATGGCGAAAGATTCAATATTGTTAACAGCGAGAATCATAAAAAAGCTTTCTTAAATATTGGCTATGCAGCCGATACATATAAATATAATGCGGTACTTTTACTGTCAAGTGTCAAAGTAAATGATAACCCTCAATCACCCTCCTATCCTGCTTTACCTTTTTTATCTAGAAAAATTCAACCAAATCAAGGTGGTAGCCCATTTAATGTTCCTGTGACTTGGTATGGCAGGCCACTGGGATCTGAATATGAGTCTCCTGAATCTCCTAAAGATATTAGTCAATACAATTTCAATCAAACAATTGCTAAAGAATTATCTGGAGGTATTCAGCTTGAGGCCTCTTTGACATTGAGCAATCACTCAAATAAGCATAATAGACCGGACATAATAGACTCTAAATTTTTACAAGCATTAAATGGAGTGACTATTCAAGAAACCCAAGTTGGAGAAGTGTCTTGGGATATCTTTAATCCTGAAAATAACACTAATGAATTAATAGATTATATTTCTGGTGCTGAAATATCAAAAAAAACAGCAAGCCTAAAAAGCTTCGACCTAATTTTCAGAAGAGCTTTCAAGAATAATCAATTGGCATATGGCATTTATGCAGATAAAGAAGAGCTTAAAATTAATTATGACGAAACCAGCGAAGCAAGATTCTCTAATAGTGGTCAAATTCTTAAGACCGCAGATCTTTTCTTTCTGGGAGGTGGTGTAAATATTAATGAATCAAGAAACAGATATGCTGCTTTTGCTGAGCTAGATACAAAATTAAGCAGTCTTCATGGAAAAATTTCAGGGAGATATGAGAGGTTTAATTCTGCCTCATCTTTTGACCCTAAAATATCTCTGCATTATGAAGTTAGTAATAATTTATCACTAAGAGCTTCAAGAGGATCTTCATTTTCAATGCCATCTATGGCTCAAATGTATTCAAGCGAAATAATTCTTGGCAGCGTAAGGGATTTTGATGATGGCTCCTCATTTGTTCGACAGGCTAAGCTAGGGAATGCTAATTTAAAACCTGCAACCTCTTTAAATACAAACTTTGGTTTAATTTATGCCAACCGAAATCATAAGGTTACTCTTGATTTATGGAGTATTAATTTTAAAGATAGAATTGAAGCAGAGAGCGCTCAAGCGATTCTTAATCTTGATCCGTTTGGGAAAAATATTACACGAAATGAAAATAATGATCTTGTAGGAGTTACTTCAACTTATTTTAATGAAGAAGATACCAAGATTTCTGGAATTGATTTTAAGTACGAGCTTTTAAAAACTAATACAAAAAAACTTGGCTTAATTTCAGCAAAAGTTGAATCAACAACGCTTTACGAATTCTTAACTCCCGACGCCACTGATCCAGCCAAGCTTTTGAATAGAGTTGGAAGATTTAACTATGATACACATACCTACTCTCTTCCAAAAACCAAAATAAATGCTTCTCTGCAATTTAAAAAATATGAGTATGAGTATCAAATTAGTGCTAGATATTTAGATGGCTATAAGAATTACAGGACAGTTTCAGATTTAGGTCAAAGCCTTGGTTATAAAAACATTGTAGATTCTTTTCTGATTTTTGATTTCTCAGTTGGAAGCTATATCGAATTTAGAGGCGGTAAAATAGATTTCAAGCTATCTATAGCTAATGCCCTTGATCAATCTGCTCCAAGAGTATTTGACGCTCCTGACTTTAGTTTTGATACAAGGGCTCATGACCCAAGAGGTAGAATTATTGGGTTGAGTTTTGAGTATTTGCGTTAATAAAAAAGTTACTTTTACTAATTTTCCTATTTTTTAGACTAAACTCACTAAATGAATAATATCGAGCAAGCAATAACACAGGTAATTGAAGAAAATAATCTGTCTAGTTTATGGAATGAAGGTGTCTGTAGAGAGTTAGATAAATTAAATTTAAATTTGTCAGATAAAAGAAAAGACTTAACTAAAGTTCCTTTTGTAACAATAGATGGATCAGATGCAAAAGATTTTGATGACGCCATTCATTGCATAGAGAGTCAATCTTCATATATTTTGAGTGTTGCTATTGCTGATGTTGCTGGACTTGTTAAAACAAAAAGCGCCTTAGATAAAGAAGCTATGCATAGAGGAACTTCCATATATTTTCCATCTAAAGTAATTCCAATGTTACCTGAAAAAATTTCTAATGACTTATGTTCACTCGTTCCAAATAAGGATAGAAATACTGTTGTATGTGAAATGACAATTTCATTTAGCGGAAATATAGAAAGCTACAAATTTCTTGAAGCTAGAATAAATTCACATAAAAGAATGACCTATGATGAGGTAAATCTTATAGTGAAAAATAGTTCTGGTATCAACAAAAAAATTGGTTACTCTTTGGTAGCACTATCAAAACTTACAAGGATCCTATTGAGAAAGCGACAGGAAAGAAAAGCTTTAGAAATAGAGGCCCAAGAGCCATCATTAAAAATAAATAAATTAGGAGATGTTGATAAAATTGACCTCCCGAAAAGATTGTTTTCACACCAAATGGTTGAAGAATCAATGCTTGCAGCAAATGTATGTGCTGCTAATTTTATGCAAAAACATTATAAATCTGGTATTTACAGAATTCATGAAGAGCCAGAGGAAATTAAGCTTGATAGTTTAAAAAATTTCTTCTCCATTAAAGGGTTTTCTAAAAAATTTGGTAATAACTCATTAGATGTATTGGAGCAATGTCTTCAATTTGCGAGATCAAAAGATTTAAACAAATCCCTTCAAACCATTGTGCTACAAAGTTTAAAAAGAGCTGAATACTCTACTCTTGAAAAAGGCCACTTTGGGCTTCAGCTTGATAGGTACTCTCACTTTACATCTCCAATTAGAAGATACCCTGATTTGATGGTGCATCGCCTAATCAAAGATGTCATTCATGGAAATAAGAGCGAGTTTAACAAAGACGAGATGGAGGAAATTTGTAACGAGCTGTCAGAAGCTGAAAGAATCGCTGAGAGATCATCCAGGCAAGTTACTCAACAAATGATATGTTACTTCTTGAAACAATTTATAGGAAATGAATATCACTCAGTTGTTACAGGGGTTACAGACTTTGGGCTGTTTTGCGAGATTGATGACTTTTTTGTTTCAGGCTTGCTTCATGTCTCTGATTTACCCGGTGATAGGTATTACTTCGACAGGGAGGTAAATGTATTAAGGGGTAAAAAAAATGGAAGGCAATATAAGTTAGGACAAAAGATTTTAGTTACAATAGCTAATGTGAGTCCTGAAGAAAGAAAGATAACCTTAGTCCCAAAGTAGCTTAAGATTCAAGATGGGCATTCAAGAAAAAAATACAAGGGTTGGCTTCCATAGCATTGAAAGTATTTTAGAAAATAATCCTGAGCAAATTAAAAAAGTTTTATTGCCAGCTAACAGAAATGATAAAAGATTGACTCAGTTAAAACTTCTTCTTGATGAGACAGGTATTTCATATGAAAGCTCAAATAAATTAAAACAAGAGCCAAAAGCTATCCTTATAAATAGTCCTGAACTTAATTTGAAAGATTTAAAAGACTTTATTAATAACTTTAAAGGCAGTCCACTAATATTAATATTAGATAATGTTATAGACCCAAGAAATTTGGGGGCTTGTGTCAGGTCTGCTGCAGTAACCCAAGTTGATGCAGTCATCATCAATAAGCATCAATGCGCTCCAATAAACGCAATAGCGCATAAAGTTGCAGCAGGTGGATTTGAATATACTAAAATATTTAATGTAACCAATCTTGTGAATTGTTTTAAATTTTTAACTCAATCCAATATCATTATTAATGGTTTAAGCGAGCATGCATCTGAAAGCTATACAAGTTACGATTTTAAACAGCCTTCTGCTCTTGTGATGGGATCAGAAGAGCATGGAGTAAGAAAAAAAACTTTGGAAAACTGCGACAACATTATAAATTTATCCACCAACAAACTTTTTAAAAGCCTTAATGTATCTGTTGCTACCGGAATAATATTATCTGAGGCAGCAAGGCAAAGAAATAAAGGTTTAACTTGATATGATATTATTTTCTATTAGACTTCTAACATGCTAAACCAACGAACATTAAGAAACGCTATTAAAGCAAAAGGTATTGGCCTTCATACTGGAAAAGTAGTTAATATGGAGTTAATTCCATCAGGACCAAATACTGGAATTCATTTTATTAGATCTGATGTAGATGAAGATATCAAAATACCCGCTAGAGTAGAGAATGTGGGAGATACTAGCCTTTCAACTGCATTAATAAAAGATGATATAAAGATATCTACGATAGAGCATTTACTGTCTGCAATAGCGGGCTTGGGTATTGATAACTGTATTATTAAAGTTGATGGTCCTGAAGTCCCTATCATGGATGGGAGCTCAAGCCCATTTGTTTTTTTAATTCAGTCTGCTGGCTTACAAGAACAGAACTCATTAAAAAAATTCATTAAAGTTACAAAAGAAGTGACTGTGACTAGGGATGATGCTTTTGCAACGATCAAACCCTATGATGGATTTAAAGTTGCTTTTAAAGTGGAGTTTGATCATCCGGTTCATAAAAAGCTTCCATCTGAATCAATAATTGATTTTTCATCTACCTCTTTTGTAAAAGAAGTTTGCAGAGCTAGAACATTTGGCTCTATGAATGATCTTGAATTACTAAAGTCGAAAAATTTAGCTTTAGGAGCAAGTGTATCCAATGCTATAGCTTTTGGAGATGAAGATATCTTAAATGAAGAAGGTTTAAGATTTGAAGATGAAATAGTCAAGCATAAAATGCTAGATGCAATTGGAGATCTATATTTGCTTGGACATAATTTAATAGGACAGTTTTCAGGTTTCAAATCGGGCCATGCGCTTAATAATGAATTGCTAAAAAAGATTATTGCCTCTGATGATGCATATGAAATAGTAGAGTTTGAAAATTCTGATAATGCTCCTATTTCGTATTCTAGGCCTCCTTTTGGAGATATCTAGGATCCAAGATTGATGTTTAAGTCGCTAACAAAATTATTTAGCTCAAGCAATGACAGAGTCATCAAAAAGATGATGGTGTCAGTTAATAAAATTAATAGCCTAGAGTCTGAGATCCAGAACAATCCTGAGTCATATTTTCATAATTTAAAGGATGAATTGCATAGGACTTATAAAGATAATAATGAGCAAATAGATTCAATTTTACCTTTAGCTTTTGCTGCTACGCGCGAGGCAAGTAAAAGAACTTTAGGCTTGAGGCATTTTGACTCTCAGCTTCTTGGAGGTATGGCCCTAGCTCAGGGAAATATAGCTGAAATGAAAACAGGTGAAGGCAAGACGCTTGTAGCAACTCTTCCCGGCTTCCTTAATGCATCAATAGGAAATAAAACAATATTGGTAACAGTAAATGACTATTTAGCAAAAAGAGATGCCGAGTGGATGAGGCCTGTATATGAATATCTAGGTTTGAAGGTTGGTGTTGTTTATTCTAATCAAAATATTGAGGAGAAAAAAGAAGCTTATAAAGCAGATATTATTTATGCAACAAACAATGAGTTAGGTTTTGACTATCTCAGAGATAATATGGCGCATAGAGTCGAAGACAGGGTTCAATGCTCGCTTGATTTTGCCATAGTTGATGAAGTTGACTCAATCTTAATTGATGAAGCAAGAACTCCTTTGATTATTTCAGGGCCATCAGCAGAGAGTTCTGAGATGTATAAACAAATTAAGAAATTTATTCCAAGACTTACAAAACAAATAAGAGAGGGAACAGAAGAAGAGCCTTTGCTTGATGAAGAAAGAGGACATTACCTAATTGATGAAAAGAATAGAACAATTGATTTAACAGATGATGGATATTTAAAAGTTGAAGAGCTACTAGAAGAAGCTAATATTATTGGTGAAGGTGATGGTCTTTATTCAGTATCTAATTTAAAAATAATGCGGTTTGTTCAAGCAAGTCTTAAAGCTAATTTTTTATTTCAAAAAAATGTCCATTATTTAGTTAGAAATAATGAAGTTCTTCTTATTGATGAACATACTGGCAGAACAATGCCAGGAAGAAGGATAAGTGAAGGTGTTCATCAAGCTCTGGAGTGTAAAGAAAATGTAACTATCCAAAGAGAGTCGCAAACACTAGCCTCAACCACTTTTCAAAATTTCTTTAGATTATTCTCAACTCTTTCCGGTATGACTGGAACTGCTGATACTGAGGCTCCTGAATTTAGGGAGATTTATAATCTTGATGTAGTGATTATTCCTACTAATGTTCCTATGGCTAGGAAAGATATGAATGATCTAGTGTTTCAAAATAAGAATGCAAAACTCAAAGCATTGGTAAAAGAAATTCTTACCATTAGAGAAAAGAATGCACCTGTATTAGTTGGCACTGTTTCTGTTGAATCATCTGAACAGGTCTCAGAATACTTAAAAAAAGCTTCAATTCCCCACCAAGTTCTAAATGCTAAGCATCATGAAAAAGAAGCAGAAATTATTGCAAATGCAGGAAAGCCAGGAATGGTAACGATTGCAACAAACATGGCCGGAAGAGGAACTGATATTGTTCTTGGAGGAAAAAAAGAAGATCAAACTATTGAAGAATGGGAAAATAATAATAAAACAGTGCTTGATGCTGGGGGTTTGCATATTCTAGGAACAGAAAGACATGAGTCAAGGCGTATTGATAACCAATTACGTGGAAGATCGGGCAGACAAGGCGACCCAGGATATTCAAGGTTCTTTTTATCAATGAGTGATGATCTCTTAAGATTATTTATAACTGAATCTAGAAAAAACCTATTTGAAAGAATGGGAATGGGGGATGAGCCAATCGAACATGGAATGCTTTCAAGAAGTATTGAAAACTCTCAACGCAGAATAGAGGCTAGAAATTTTGATGCAAGAAAAAATCTTCTTGAATATGATGATGTTTCGAATGATCAAAGAAAGGCCACTTATTCTTTAAGAAATCAGTTATTAGAAGAAAGCTCCATAAATGAAACAATACAAATCTTAATTGAGCAGCAATTTTCTTCTATCTCATTTCAATATATACCCAAAGAATCCATAGAATCACAATGGAAACTTGATGAATTGGATGAATATCTTGAAGAAACTTTTGGTATTAATATTAATATTTCCAAAAAAGCCAAATCCGATAAATCTCTGCTTCCTGAGTCTATATCAAAAATAATAGTTGAATTTGCTAAAAGTCATTACAGGGAAAAATATGCCCCTCTTGGAGAAAACTTAAAAGACCTTGAGAGACAGATTATGTTACAGGTACTTGATGTCCATTGGAAAGAGCATCTTGCTGAAATTGATCATCTTAGAGGAAGTGTTGGGCTTAGAGCATATGCTCAAAAAAATCCTAAGAACGAATTTAAGGCAGAAGCATACAAAATGTTTGAAAGCATGCTTGATGAGATTGACTTTGAGACTGTCAGAGTGCTTTTTTCATTAAAAATTTCATCAGAAGAAGAATTAAATCTTGTCAATAATG
>Ga0213867_1000980_pt1 | contig 12686 bp, 12 predicted proteins | sample PICome_12_FD_160120 | JGI IMG/M metagenome (GOLD analysis project Ga0213867, IMG submission 160120) | Coastal seawater microbial communities near Pivers Island, North Carolina, United States - PICO540 | ecosystem: Environmental > Aquatic > Marine > Coastal | place: USA: North Carolina... | reverse complement strand
CGGGTTTAATTCTTAAAAAAACAAAGTCGGGTGGCTCTCCTCTCAATGTAAAAATGAAACCTGATGGGGGAGCTTTATATGAAGTTCCCGACCTAATAAATGAGGCAACTGACAAGCCGATGCCAGAATATGCAGTGCCAGTAGCCCTAGAACAACGCGGGGTGCCACCAGATTTACCACCAAGAGCATATCGTGATGCTGTGTATGAAGCTATGAACGTATCAAAACCAAAAATCGGTGGTATAAGAACAGAGATGTTAAGACCTATGCGAGCAGCTGTTGGAGCTATTGATAGTGGTTTGAACCAATCGACAAGCGCTACATTTGGAGGCCAACCGGTTGATATAGTAGGCACTCCATCTACTAGACAAAATCCACCTGCGTTAGTTTTACAAGATCCAGTTACAGGAGCTCCCCTTGTCCCAGTAGGGGGGAATCGAGTATCTCTTGAAAACCCAATTACCGGAGGAGATCTTGTGGTAGAAAAATGGCGTCGCCTTAATGCTGCTAATGAAGAAGAGGAAGAGGAGTTACCACCTGTTCCAGGTGAAGGAACTGCGAATTCAGGCAGTAATTCTATTTATGATTCTCCTCGACCAGTCACAGAGGCTCTTTTGAATTCAAAACCACCTAACCCAAAACCAGGTAGAGCATCTGGCCAACCAAAAAGAGTTACATTAAGCGCGACAATTGGTGGTGCTTGTGCCAGAGGAGGAGCTAAAGGTCTTTCTAAAGCTTTAGCGATTAGGCTTAAAGAACAGTGTGAGGGTATTCAAGAACAAGTTACGCTAGTTGAAATGACTGGTGAAGAACTTCAAAGATATGTTGATTTTGCAATCAAGTGTTCTGAAAGATTAAATTTTATGGGATATGATGCTGCTAGGTTAGCAATTGAATTTGCTATAGAACATCAATTTGAAGTTCCATCGCCTGAGGGAGATATGGATATAGGTATGATTGATGATATATCAATTAAGATTGGAATTGAGCAATATATTGGAAAAGATGTTTTGTCTTCTGAGGAAATAAATGAATTAACAAAAGGGTTTAATGAGGTTTTAAGTAACCTGAATTTGGGTAATGTTGAAATTCAAATGGTAAGAAATGGACTAACAAATGGAATTGAGGTTTATGCTGAACAAAACCCCGAATTTAAAGCGGTATTAAATAAAGGTAAACTTGACATTAGTCAACTTGTTGACCATGTAGTTGTTACATCTTTAGTTAAGAATGAAATAAGAGGATTTACTAATACCTTAGAACAAGTAACCAAATTGTTTTCTGACCCTCAGGAAATTAGCACGAAGGAACAATATAAAGAAGAAGTCGTTAACCGCTTTGGTAAGGAAATGGCAGAGGTGTTTGATAATCTTCAAACACAATATAAAAAGTCTCCAAAAGATGCGTTTTCTGATATTACAGGAAGTATAGCTGAGGCAATTCAAAAAACAAACGAAACTTTTATTCAGGGTGCATCGGGCGGAGTTGAAGGTGGTTATGAAGTAGTTTTTAGAAAAGAACTAGCTGATGCATTTAATAGTAAAATCGGGTTGCCGGGTTCAGTTGAAACACCTGTTGCTATGGATAAAGTTATACTACAAAAATTTACTAACGCATCAGTTGAAGTTGTGGAAAAAATAAATTCTATCACTTTATCTAAACAAAGTTATGATACTGCGATAAATAAAATTATTTCTGAAGAAGCATCGATTATGGCAAGCTACGTTAAGGAAACCCCATATATACAAAAAATGAAAGAGTATGGGCTAACTGAAAAAGAGGCTCACGAACGATTAATACAGGATTTAAGTAAAGCAAGTGAACAAGTTACGTTAGATATGATGAATGGATTACATAACGGCACTTTGTCCGGGGTTTCAGCAGAAATCATCGATCCAGAATTAAAAGAAAAGTTTGAAAAAAGAATTGAAGCTAATTTAAACAGTTCACTCAATGAACAATATGAAAATCGTAAAGCAGAGTTACAAAAAGAGCGAACTGTTGCTGAAAGAGAGAATGAAGAAGCTGCAAGAGAGACAGGAACAGAATTTTTTGAGTTTGTGTAAAAAGTCAAAAGGCCAGAAATGAGTGTGTGTAGAAAAAAATTGAAAAGAGGGAAGGATAGAGTGAAATGTAGAAAAAAGAGAAAGTAGATTGTCAATGTCAATGTCAATGTCAGTAGAACTGAGTCGTGAGAGTCCGTTGGTGGATAGGGAAGTGACAGCGTTTGGATTTGAGAGGAAAGAACTGCTATCGCGACTGAAAAAGGAGGAGGATTTCAGAGATGAGTTCCTGTGCCAATTTGAAGTGGTGATGGGACTGGTGAAGGAGTTGAAGGAATACGAGAAGACAGTGAGGAAACAGGCAAAATCGGATGCACAGACAGAAAAGGAGAAAGCGGAACGCACACGACTGATGGAAGTGATCAAGAAAATTGAGGAAAAAGACGAAGGAGTAACTCTTGAAGAGAATTTCTTCGAAACAAACACCGTCAAGTCACTGAAGGAATGGGTGAAGAACTACCGCACATCAATCAAGGCTACCAAGGAAGCCGAGAAACAGGCGAAAATCGCTGCCAAGGAGGCAAAAGAAGCGGTAAAACAAGCAAAGGCTGCGACAAAGCTCAAGCGACAGCTCGCACAAATGGAGAAGATGGGAGCTGACCTGCAAAAGTGGAACGATAAGGTCGAGTTTGAGGTCCAGAGCTTCGAGGACAAACTGGATAACCCGAAAGAGCATTTCGCCGAGATGAAGGCTTACCATACGCGTGTCAAACTCATCGTTCAGCTCGCCAAGTTCAGCGAAGGTGTAGAGGGTGTTCCCGAATACGACACAATGGAAATCGATGATGATGACCTCAAGGAGATGCACACCCGATGCAAGCTGCTTAACCAGCTCGGCAAACTGGATGTGACAATCGACTATGGGACGGAGAAGACGATTGATGAACTGAAGACTGCCATCAAGGAGGCTAAGGCCGCCGCCACCACCGCCGACGATAACTAAAAACCCACGAAAAATAAGCAAAATCCAAAACCAAATAAAAATGCCACCTGCTTCGCTTGCCCCTGCCCCTGCTTCGCTTGCCCCTTTTTTCTCTCGTATCTATAGTTTAGGTCACAATTATATTTATATATGATTTATAATTGTGACTGGTTTCTAGGGTTTGTAACCGATTTCTGTGTTTTATAACTGATTTCTGGCTTTTGTAACCGATTTCTGCTTTAACATGGTTCAAATACTTATTCAATCTATTAAGAAAGGACTTAAAGACACTGTGCTTATCTAGTGTGTAGTAGGATACAACGGTAGTAAATGTTACACTCTTTTTAGTTTTTAAAAAAATTGAAATACGCACAAATACCATTAGTATTTAAATCCATCACACAGCAATACAAGCCGCAACCAAACTTTTAATTTGATCTTGCGATCGCCATGATGGTAGCAATAAATAATATGAGCCTCCGTGGCCCAATGGATAAGGCACCCGCCTTCTATTGTATTGAGTAAGCGGGGGATTGTGGGTTCGACCCCCACCGGAGGTATTTAACAAACAACCATCCCCCTCGATTTGAACAGCGTAGGGTTTGGGATAGGCACTATCCCAATAGTATCGTTACAGCAACTAATTGTTTGCATTTTAAGCCCGGGATACAGGTTCGAGCCCTGTCGTCGCATTGCGATGTAGCTTAAACGGTAAAGCACGGTTACAACCCAGACGATACAGCACCATAGGGATAGCATATCCCTATAACCCCAGCCCTTAGTTGGGTTGTTAAGGGCTTGCCCTTAGTTGGGTTGTTAAGGGCTTGCCCTTAAAAAAGTCCCTTTGGCGGAGTGGTCTAACGCGACCGACTTAAGATCGGTTTCCTTCGGGAGCGCAGGTTCGAACCCTGCAGGGGACATCGTCGTTGGGTCAGACATAAAATGACACCAAATTATTTCACCATACAGCAATAACACAGCAACCAAACTTTTAATTTGAACTTGCGTTCTCAATGGTGGTAGCAATATTCTCACCAATTAGGGTGGTCTTTGAACCCATAGTGTAGTGGTTAGCACTGAAGACTTTGAATCTTCCGTCCCGAGTTCAAATCTCGGTGGGTTCTTTCGACCTTAATTGGTCAACCTATAAGTGCATGCAGCAAGTATTACTTTAAATATACCAGAACGGGCGGGGTTAGCATCTCGCGGTGGAGCATACCACTGTCAAGCAGACCGTATAAAAAAGCAAGAAGCACTTTGCATTGTATTGCTTCCCCCATAGTCTAGTGGTTAGGATATGTGGTTTTCACCCACAAGGCCGGGGTTCAATTCCCCGTGGGGGAGGTTCGTCGTTGGTCCAGACGTAAAAATGGAATCCATTACGCCCCCTTAGCTCAGTTCGGCAGAGCATCAGACTTTTAATCTGAGGGTCGTGGGTTCGAGCCCCACAGGGGGTAATTTTGATATGTTGCATAGCATATCAGTTACAAATCCTTCATAGTATAATGGTCAGTATCCGCGCCTGTCACGCGCGAGATCGGGGTTCAATTCCCCGTGAAGGAGATTTTTTATTTTATTTGTTTGTTATGAATAAAATTCAAATACTTTTCTGGGGAGACCCCAAACCCCCGGTATTTTATTGTTCTGGATGTGTCACCTGCAAATACTTTTTCTCTCTACGATTTAAAAATAAAAGAACATCTACCTTTATAATTTTGCAATATGGAAAGTAAAACTCTAACTATCCCTTATCTTTTGGAAAGTGTAACGGAGAGAGAAATCCGTCATGAAATGGCGTGCCAATTGCAAGGGACAATAGAAACCGTGTATATAGTTCCAAGCACCAAACCCTATAAGGGTCATTATTATTGCACAGCAGCCATTACGTATAAACCCGAAACGTCAAATACCAATATCCATAAATACGTGCGCGAGGAATGGTCTAAAAGCCGCAATTTCCCCTGATTATTTTTGTAACTCATTTCTCCGTTTTGTAACTCATTTCTGCCCTCCGCTATAAATACCCCAATTATGTTATTATTGCACCCTAAATAGTTTAAAGACATTACCATGTGTTAGTGTGTGTAGCGAGAGTGGGATTATAGGCATCATCACAGCAATTTTCTTTTTACCGTTTTCTTATCTAACGTTTTTAAGTGATGCCAGCAATTAACAGCGACCTGATATAGGGTTGCACGCTGTTTTAGTGGATAAGTGAGCAGCGTGGCGCAGTGGAAGCGTGTTCGGCTCATAACTGAAAGGACGTAGGATCGAAACCTACCGCTGCTATTTTGGAGGGAACTAAAGTTGCCCTCTTTCCAGATTGTGCACCATACAGCATTTGTTTTATAGTATTGTGATTAGGTGCTAGTAATAAAGACGTGTATATGCTCCCATAGCTCAGTTGGTTAGAGCGCCGTGCTTATAGCATTATGCTATGCCTAAGAGGTTTAACACCCTCATTTGCACATTAGTTAGTTACGCGGAGGCCGCGGGTTCAAGCCCCGCTGGGAGCATATTAAGGGCAAGCCCTTAACAACCCATATAAGAGCAAGCCCTTTTTTTTTGTTTAGCCCTGGTGGTGTAGTGGTAACATTGTTGCCTTCCATATTTGAGATAGCAATAGCCTCGGGTTCGATTCCCGGCTGGGGCATACCCCCTTTTTGGGGGTGTAAGGGCTTGCCCTTAAAAAACTCGCTGTAGCTCAGTTGGTAGAGCGGTGGATTGTAGTGGATAGGAGTTTAACTCCAAAACAAACTTTCGCGAGAAAGTTACAATATTCCATAGGTCCCTGGTTCGAATCCAGGTGGCGAGACTTTTTTTAAATTTTTGAGTTCACATTTATTCAAAAACTTAATTAACTCATGCGACCACTATCGCAATATTCTCCAGAACAGAGGTAAAACATATTGTCACTGTCATCACATATTATTTTATCCTTGTATGTTTGACCTATGCGGATATGATGCCCACAATCGTAGATATTCATCCCTATTGCAGCTAAACCCACACCACCTAACCTGTATTCTTTCTTCTCTCCATATTCAACATTCCCTTTATTCATTCTAAATATAATTCCGTTTTTATGGGTTACTATATGCCCCTTTTTCTCTCTATACTTTTGCAAACTCTCTATAAAATTTGGAGCTAATCCATCATCGTCGTCCAGTCTCACCGTGCAATAATTTCCCTTATCAGTCGGAGCAAAAATAAAGTCATCAAAAGATTTGATAAATTTGCATCGTATTTGTTTGTGGGGTTGCGTTAACTTTATTAATCTCTCTTTAAACTCTACTGGTAAAAAGGCACTTGAAAAAATGCACCACTCCCAATTCTTATTGTTTTGACCCAAAATACTTGGTAATGTCATTTTTTCAAATACTTTAAACTTGGACCGTAATCGTTTGGGTGAGAATAAGCGCGATTTATATCCATCCTTGTTACATTGTTTCTGTATCTTAAATGCATGATGTTTAAAGTCAAATATACTGAAACGTGTTATAATATATGTCTTCATTGCTATAGTCATAAAAAAAAGGCAAGGGATAATAGCGCATTTTTTATTTTTATTTAGGCAAAGAGAGAAGTGATATCCTGCTCATTTCGTCCAAGAGCAATCTTGATACCGTAAGGGGTCAACTGGGGCATCGGCATATGGGGCACAAAACTCCAATGATTTGTGGGGTCACTTTGTTTGCACCCTGGAGGCGGCGGACACCCATAGGTTTGGGGGTATTTTCCAAAGAGTTTCATCTTGTTTGGCCAATGTGAAGCAGTTCTGAGACGCCATTCGTCGTCCGGATTGAGAATGCGCGCCCTTTTTAGGATGGTTTTTTCCTCACGGGGCTGCATGCACACGTAGACCACATTGCGGTGGGTTCGCACATCATCCCTAGCTGGGCAATCCTCATCGTTAACAAATTCGGTTCCAGAATGCACGAGCCGACTGTCCCAGAAGACCTGATCCCCCGCCTCACACGTGACACAGAGGTCCTGAGCTCCATTCTTGAGAAACCAGTCCAAATGCACGTCGCTGAATTTGAACCAATCTGTATTCAAATCCTTTTTGGGGATATCTGGAAACGCCTTCGCGAAGTTGGCATGGAGGTCATGACTGCCCACAAAGCACCTGAGCGTAGCATCACCCACACCGATTTTGTTCGCTGTGACCCATGATTGAACACAGAGAAACGAACTCTCGTTGAGACGTTGATCCGTGTGGAGCCACTTGTGACCGCGAAACATCCCCCGTTTTTTGCCCTTCGGCATGATAGAACCGAGCGAGACGTTCACACCATCGAAACTGGTAAGCAGTGGCGTTTTCACTCCATATAGCTCTCTATAAACCGCGCCCACTTTTGGGTTCTGTCGCACATCCCAGACGTATTGCGCATGTCCCCACTCAAATTCCTGAATGAGGCCACCATGTTTTGGCACCAATGTAAAGACCGATTTGTATGTCTCTGGGTCGTCCCTCTTGAGTGGTTGCGCCAACCCCGAGGTAAGATGTTCCGCCGTATCCCACATTCCGTCGTTCATCGCCTTGCATTCTTCGTCGTTCAAGACCCCGCGATACACCGCGACACCTTTCTCCTTCAAAATCCTAAGCACATCTTTCGGGTTGTCCGCCACCAGTCCGTCGTTGCCATAAGTCAAAGTCGCACCTTTCGAGGTAATTTGCACAGTCATAAGTTGTATGTGTTTTTGGTATACAGTATAAAAAGTAATTCAATTTTTTTTGTATATACCGGTTTATGTCTTTAACTAATATGGCTATTTTTAGACAGACTATCAAAATTGAAATACTTTAATTGTTTCTCTCTACATATACAAATTAGACCATGGGTTTTGATTATGATGAAGACTTCAGTTTAACTTCTGGGAAGCGAGGAGGAGGTGGGAGAAAGCAACCGAGAGAGAAAAAGCGACCCGAGAAAAATAAAGGGAATGCCCCTACCTGTTATTCTGCTAAACACGTCCGCGCCAAGGAGGCTCTTCTCTCTAAGAGAAAAACTGAAAACTAGATTGCATGTTTTAAATTTTAAAATTACAGATACATTCTTGTATTACTACACTTGTTTTTTTTGGATGTAGAGAGAAATGGGTGCAATATGTAAAAAATTGAAATGCTTTTTACATATGTAAGTATTTCACATCCACACTTTCAGCAAACTCGCAAACTCATTCTCGAAATGTCGTCTTCAAACACTTCCTCTTCGACCTACGGTCAGCAGCAGCAGCAGCCCCGCCAGCAGCGCCCCCAGCGCGACCCCAAGCCCATCATCTACTCCCTGTGCATCCCCCGCGTCTTCAAGAACATCTCCGAGAAGCGGATACGCGCCATCTTCTACAGCCTGAAGCTCGGCTTTGTGGAGCGCGTCGACATGGTTGCTAAGACCAGCGAGAAGGGCGATGACTTCTGGCGCGTATTTGTCCACTTTAGCGACTGGAACGAGAAGAACACTACTGCGGTGCAGATGCGGGAGAAGCTCGACGCGGGCGAGAAGACCAAGATCGTCTACGATAGCCCGTGGTTCTGGCTCATCAGCAAGAGTAACTCCACCCCGCGCCAGCCGCGCCACCAGTCCGGTCGCCCCGCCCCCTTCATCGACTTCAACCACACCCCGGCCCAGCGGGCAACTTCCCCCGAACCGCGGTCGCCCGAGCCCACCAGCCCGCCCTATACGCCTTCGCTGGCTGCGGGACCTCGCACCCCCTCGCCCGAGCCGCGCTCGCCCCACCCTGACCAGTCGCGCCCGTCTCGCTCTGACAGCATGATGGCTGGGTGTGTTGAGGACGATACCATGACACAGTCTCCCCATGTAGCCGAGCTTCTGGCTGCCGATGCTGAGGGTGAGGAGGAGTTCCGCCGAAAGAAGGAGCTTAACGCACTCGGCATCTAAACACTAAAAACCAAATAAAAATTCCCCTTGCCCTGTTCCCTTCCCTTGTTTTGCACCCCTGCTCCCTTTTTTATTTCAAAATTGATTTCTATTCATATTTATTATAGTAATCAATCATGGATAAGGATACCTCCTCTTCAGCTTCCAATACAAAAAATGTCAACGCGAATGATGACTATAGATACATAAGTCTTTCTAATCCTCGACGTGCAGGCGCGTTTCTTACCAAACTAAATAAGTAAAATACCTTGAAAAACCCTTATATTTTTTTGTAACTCATTTCTCCGTTTTGTAACTCATTTCTGTCTTAACTATGTTTCCTTTAGATTGCATGGTGGTGGGTGAAGTGGTGCACAATTTGAGAGGGATTAGTGGGGTAAATCAGTTAGGATTTAGGTGCGACAGTAGTAAATCCCTTTAAAATCCCTTTACAATTTGAAGACAAATCAGACACCAGCCAGACAAAAATCAGACACCAGTCGAAATCACGCAATCGAAATAAAAAACAAGACACTCAACAGTTGCAAGATATTTAATACCTTAAACACACGGTTCGGCGCCGCGGAAAATGGCACAGGTAACCCCGATTTTGTATTCACTGCACCAGCGTAACCTACTGTGGTCTGCGTAATCAACGAATACCATAAGTAATACAAAAACCCACTGCTTTCACCAGAATAAAAATCCTTATTATAGTTTTCTCTCAACAATCCTAATTTCTTTGCCATCTCTGTGTTATCAATTATCAAACGGTCTTGAAGTGTATACAATAAAGCAAAGACCAAAACCGAAATCGAGTTCAACCAAAAAAACCGTAAAGTCAATTTTCTCCCCAATAAACTCAACATCACTACATTATCCAGAGACAAAAAATTGAAATACTTTTGATACTTCAACCAAAAGTATACCAAATACGCTTTCACGCTTTTCAGCTTCCACACACAAGATGCCCACTCAACACCGCAAAAGTTACGACATCCTTGCCCAGCTCCCCAATATCTATATTCCTATGCTATTCTCAAATATTACTGAAAACAGACTACGCGACATCATTGCACAACTCGACATTTTCACCCCAGCTATCATCAACTTCGAAGAAAAACAAGACCTCAAGGGAAACAAATGCAACTGCGCTTTCATCCAAGTCGAACATTGGCACGATACACCGCAGGGGAAACAATTCAGAGCCAAGCTTCTGGCCGATGAGGAAGTGAAGGTGGTTTTTGACAACCCATGGTTCTTTATCTGCAAACGCAAGCATGAAGAAGGAGAAGAAGAATTGAAAACACCTCAACAAGATAAAGAAGACCAGGAATTCGAAATCGCAGAAGCACCACGTTACGTGCGCGGAGTTTCCCGCACTCGCACCCCATCCCCAAGCGATCCTGATTATTGCCCTGAATGTGAAGAAGGCGTGGAAAACCAAATGGGTCACACCTGCATTTTGCGTATGATGGAGGAGGGAAGCAGCACCGGTTCTCTCAGTTCCAATGAACCTAGTCCCCTTCCTAGCCCCAGCCCCACCTCCACATCCACCCCTCTACTTACACTTACAAGCCCCCAATCACAAGAGCTTGAGGCATACTAAAATTTTAACCCATAAAAAAAAATATATACACCTTTATAAACCCTTTTTTAGTATATTTTTTTTATACCCACGTAAAGTAATTATGCCCCGGCGTAAAGGAAAAAGGTCTGTCCCTCCTAGACCTGCAAACGAAGTGTCATCCCTCCCTACGAATGCTACAATCCCCACACCACCATCCATAACAGCTCAAGTCGCTCTTCTCCCCGATCTCTGTCAGCATAAAATCTACAAATACGTTCATCAAATGTATATGAAAGATCTTTGTCGCGAAATCATCCATAATGTAGTTTGGGTAAGACTCCGATCAGGCAATAATTACCGCTACGAATTTCTCACCTCTCCTCAGAAAAATTATACAGTTTGGGAGGAGAATGAATAATAGTTGTATAGATATAATGAATACAAATTCGACATCACTACACGTAAATAATATTTCAGGTTATTTAGCATTAGTAGGTGCCTTAATCATTATATCTATAAATGTGGCATGTATATTCTGCTGCAAACCCACAGCATATTCAATTGTTAAAACTAGCGACGCTGGCGTTTACCGCGAGATTTAACCTTTTTTTTATTTTTTTATTTTTTTTTTCGTCTTCTGTTTGCTTTTGCCGCGAAGCTTACTACGTTTACTCTTTGGTCTGCTCTTACGTTTACTCTTTGGTCTGCTCTTACGTTTACTCTTTGGCTTACCTCTACGTTTGTTATTACGCTTTCCGCGAAGCTTACCACCTTCCCACTCCATCTCACCCGCACCAGTGTCTATATCTTCAGAAATGGGCACAAATGGCATTCTTTCCGGGGACGCAATAATAGGTTTTTCCTCATGCTCATCACCAGGTCTTCCAAATGCCGCTGTTGCGGTGGCCGCACTTATTGGGGGTTTAGGAAATTGCACTTCACCAGACCCTTGTTCCATAGCGACACCAAGTTCACACACATCACCAAAGACACCCCTAGTCACGCTCGCATCATATTCCCTCATAAAAATAGGAAAACGTTTTCGCATTCTCGCCAAAAAGGAAACCCCCGTCCCAGGAGAACCCTCAGCAATGTTGACTCTGCCTTTAAATTCAGCAGCCATAGTCCATACTTCATCAACCCTATCCCGAGCCACACCTCCGCTTGCATCAACTATTTGTCTGCATCCTGAAATTAAAAAAATTAATGGATGGGTTGGATATTTTCTCCTCACCAGCTCCACAATGTGTGAAAGCGGCATAGATGGTGGGACCACATTTTCATTGATAAACCAATTGTAATTAAGATATTGTGGGTTACTGTTTAACATATCTAGGTCAAACACGCCTAATGGTCCCGATGCACCCGCTCCACCTGTAAAACTAAACATTTGGTTTTCTGCTTGGTCCACAACACACGGTTGACCCACCGGAACCCCACCCGAAACATCCATCGATAAATAACGCAAAATGCGAAAGAACTCTCTCCTATTCCTAGTATTCATTCGTTCATCCTCAGGTATTTGGCTCCATAAACGGAGAACTTGGTCAATACCTAACACTCTAACGCCTTGAGTTTCAGGGTCTTTTATATGACGCATACCTCCGGCATAACATGTTACCCCTGGAGGCGCTAAATACACATACCCCACTCCCGGTTTTCTTTCAACCAGGCCTGCTCCCTCTTCTAGTTGAGAATGACCTTTAATGTATATATATTTTGGATTACCAGCCATTATATATATAGTGCTAAAATAAATAAAATAAAATCAAATTGTTATCACTTCCTTTTCGTATTTCGTTTCGCCTTCGTCGCCTTTGTCTTCGATTTCCTCTTTGTCTTAGATTTCAACACCTTTGACTGCTTAGACCTTGTCTTTGTTCTCGTCCTCTTCGTCCTCTTCGTCCTCTTCGTCCTCTTCGTCCTCACCATCATGTCCTTTGCTTTTCTTTTAGAAAGACGGCTGCCTCGGTATCCTCCTTTTATGCCCTCCATCTCCTCAGGCGGGTTCAACAGAGAGTGCCAAAGCGCTTCGTTTTTCCTTGCTTCCTGCTCATCCCGTTCCTCTGTATCGTCATCCATTTTATCTGGACCATCCTCCTTTCCAGCTCCAATATCCAAACCTAAACCAAGCCCCTCAGCAAGTTGTCCACTCGTTGTTTCTTCTGGTCTCCTCTCATAACTCAATGCCAGCTGTGAATGAAGCTCAGGGTTCCCTTCAGTCTCTCGAAGCTGTGCAGCTCGGTCAG
>Ga0213867_1000979_pt1 | contig 12689 bp, 16 predicted proteins | sample PICome_12_FD_160120 | JGI IMG/M metagenome (GOLD analysis project Ga0213867, IMG submission 160120) | Coastal seawater microbial communities near Pivers Island, North Carolina, United States - PICO540 | ecosystem: Environmental > Aquatic > Marine > Coastal | place: USA: North Carolina... | reverse complement strand
GTGATTAGTTGTTGTGTAGAGTGGTTGGCAGTCCAATTGGTTGTGTTGTTTTTTGTGTGAAATCGAAAAAAATGAGAGATTTGGCTAGGAAAGGGTTAATCGGTATGTTTAAAGAGGTCAACTTATGTACATTTCTACGAAGAAAAAGTCTTTCGGACATTTCTTAGAAGGCGCAAAAAGCAAAAACAGTGATAGTGTGAATCATTTTTTATTTATTACATTGTAACAGGTTCTTTCGGAACACTGTACTTTTGTCATTCGACATTGCATATATCTATTTTACCATAATTATTCCTTATTCTTTAATGAATGAAATCGAAAAACTGTCGTTTTATGGTAATTTTACAAATGCCATCTAAAGGGCAATGACCACTTATCTCAATACTTGATCAAAAAGATGTGTGATAGCCAGATCGTTCCGCAGGTCATTTATTCACTTTTGAAAAAATGTTTTACACATGAGTCCAACAAAATCAACGTACGACCAAACGTGAACCAGATGGAGGATAACGCAACAATTACGACAGCATGACATACGACTGTACCTTGAACAGTATGTTATGGTGTTGCACAATGTCAAAGCAAACGAAAGTTTTAGAAAGGAAATCACAAAACGAATCATATTCAATATAAAATGAATAGATTCCGACGACGGAAGTTATCATTCCACCTTTCTGTATTTATTTGTTATTCCTTACTCCAGGTAAATGCCATAACCGCGACAGTCGTAACGTCAAAGGATCCTATTTCTGTAGCATTAGTTAGTGGAAGGAAACTTCGAAGAGATTCTAAAGCATTGCTCTCAAAACAGAGACGAATGAATGAAGAAGTGCACTCAGTCACTACTTCTTTTGATGGTACTTTGTCTAATAATGGAAATATGTTTGATGTGATCACATATAGTAACTCCATCTTTGTCCATCAGATCGACTTGCATACGGCATCTAACGCGGATGTTACCTATGAGATATGGATGCGAAATGGAACTCATGTTTCCTATGAACTTTCGTCCAGTGGCTGGTACATGATTAGTTGCGGCGATGTACAAGGCCTGGGAGTTTCTATGCCAACACCTTTGTTATTAAACAGTGCAATTGGGCTTCCCGCAAATTCAATAATGGGCTTGTATGTTACGTTCGTTCGTTCAGGTTCGAATACTGACGGTTATGTTTTGTATAGCGCTGGAGAAGGCGTTGGGACCTTATTCGTGAATGATGCAAATTTGGGCATCTTTCACGGATCTTCAATTACTTATCCTTTTCTGGCATATTTCCCTGATCGGTAAGAAGAATTTCCTTACTAAAATTATTTTGATCCATATTCATCAAAGGATTTAAACTATCTAGGTTATGGAATGGATCCTTATACTACACAATCATACAAAATTCAGATGAAGTGCAAAATATTAATACCGCAATGGTTGCTTGCTTCTCTCCAACAGTTCATCCATCATTGGCACCAACGGTTCATCCGAGTATGTATCCTACAGACAACCCTTCTTTTCTACCGTCATTGCGAACTTCCTTGCAACCATCAAGCGTTACTACTTTTTCCCCTTCATCTTTGCCAACTATGTCGATATCGGTCGAGCCTTCTTTATCGGAAAGTAAGTACCCCACAATGTATCCGAATATTGAATCTTTGCCCAACCCAAGTATGAGACCTCTGTTTCATCCGAGTGTGAAGCCATCACCATTTATTAGCATGGAACCCAGTATCAAGCCATCATTTTTCTCAACTTTTATTCCTTCAATACATCTGAGTATAGATCCTACAGTATTTCCTTCTTTGGAACCACTTCAAATTCCCAGCTTACAACCTTCATTTGATCTAACCAAGATACCTAGCCTTCAGCCTTCATTAACACAAAGCAATACACCTAGCTCAAATGTTTCATCAAAGCCAAGCATTAATCTAAGCCTACAGCCTTCATTAAAGCCAAGCAGTAGCCCGAGCCTAATACCTTCAGTAAAGCCAAGCAGTAGTCCGAGCCTAATACCTTCAGTAAAGCCAAGCAGTAGCCCGAGCCTACAGCCATCAGTAAATCCAAGCTTTAACCCAAGCCTAATTCCTTCGTTAAAGCCAAGCTTTAACCCAAGCCTAATTCCTTCGTCAAAGCCAAGCAGTAATCCGAGCCTTAAGACTTCATTAAAGAAACGCATTGGCCCAAGTTTACAACCCTCATTGCATCCAACAAAATTTAATTCCAATCCTCCAACTTATCAACCATTATCAGATGAAAGCTTATTTCCTTCCACCCAACCTACTCTTATCACGACGCAAACCCCTAGCGAAGCAGTTGAAATTATTGTTGAACGAAGTAAAACTGAATTTCCATCTTTTTCGCCATCAACTACTCCATCCGTAATACCGACTCAATTACAGTCAAATTTAATTCATGCTCAAACGCTCGCAGGACTAGGCGCTGCAGCAAGCGCAGCAGCAGCTAGTAGCAGCTCGGCGGCTGCTAGTAGTAGCTCGGCTGCAACACCAAGTAGCGACGACTTATTCAAAAATCAAGAAGATAATTTAGAGTGTGAAGGTGATTATGAGAATGAAAGACAATCAGATAAGGCGCAATGCGATATTGTTCAAGAGGTTCTCGATATATATATAGATGATATCGGAATGGAAGAATTGACTTGTGACTTCATATTGGCAAATTCATCATCTAACATATTTATGGTCATGAATGATAAAAATGGCCGGCCACGCATGCGAGAGGAGTTTTGTGAGAAATCAAGTCTCGAAAACGAAGCTGATGACCATTGCTACGAAATTTGTGCATAATTTTGAAAAATGATTTAGTTTTGTGCTCGCTTCTATCATATATGCATAGTGAGATGAAAATAAGCGTAATGCAATAAATTTTTTGATTTATTTATCTATGCTCATGTAACTTTGTGACTTTGTCATCTTTAGATTGGAAAAAAGGTGAGATGAGGAGGGTAATGTTAAAAGATAACTTGAAAATTCGGCTTCAGCTTGAAAATTTGGGTGAAATAATGAACTATTTTCAGCAAGATAAACGACCTCCCTAGGAATAGCATCGCTTTCGTCAGATATAGATGCATAAGAAGAGGCCGTGGAGGAATCACTCTATTTGGATGTCATTTCGGAATTTCGCTTCAATTGTATCACTGTCGGTTTCCACAACTCTCCCGTTCTTACAGCTAATTCTGGAGTGCTTGTTATAGTTATTGTGAGTGCTGTTATTTTAGAGGAGTGATTACTTGTTGTGTTAAGAGGTAGGGAGTAGAAATGTACGCGTTCGTTTTTCTGTGAGATCGTTAAAAACGATGATGCGTACTATATGTTTCGATCATATAACAACTGCTAGTACTCCTCTCCCGAACCTGTAACTGATGAAGAGGATGAGTTATAGGTACAAAGGATTTTATACCTCTAGTACAAGAGTAGAAGTTAATGTAAGAAAAGCATACAGTTTAAAAAAGTGTCTTCTCGGCAGGAAAGGGGTAAAATGAGGATGCACTAAAAAGAAACATTCACATACCACTTCAATACATTTAATTTGTACGTCCGATCTTGGTCGCTTTGTTTCAAAAACGTTTTGGCGACAGTATTGCGATAATGCTCATTACTTTTCTTATCTACATATGTCGCGTAATTGTCTCTGCTCGTCAAATCATTACTTCCTGGATTCATTACAAATACGCTTCTTATGAGCATAAAGAAAAAGTCAAATTTATACGTTCTAGAAATATATCTTAGAACTCGCCGTTTCTTCTAGAGATAGCCATTTTCGAGTCTCCTTTCCTTTATACTAACCTCGACTTAATGTTTTCTTCTTCTTCTTCTTCTTGTTTTTGCAGAAATTTCATAATCGCATGCTAAACTATTCGTACTTTGATAAAACTCATCCTTACTTTTCTATCCCTTCCACAAAAGTAATACACCGGTATAACGTAACACGTCAACCATGACAGATGTCATGTGTAGATGTATAGATGCACATGTAACGCATTGCAGTGATCCTTTTTATTTATCAACCTGCCGATAGAAACTTACGTGGTATGTACATTTAATTAAGCACTGTTCTCTGGTTTGTGAGGGTTCTAATGAACGATGTATAAACTCAGTATTTAATTATGTATTGTATTACCTGATGAGTCATCAAGAGTATTCATAAGTATAAGATCAGAGATGTTTATAGATGTGTATTTCAGAAAAGATCTTTCTACTGTTCTTCGGTCAGAAAGCGTTACCCACGATCGACGAATAGAAGTATTCTACAGAATTTTCCACAGACTTTCTCATATATTCCCATACTTAAATCATTAGAACATTCACGTCGCTAATGAGTCATAAACTTTAATTAAGAATTACTGCTTCGAAGTACTTATTGCGAAAAATGATTTGATCGTGTCTATCCTGCATATTCTAAAGAAAGGATCTTTCCGATTTACATTATTACCAGTGAAACGTGTGCAGTACAGTTGAAAAAATCAAAAATTACAAACATTGACACAATTTTATGCCTAAGAGCAATTTTGGTGAAACTCCAGTGGAATTGATTCGGGGAAAAATCTGATATAATGAGAACATTCGTCAGTAACAAACCTAGTACTTTGAAAGATAGCAAGATTAAGATAAGTCCGATTTTGAAGCGAAGGAACCATGATTCGGATCTTCATTTCCAAATCGCCGTATATGTTTTGTGTCTTGGACATACTTTGATCGGAGATACGTACGATAGCCTTACACTCTCACGTGTCAATGACAGTAACGATATAAAGATATATGCGAAAAAAACTGAAAACAATGTCATGAGTGATCAAGGGATATCCGATTTAGATCGATATGAAATGATGATGTATATTGGACGTTATATCAAACTTCACCTAAGCTCGCAACGTAGTAATGTGTTTCAGTTCTGCATTTGTCATGTAGCTAGAAAGATAGAGGCTCGAATGTATGCCTTGGCATTACTTTCGGCTGAAGGACGAAAGTTCGAAGCAAAGCCTGAATATTCACGACGCTCGACGTTTGCACGCAGAGTGAAAGCCATAGTAAAGACGTTTGTCATCAAGATTATGGAACAGGAAAATATGAAGAAGGAGCTACAGGAAGTGCGGTCATTTTTGAGGGCTCCGCTGACGTTATATGCGTCTGCCGCATGATAGAATGCGCCACGCGCCATTTTTTGTTTTCTCTATTTTTGGCAAATGTTATCGAGGCATTTGTGGATACATAATTTTACGTGATTTTTTCCAAAAACATAAAATTAAAAATTTCGATACAGTGATGATAGAGGCATACGACTTTTACTATAGTTTAAATATATTTAGTCAGGATAATTAGTTAGTATCATTGAGTAAGCGAATACTATCTTTGATCAGTTCTGTTTGACATATTAGCGGTATAAATTCGGCCTAAACAGAATACTTACTGCCTGCAAGTCGGTATTGATTCTCTTGTAGTTTCTCACTTTGGTATAATAGGCAAAGTATTTAAGATTTTAGTATACTCCCTAAGGAAGATTGCTGCAGAATCACGAGAAGCAGGAAACATAACTTCGAAGAGCCATTAGGATAACAAAAGGAAAGGTGATTACGCTTTACTCAAGAAGTGATTTATAGTAGTGCAAGGATGTATGACAATGAGGACTGAACTAGTGATATTTTGGGTACAGTTTGTAAGAAGAACAAAAGGTGCTACTACTCAGGCAGCATTCGCTGGAAAGGCCATCGGATATTATTCAGAATATTGGAACTCATGGTTCAATAACAGGGAAAACGAAGACGCGAATTATATGCTTCGATCATATAACAACTTCTACTACTCCTCTTTTGAAGCAGTGACTGATGAAGAGGACGAGTTATGAGTTATAACTATGGAGTAATCTATAGCTTGTACCAGTGTATATGTTGACAAAACATGTAGCGAAAAAGTTATGACTGAAAGCGTAAATCCTATTGTGGGCGTAAGAAATCATATGGCCGATGAGCTCACCATTTCTTTTTCTTCAAAGAAATGTTCGTGAGTGTTGTTGCTAACAATGATTTGTGAAAGCACGTGTTTGTTGCTAATATTCATCTATGAAAATATGAAATAGGTTGTTACTAACATTCATTTGTGAAAGTATGAAAGATCTTATTCATCTGTGAAAGTACAAAAGAAGAGGAGAAAATGGTAAAATGGTATTACTAGGGTAAATGTAACTCGTATGTACGAAGTTTACATTGTAGAAATATCCAAACGACACAAAATTCAAAGAAATTGGCTAAAGAATGTCATAATCTTACTTGGACTGCCTGCACTAAATCTTTTCCCGGGCATTCGATACCCCTAAATTAAAATAACAACACTGTTATTTGAACGTAGTCTGCTTTCGATATTATCTCCTAACTTCAATACTCAAAAAGTAATGAGTTCAGCTAAATCTTGCTATAGAATCATGATGAATCACGAATATCCTCAAAGTTTATTTGATCTCTAGCCTCTTTCATCTCTTTTTCTAACCCTCAATAAGAATCATCTCAATAAGAATCATCTTGCTAAAATGATGCCGTGTAGAGGCTTTGTCATAAAATCCCAATCATCTCATCAATACAAGAATAATCAACTTCTACATTTTCTCTTGCAATTTGGTCAGTAATGAAAAAATATCTAATATTGATTGCTCTATTTCTTTTTCCGGCGCTCTTCCTCTCGTTTCCAGAAGAATAGTAGCCATGTCATCATGTTTTCAAATATTCTCATCGATTTTATAAACGAGTCCATAATATAAGAATCGAAATATCATCTGCTCCGATTAGTTCTGCCTCATATGCATTCCTCGTGTTTAGAAATTAATGCCCCATGACCGATAGTTGAGTTAAGACACCACCTGTGTGGCTTTAAACATCCGATACATACATAAACGTCTTCAATATATTCATCCTTTTTTCTCGTAAAGTAAAGCACTTCTGCCTTGTCCCATTCAGATATTTTAATAATCTCACCATCTTCCCAGTTAGATTCATTTGGCTTCTTCACTCTCGTTGCTATTACAGGAACAATAGGCTTCATGTACGACCTGGATCTTTTTGAAACAAAAAAATGCCTTTTGCAACAATATTATAATACTGTTCCTTTCTATACTTATCTAAAAGTTTCGCTTTATCATCACTATTTATCAAATTATTTCTCGCTGGAGTCCTAGGCATATCACTTCTTTTCAACTTCACAGGACCGTATCTATCATGTCTCATACCTTCACAAACTGCTCGAATTTCACGCAAACCTTTTATATAACATCCATATTCATACCGAGATACTCATGCCTATCTCCTCTACTGGCTTTTTCTGGCTTTTTATGCTTTGATAGATCCATACTTCTTATTCAAAAACATTTCAGAAACCTATTATAACTTTCCTATTTTATGTGACTATGCTATGTCGTCCATGTGGAACCGAACAGTATAGTGCTAAACGACACGCTCGGATCATACTTTAAATACATGAAACCTATACCCATCAAATCATCTTAGAATGCCTTGTACCATAATAACGATGCGATTGACATTCCATATGGTACTTTTGTTATTACTGACAGTAAAGACAGCACGATGTATTATTCATATTTCAGCGGATTCATAGCATACTCGTACAATATATCGACTAGAATTTCCTTCACTTTCATTATAATTCTATCGCCTTTCTTGAATACTTCCGATGACATGCATGTCTGAACCAGTGCGTTCGACACTCCTGCAACCATCACATCACGCTCTTCATGTGCGTCAATAGCAAAGTTCAAATTAATGCTCTCGATCGACACTGTTGGACTCGCTGAAAGCCATTTTCGGGTCCACTTCAAACTTTACATGCTACTATTACGCATGCACTTGTGCTACTGTACTCGTGACCTCTGTTACTTTCTTGGGTGCAGAAATTTTATTCTACTTTTTTCATTCTGACTATCTTCGTCAATGAGTTTGGCCCTCTTGACCCTCTCTCTCGACTATTAACTCACGAGAAATGTCGATTTCCTCGTACATTACCCACTTTGGTCGTTTTTTGACCCTTCCTAGGTGGTACCAACATCCCAGTCAAATATTTTTCTGAAAGCAGTACGTCCTCCCATGGTACATCATTGTCACATAATTGTTTGTATTACTCTTTCATAACTGTAAGGTCTGGTGCTGAGATCGCATGATATAATGTTCGGACTTTACGGCCTCTTTCAATTCTTCATTAAAGAAATTTCGTTCTGGTTTCTATTTTGATTCTATCTTCCGAGAATGAGGTCTACGTTCGCCTTCTTCTTCTGTCTCACAGTCACAATTACATCCGCTGCCTACTGCATTGTGCTTAAATATTCATTTCTATACTAATCTTTTGTATATCTCAATCCAAAACAATCGCATGTTTCCTTGAAATCTTTATTTGCACCTCTCATAAACAGTAATGCAGTAAGTTGTTCAGATGTATTTTCTTTCTTTCTTTTTTATTTCGTTCCCTTTGCATCTCTAGACTATTCTGTATTCTCGATTAAGGGTTCTTTTTTCTTAAACTCTTCTCTCACCATTTATTTTGTTTGAAATTTAATATAGCGGCAAGTGTTTCAGCTAATGAAAGAAACAGTTAGGAATTACGCTTCGGCTGGTTCATCATTATCTTTTCTACTTCAGTCAGTAGGATAAAAGTTCGTTTTTAACTCTTGATTCATACTCACCGATTACATTGAACCAAATCACCATCTGAGGTGTGTAATAAATCTAAGCGAATGCTTATGATAACTTCTATTCGTAAAGATCCAAAAGTCCCAAAATCTTTTACAACCCTCCTTGAATGCTATATCCAACGACTCTGGTTTGAACACGTTCTTCTTCACTCCAACCCCTTGTGATTCTTCCGTCTCCGATCTCTCCTTTTTCTTGTTTCCAGTGTGTCTGCTACAACTTTTTCGCCATCCCAGGACTTCTATCTTCTATACACTTCAAATAACTTCATTCAAAGTCTAAGGAAAACTCACTGTGTTCATTCCACTACGATGTGGATAAAATTTATAGCTTTCTTCCTTGAGATATTAATGTATCTACCTCCTCCTCTGCCGCTATCTCTGCCTTTAAATCTTGTTCCCCTTTCTTAATTACTTCTTCCTCTAACTTTATCAGCAGAATCACTCATTTTCTTTGAAAATTTAGCATAGATATACAAATATAAAATATATTTACATTTTAAGTAACTTGGACTAGCTGTACTAACTCCTATATACAGGCATTCGATATTCCTAAATTAAAAAATGATAATAATAATAACACTTTATTTGAACGCAATCTACTTTTGATACTATCACTGAAGTACAATACCAGTTGTATCTCGTTGCAGATTCAACAAACGCTGTTGATGAATCACAAGGATAGCCTCGCAGTTCTCTGCGATAATGATATAAATACGATGGCCTGCTACAAAGATACTGAGAGAAAACAAGAATATATCATTCTTCAATATCAAACTTTTTCAATCTCTTTCTAAGTTCTATAATTGGTTTTCTCGCGGCAATTGAATCGGAGAAGGCTTTATTGTTATAATGCAACGAAGAATAATATCGATGCTGACGTAATAAATCTGTCCGTGTAACCATTCCAATGAGTTGCATCGTCCCATCTGCTACTACTGGTATACATCCAACTGCTCAAAAAAGTTGCATTAGAGGTATGCGAAAAATATTGAATAGGCAATGATAAATACCTAGATATTATCCACTTACTTTCATTTTCCAATAACATGGATTCGACGTCATTTAATTTCTTACTTCCTTCGCACACAGTAACATGCTGAAGCATCCAACCCTTCAAAGCGCTTCCAAGCTTCCGTTTTTTCATAATTGCCTTTTCTTTATCAGTCATTTCGGGAATTTCCTCCCCTCTCTTGCGTGCTTCTTCCTCTCGTTTAGCTTTTTGTTTGGCTTGCTTTTCCTGCTTGTTCATTAGACGTTGTTTGGCAGATGCGACCTCCTTTGATGTTACTAAACCGATCACGTTGTTATCATCATCCACAACCGGCAACGCACGAATGTCGTATCTTTTGAACATGTAGTCGACTTGTTGCTCGGTCATATCAGGTGTGGCGGACATGACTGGCGCTGTCATAAAATCACACACTGGAGGCTGTTTCAATAGGCTTGTTGAAATAAGTTCGTCGACTAAATTTTGCAATATGCCCGATGCATCACTCTCATCAGATAATCGTACTGTCATCGAAGCTGCTTTCGCATGTCCACCTCCTCCAAACTGACGAAACAGTTCATTTAGGTTGACAGCCTCCACACTTATTCCAGCCTTAACACGACCGATCACTATCATTGTTGAAGCTTTCTTCTCTTTGTCTAATTCCCGCTTCTTTTGCTGAGCTTCTGCCTTTTCTGCGAACGAGGCGAATTCATCAAAGTCAACCTTTCCATTGCCATCTGTGTCCATTGCATCAAAAACAACATCAATAGTATCTTGGCTTGTAACAATGCCAGAAGATAAGAGCGCAGTAGCAATTTCATTCCGTTCTAAAAACCCGGATCCATCAATATCTTTCCGATTAAACGCAGCGCGCAGCCTCACTCGTTTTATGTTATCTTTATTCAAATTAATGCTTCCTTCTCCATTACTTTCTTTCATTTCATGAGAATTAAGCTTGCTTGATATAAGTGATGCCTTTACTTTTGACCCAAGATTTGGATCACTTGCACTTTTGCTCTTTTTGAACTTAGAAGGGTTCGACTTAGGGTCGTAAACTACGGCCAAAAGATACACGTCGCTGCTACTAAGATCTAAAGCATCCTGAGTAACTGCCGCTAGACCATTTATAAACCCATCTGTACTCAATAATACAGTCGAAACTGTCACTCCATCAATTTTTGTTGAGTTTGTATTCAACATGACTTGCGTCAACACTTGTTGCTGCTCAGAGGATAGGGACGGTTGCATGTTTTCTGCAATTGCTGCCTGGCTGGCACCATTTTCGAGGCAATACGATAAAGCCATGGCATCACGTGCTGTTGTGCTATCATAACATAGCGAACCTGTGTCGCCGTGTATTCCAAGTGCTAATAACGTCGCTTCAGCTTGAGAAATAGCAATTCGCGCTGTCTTCAGACGTTCTGCGATCATTGTGCTTACAGCTCCAACCTTATCAAGAACATAATCGGACCGTATATTCCGTTCCTCGGTCATACGAATAATATCACTCTCATTGTCAATATGATGATCAACAATAACGACGTGTTTGGCATATTCAAGGAGGACATCTGCCGGTCCAATGCGATCTTTTCGCTGTGCATCCACTAACCCAAGCCTATTCAAATTCGATAGCTGCTGCAAATTGGTCTTTTCAGTCAAACTTTTGAGCGATCGTATAGGGAATAAGTGTTCATGCAAGGACAGAAAACGCTGCACACTTGGGTGAGCTCCGCGAGGCAAAACCACATAAGTGGGCAAAGGTGTAGTATTATCGAAATCTATATCGTCTTCTTGCCCATTGCCATCACAGGTTTCAGCCCTGTTATCGGTATGAGGTGTAGACCAAAGCTTAGCCAATCCAACAGCACTTGCAAGGGTGTCAAAATCAGCTGTACAATGCGTCAGCACAATATTAAACGCATTTTTCTTATCAAAAGATGACTCTTGCGGTTTTTCTTGTTTTTCTTTCTTCTTCTTCTTCGAACCATCTTTGGATGCGGTTGTCGTATCCACGTTCTTCTTCGCCTTGTCATTTATTTTATCTTCCACAAGTACCTGTCCCGATGTTTTATCCACAGCAATGTCCACATTATTATTATAAATATATGCATCGGAAAGAGAACCAATTGGTTTCGATCCTATTTTCGGTTCCTGAATTTTTGCATCTGCTGCTTCCTGGCTGCTACTGCTATTCTTGGTCATCCTCAGTGACCCCCGTTTCAAGTTACAGTAATGACTATAACAGCAAAAATCATTTGTAAATTCCCTACCATTTATTGGACTTCGAGAGGCAGAAGACGGATATGGAAACAGCATAAGTGCTGCTGCTGCCGTCGCTTGAATGACGACAGCGACGACTAAGAAAGTCGTTGCGTATGCTTTTTCATTTACATACATGAATTTGACTTGACATGCAAAATATACAATGTGCAACACCCTCTCAAATAAGCCTTGTATATAAATAGATATGTAAACACTATTAGCTCACGAACTCAATATCGAGATGCTTCTGAGGCATAAACCCGAATAGATTGATAATTGGTAGTAAATGTTGTTAGTTGGGAATTCACAATCTGCTTTGTAGAAGACGAAAAAGCCTTTCTTGATGATTATATACGATATATCTGTGAAGTAAGCACTTGCTGCAAACACGTAATTAAAGGATGATGCTCGAACCTTTCTTATTTATTATATAAAATCAGCTCTCGTTTGGAAGGAAATGCGATACAATGTAATATAATATGAAGTTACACAGCTGAGATGGAATGAGCCAATATTTTTTTGAGGAAGGGACGTATCGTATGACCAGCGACTAAAAGAAGGGAGAGAAAGAGATGATGATGATGATTAGGAGGACTTAGTGTGTGAGATGTGAGATGAGTGTGAGTGTGAGTGTAGGAAGAGAGGTGATGGATGGAACGCTAACCATGAGAGAGAGTGTGTGTGTATGTGTGTGGTGTCAACACTTTTCCTTTCCTTTCTATTTCTGTATATAAGGTACATTTCGGA
>Ga0213867_1000977_pt1 | contig 12712 bp, 9 predicted proteins | sample PICome_12_FD_160120 | JGI IMG/M metagenome (GOLD analysis project Ga0213867, IMG submission 160120) | Coastal seawater microbial communities near Pivers Island, North Carolina, United States - PICO540 | ecosystem: Environmental > Aquatic > Marine > Coastal | place: USA: North Carolina | collected... | reverse complement strand
TCCACGCGCCGGAGTACCATCCATATCTGCTACAACCAGTTCACACCCTTGCTCTTTGGACCAAGACAAGAAATCCGCTACATCCATAGTAGTCAGATGTACATGGGCCAGCGCACTCATACTGCTCTGAACGACCTTCGGCGAATAGGGATCAGCAGTTCCCGAGATAAGCACAATGTCCTCTACCCCGTACCAAAGCGCTGTACGCATCAAGGTCCCCAAATTACCTGGGTCCTGAATGCGATCCAACACAAGAATCATGGAGGTTTCTCTTGGAAATGCTCCATAGTCCGGCATTTGGAATACTGCTAGCAATGGGCTTGGCGTTTCCAAAGCGGTGATTTGCTTCATCTCACGCTGTGAAATAAGCGTCACTGGAGCATTAATTTCATTGAAAAGCAACTCATCACTGCAGAAAATAAACTCCGAAACCATGCCACTTGAGAGTAAATCTGTGACTAACTTCATTCCCTCCGCCACGAAAAGCCCCGACTTTTTTCGGTTCTTTCGAAGGTGAAGACCACGAACGAGTTTTTCTTGATTTTTAGTGAGCACTAGTATTCAATTTCGAGCTAAAATACATTCCTTTTCCCGTGTGGCATGCATTGCCATATGTCTTGCCATGCTCTTTTCATCATGTTCTGGTTTAAAACTAGCTTCTGCCGACCAGCCATTGCTCGTGGATAACCAAATCAAAGTCAACGGCAAGAACAGCAACAGCGATGATGACTTCGAAATCTTGCGTCAGCGCCCCAATAAAAGTTTTAGTGGGGTTCGGCTCTTCTTATCTATGTATGGAATAGGTGCAAAAAAACCGAATACCGGAGTGGGCAAATGGCTCATGAATATTGGAGAAGCCCCTGTGTATTATGATTCGATTCAACAAGCACAAAGTGCGAAGCAATTGAGCACCCATTATTTCAACCTAGGCTATTTTGATGCTAAGGTAAGTACCCTGACTACTATTAAAGGAAAAGCAGCCAGGGTGAGGTATGATATTGAAACGGGACCGCAATACCTCATTTCTAAATTTCATCTTCAAAGCACCTCAAGATTCATTGACTCCGCTTTAGCTTATTACCCAAAGCCTTTTAAGCAAGGTGACCCCATCATTGCAGAGGACATCGAGACAGCTCAAATCCATCTCACCCAATTTTTAAAGGACAATGGATTTTACAAGGCTCAACTGAGCTGGGTAAACTTTCAAATTGACACGACTCGAGGAGCTGACGATATTAGCCTTACTGCCATAATCGACCCGTATTCCTACGGAGGCGATATTGAGCGCCGCAAACTTGATAGGATAAGCGCCAAACCTACCTTCTCCTATTCAAAAGAAGGCGAAATCACTGACAGCTCACGTACATCGCACGGTATTGATGTACTGCAGCGTGACCGTAAGTTCCGCCCTGAGTTTATTGATCAACAAATCTTTCTAACTCGAGGCCAGTACTATGACAATAGTGCCATTAAAAACACGTATAAAAATCTGGTCGCACTAGGGGTCTTCAAGAGCGTTGAAATAGACGTTCTAGAATCTAGTTCAGGTTTGCATGCGGATATCAAACTAGTACCACTACCAAAGCGCTCCATTAGCACCGGCATTGAAGGACTTGGAAATAGCGGAAGCTTAGGGATTGGTGGACACTTTGACTGGGACAACAGAAACGTCTTTGGCGGTGGAGAAATTTTTCGCTTTACCCTTGGAGGATCGCTAACGGAACAGCGCAACTCGACCAACTCAAGTTGGCTTGTAGATGCGAGAGAATTTAATGCCGCGGCCTCCCTACGTATTCCCAAACTTCTTTTACCCGAAGCATTGCTTCCTGCAAAAGCAAAAGAATGGCAACCCAGAACTGAAATTGGGCTCAAATCTTCCTTTCAATACCGTTCCAATGAATTCAACAGAAATGTTGCGTCTGCTTACTTCGACTATCACTGGAAGCGCAACGGCATTCAACACAATCTGACCCCTTGGCGCTTGTCCTTTGTTCAGATTGACCTAGCTTCCGATTCAACCCTTGCCCCCTTTTTATTCGTCGGCTTTCAAGATTTATTCTTCGTTCAAAGCAGCTATAGATTTCAACGCTCATGGAGCAACGGAAATACGAGATACTTTACCGCAGTTGATCTGGAAAGTGGCGGACACCTTTGGAACATCACCGGCGTCAACGCTATTAATGAAGTTCCGATTATTCCCTTCGTTAAAAGCAGTGTGGATGTTCGGGCATTTAAATCGTTAGTTCGCAAGCGCGAGCTGGCCGCCCGCGGATTCCTAGGCCTCAGTCAAAGCTGGTCTGAACAAGCGTTTATGCCCTTTGAAAAATCATTCTTTATGGGAGGTGCAAACGACCTTAGAGGCTGGACTGCATATCATTTTGGCCCAGGCGCCACCTCGGAAACACTGCTTAGAACAAACGGCTATTTCGCGGCTGCCCCCATTAAACTCGTGATGAATCTTGAATACCGATTCACGATTCAAGAGGCATTGAAAGGAGCGGTTTATTTAGATGCTGGCAATATGTGGCTTCACAATCGTGATTATGGCACTAATCTTAGCACTGAACAACAGCAAGCCATTGAAGCCGGTACATTTATGTGGAACACTTTTTACAAGCAACTTGGACTCAATACTGGATACGGCATTCGTTATGATCTCGAATTTTTTATCATCCGAGCCGATCTCTCGCTGAAAGCCTACCACCCCGGCGCTGAGAACCGATCAAATTGGGTCATTCAGAACCCCAAATTGCACGATTTTAATCTTTCATTAGGCATAGGTTATCCTTTCTAAGTAATTGGGACAAAAAAGTTTTTTTAGCCTATTTTAGCCGCTCACTAAAACACCTATAACTATGATGTCCATTGACAAGATTAGAGAGTTGCTAGGAGACCAAGCAGATACGTTGCTAAACCACACATCGACTGCTATTACCAAGGATTCACTAGCCATCCTACCTTCAGGCAACTTTGTCACGGAATCTTTCACAGAATCTAACCGCAGTATCCAAGTGATGAACTCACTGCAGCGTTTGTACGGCACAGGTCGTTTAGCAAACACAGGATACTTGAGCATCCTACCAATTGACCAAGGTATCGAGCACAGTGCAGGTGCATCATTTGCTCCAAACCCAATGTTCTTCGATCCTGAAAACATCGTCAAAATGGCTGTTGATGCTGGATGTAACGCGGTAGCTTCTACCTACGGTGTATTGGCAACAGTTGCACGTAAATGGGCACATAAAATTCCATTCGTGGTAAAAATCAACCACAATGAATTCTTGAGCGCTCCGAACACCTTCTACCAAAGCCCTTACGGTTCTGTAGACGAGGCTTGGAACTTGGGTGCTTGTGCAGTGGGCGCTACGATCTACTTCGGTCACCCACAATCTCGCGAGATGATCGAGCAAGTAGCTATGGCCTTCGAAAGAGCACATGAACTAGGAATGGCAACCATCCTTTGGTGTTACACTCGTAACGATGCCTTCAAAGTAGACGGGGTAGATTACCATACCTCTGCAGATTTGAGCTCTCAAGCGATCCACTTGGGTGTAACCATCCAAGCAGATATCATCAAGCAGAAATTGCCTGAAAACAATGGCGGTTACAACGCCACCGGTCATGGTAAGACACACCCTAAAGTGTACTCTGAATTGACTACGGATAACCCAATCGACTTGACTCGTTACCAAGTATTGAATAGCTACAACGGTCGCATTGGTGTGATCAACTCGGGTGGCGCTTCTACTGGAAATGACGCTAACGATTTGAGCGAAGCTGTAGCGACTGCTGTAATCAATAAGCGTGCTGGTGGTCAAGGTTTGATCCTAGGTCGTAAAGCATTCCAGAAAGAATACAAAGACGGAATCGCATTGTTACACGCTGTACAAGACGTGTACTTGAATGACGAAATTACTATCGCATAAGCGTAGGGTTTTCGAATAAACTCAAAGGGCACTCCTGCAGAAGGAGTGCCCTTTTTATCTACATTAGCAAACTGAAACTTAAATAGAGCACCATCTTATGGGTTGGTTTAAGAGAACAAAAGAGGGGATTACTACCGAAACTAAGGACAAGAAGGAAACCCCCGATGGCCTATGGCACAAGTGTCCAAAATGTAAGGTCATTGTAAGTGTAGAAGATCATCAAGCAGAACTGTGGACTTGTGGCAACTGTGGCCATCATGATCGCATTAATGCAAAAGAATACTTCCAAATACTTTTTGACGACGGCAAGTTCACCGAGCTTGACGCAAACATGCAAAGCAAGGATCCTCTCAAATTTGAGGATACTAAGCCCTATACGGACCGATTGGTCGCTGGTCAAAAAAAATCAGGTCTTAAAGACGCCATTACCACCGGTTATGGTGAGATGAATGGACGTGAAATTGTAGTAGCCTGCATGAACTTCAATTTCATCGGAGGTTCTATGGGTTCGGTAGTAGGTGAAAAAATCGCTCGCGCGATGGATCACAGTTTAAAAACTGGTGCACCTTTTATCATGATTTCAAAATCTGGCGGTGCGCGCATGATGGAAGCCGCCTTCTCTCTTATGCAGATGGCAAAGACCTCTGCAAAGATTGCTTTGTTAGACGATAAGAAGATTCCTTACATCTCATTTTTAACGGACCCAACAACGGGTGGAGTTACTGCATCTTATGCGATGCTTGGCGATATCAATATCGCTGAACCAGGAGCATTGATAGGTTTTGCAGGTCCTCGTGTCGTTAAGGAAACCATTGGTAAAGACTTACCAGAAGGATTCCAAACTTCGGAGTTTTTGTTGGAGCATGGCTTCCTCGACTTCATTGTAGAACGCAAAAACTTGAAAAACAGACTGAGTCAATACCTAGACATGGTAACGAACTAAGTTCTTCCCATTTGCATATAAAAAAAGCCGCCCGATGGGCGGCTTTTTTATTGGTTAAGACTGCTGTTCCCAACGGATGTGCTTCGAGATGTACATGATCAGTCCGAGGATTACAAAAAGACCTAAGCTGCCTGCGAGCAGTGCAAAATCTTTAAGCTGGATCAACACAAAAATGAATCCATAGAGTAAGGTCAAGACCCCTGCGACATAGGCCGCTAGTTTGGCACTGCCCAAAACGCTTCTAGAATACAAGAATTCCATAGTGATGGTCATCAACGCTGCAACAAGATAAGCCGCATTAAAACCGATGTGCTCACTAAACGAAAGCAGAAGGGTATAAAAAAGCACCAACGCCAATCCAATCAGTACATATTGCAATCCGTTTACGCTCGAACCATTGATCAACTCCGAGAAATAAAACACCATGAAAGTCAAGGCAATGATTAAAATGGCATATTTGGCAACACGATTCGTTTTGCTGTAGGTATCCACAGTGCGAACGAACTCTGTTCCAAAATAATCGGATGTGGGATTGTATTGGCGACCTATCCACCATTGAGGATAATTCCGATTCAAATGACTGACTTCCCACAACGCTGAAAACCCTTCGTCAGTGGGCTCGTATTTAGAAGTTGCAAAACTTCCCTCAAAGTTTGGCTCGGTCCAGGGAGAGTCCATTCTAAATGAGGTGTGCTTTCCTAAAGGCACTACTGAAAACCTCCGGCTACCACGCAAGGTCGTATTCAATTCAAAAGTAAGCGCGCCTTCACGGATATCAACATTCGTATGCACCCCACTGCTGCAGAGGTCAGTGGTTACTAGACCTGAGGTCATGTTCAGTGGCGTTTCATTCCAATTAAAATCAAAAGTTCCTTCAACCCCCCTTAGGTCTGCTATTCCGATATTAAGTGTGACTTTATCCCATTGTATTCTATCCGGATCAACGCCCATCTGCGCCCAGTCTGGCAGTACAAATGATCCGGTGAGCCCAGCCTTACTTTTATAAACCACTGCCTCATAGATACCCAGCTTTCTAGTTTCCGGCGTTACATTAACATCTCCCATTAACGTTTCCGGTAGTACATAGGCATACTTTCGGGCATAGCTAATTTCCTCCGTACCGTCTGAATTGGTTACGGTATATGCTTCATCAAAAGGTACAGTCAAATAAGGTCCAACAAGCATTTGCTCGCCTCCCCAAACACTACTCATTTCTTGAATAGCCGAATCTTGAGTATACGCTCGTTCGGACACGAGGTTTTGAACCAATCCTGCGGGGATCAATAATAGCAACGCCAACACACCGATGGTCAGCATTTTAAACATAGGTTTTTCGGTAAATTTCATGTGGTTAAATGATTAATTAGCCATGAAACGTCTTCACAAACCATTTCATTGCCTCAATAAAAGATAAGGTTTTGTTAAACAAAAATCCCCCTGACTAGCGCCAGGGGGATGGTCAATCTTTACCTCTATTTATTACCTCATTTCGCCTCAGCCGCACGTGCTTCGCGCATAGGGTTTGTATTGCCATTGCGCTGCCAACGACTGGTTGCGCCTCTTGAATACACATCAAAAGTATTTGGCTCCTTCAATGCCGGCCAGTAGTTATCTGAGCGATCTGTATCTGCCATTTCCAAGAACGGATCCAAAGTGATTTGCACGACAGGCTGCGTGAAGTTGAACCATTTCGTAAACTCATCTTCGTTTTTCAACCAAACCTCAGCAGGGACCCGTACTACCTCTTCAGTACCGTCCTCAAGGGTAAATCTCAATACTAATGGCATGATCAAACCGCCCTGATTTTCGAAAGTCAATCCGTAGAAGTGATGTCCGGCATCGAGCATTGCTGCTTCTTCTTCACTAAGGCCATCACGGTAACGTTGGTAGGCTGCACGATCGGCTTCAGTTACTTCATATGGATTGTAGGAGTTGTAGAAGTCACGCGTTTCCGGAACCTCATCAACCATCGTGCGAAGGACACTGTTACGCGGCTTACCAATATGGGCATCTGCAGCTGTAGCCTTTGCCTCTTGGAATGGCTTTTCAACATCTGGATTCTGTGTAGACATCTTGTACCATTGTACATCTTTAAGCGCTATGTCCACATGATCAGTGGTGTAGAACCAGCCTCTCCAAAACCAATCCAAATCAACACCAGAAGCATCTTCCATGGTACGGAAGAAATCTGCCGGAGACGGATGCTTAAAGGCCCAACGACGGCTGTACTCCTTGAATGCATAGTCGAATAGCTCACGACCCATTACGGTTTCACGAAGAATATTCAATGCTGTCGCAGGCTTGCCGTAGGCATTATTACCGAATTGTAGGACAGACTCCGAATTGGTCATAATTGGCACCATTTGATCTTTAGGTCCGCTCATATATGGCACAATCTTGTGGGCCGGTCCGCGGCGTGATGGGTAGTCGTGGTCCCACTCCTGCTCCGTCAAGTACTGTACAAAGGTGTTCAAACCTTCGTCCATCCAAGTCCATTGACGCTCATCGGAGTTGATAATCATTGGGAAGAAGTTATGACCCACTTCGTGAATGATAACACCAATCATACCGTATTTCGTTCCTTCACTGTACGTGCCATCCGCTTCTGGACGACCCCCATTGAAACAAATCATTGGATATTCCATCCCAATCCATTTCGTATGCACAGAGATAGCTTTTTCATACGGGTAGTCCACTGTGAACTTGCTATATACTTTCAAGGTATGCGCCACCACGCGAGTTGAATACTGCTCCCAAAGCGGATTTCCTTCTTTTGGATAATAGCTCATGGCCATGGTGGTCTTATCACCAATCTTTACCGCCATGGCGTCCCAAATGAATTTGCGCGAAGATGCGAAGGCAAAGTCACGTACATTATCTGCTTCGAAAACCCAGGTCTTCGATGCTTCCGCTTTATCGCCTTCCGCTTGGATGGCTTCATCTTGCGTCACGATAATCACCGGATCATCGTAGCTCTTCTCAGCTTTAGCTAGACGAGCGCGCTGTGTAGAGGTCAGTACGCGAGAGGCGTTGCTCAAGGTACCTGTTGAAGCGACTACGTGATCCGAAGGAACGGTGATACTCACCTTGTAATCGCCAAAAGGCAAAGTGAACTCCCCTTGACCTAAGAATTGCTTGTTCTGCCATCCTTCCACATCATTGTACACTGCCATACGAGGGAAGAACTGAGCAATGGTGTAGAGGTAGTTGTCGTCCTCTTCAAAGTATTCGTACCCCGAACGACCACCGATGTCCATACGATCATTGATGTTGAACCACCATTTGATGTTAAAACTGAACGACTGCCCCTTTCGCAATGGCGAAGGAAGGTCGACACGCATCATTGTGTTGTTGATGGTGTAGCGCAGGTTGGAGCCTGAAGTGGTTTGCACATAATCAATTTTAAACCCGCCATCGAAATCGTAGAACTGGTTATTTTTCAACTGATTGAATGCCGTTTGAGGCGTTCTCCCACGCTCATTGAAAATACCCCCACTCTTGATTTGCTGAGTCATACTGTTTTGAGCACGCATGTTCTGGTCCAATTGGACCCACAAATAGCGCAACTCATCCGGACTATTGTTTGTGTAGGTAATGGTTTCCTCTCCGTAGATACGTTGTGTTTCATCATCCAACGTGATGGACATGTTGTAATCCGCACGCTGCTGGTAGTATTCATGGCCTGGTGCGCCAGATGCTGTACGGTATACGTTAGGAGTAGGTAATTCTTGACCGAGTTGTCTGAATTTCGAGGTATTTACATTTTGTGCCGATAAACCAAGGGTGGTTAGGGCAACGAGCGATAGTAAAATGCGCTTCATATGTTGGGAGTTTTGCTACTAGTTAAACGGGTAATCTGTCTAAAATCATTTGTGCGCTCAAGGTTAAAATCACACCTAAAAGCATCCACTTAAGTCCTTTTTGGTTGCGCCAAATTTTTTCGACTGACCAATATACAAAAAGCAAAATCAGAACGACCAAGATTTGACCTGCTTCAATACCAAGGTTAAAGGGAATCCAAGCCCACCAAAATGAATCACTTTGGGCTATGAATTGGTAATAGGAACCAAAGCCTAAACCATGGATTAATCCAAAAATTCCGGCCATCCACATGGCACCCGAGGCCACTTTAAAGCCATTAATCATATGGAACAACCCAGTTGCTGCGATAGTAATGGCAATGCCCAATTCCACCCACGAACTGGGTGGATGAACTACGTCCATTGCAGCCAAGGCTAAACTCACGCTATGCCCCAAAGTGAAGGCCGTGATCCATTTGAGCGTTGCTTTCCAATGCACAAAACTTAATGGCAAGGTCAATGCCAACAAGAAAAGCATGTGGTCGTATCCTTCCAGATCAGTGATGTGGCGAATGCCTAAATTGAAATAGAACATTTAAAACTCAAATTGGAGGTGGTACTCATTACCGTCGCGGCAACTATTGGTTTGTTTTTCTTCACTATGATGGAAGATGACAATATTTTCTTGTGAAGGATAGATATCTGCAAGCAAGGTCAACTCAACCTCCCAAATGCCTTTTAATTCTTCAATAGTGGCATCGCCATAATCCGCTGTGAACAACAAATAGATTTCATCTGGTCCACTGTTCGTGCCGTAATATTGAATTCTTAGCGGTGTACCATTGAGGGAAAGCCTAACGTGAGACTCAAGATATTTTCCGTGTAATGCGCCTCGCTCCTGTTCTTCAAGTTGGACGTAACGCATAACCTTTTCTTCCAGCAATGCATTCATCGCGCGCTCCCAATCATCTGGAAACGTCTTAATCACACCAGTCACCGCACCTTTTTCTACATCAACGTGTAAATCCGTTACACTTACATAGAACTCATGCCGTACCTTAGTGTACGTTGCTGGGTCCGATTGTTGTAGACCCAAAGCGTATATCAGTCCAATGAGTAAAAATTTCATGCCCGTGAAAATACACCAATTTTCCGCCATCCTTCTCACCGCAGGCGCACTTCTTACATCACTTCACTCAACCGCCCAAGCCATAAAAATTCATGAGGGTCCGGCCTATAAAACAGGCATTTGCGAACCATCAATCGCTGTTGACCCTACAAATACGTTAAATATCTACGCAGGAAGTGTTTTAGATAACTTCTACCAAAGTGTAGACGGCGGCCAAACTTGGAGCATAGACAAGATCACTTCACCCTACGGTGTTTGGGGCGACCCCGTCCTTCACGCCGACCGAAATGGGAGGGTTTACTTCTTTCACCTGAGCGATCCAGAAGGCACCAATTGGCGCAGTGATCAAATTCTAGACCGCATGGTTTGCCAAACCAAAGACGGTCCAGAGGGCGCATTCAATGAAGGAAGTTTCACTGCTATCAATGGAAAAAAACATGATAAAGAATGGGTTGCCGAGCATCCCACCAAGGGAACCATCGGATTGAGCTGGACACAGTTTGATTCGTATGGAACCGAAGATCCAGATTGCAAAAGCACAATTCTATTTTCTGAGAGTAACGACAACGGAATGACTTGGTCAACACCGGTAGTCATCAGCAAAAAATACGGCGACTGCATTGACGACGACGGCACCTCAGAGGGCGCAGTACCCGCCTATGGCATACAGAATGCGCGATACGTTGGATGGGCATTGCGCGATACGTTGTACTTGAGCAGAAGTTTAGACGGAAAGCATTGGCAGGACATTTTCGTCAGCACTCAGTTTGCTGGCTGGTCACAGAGTTATGAAGGCTTTGACCGATGCAATGGGATGCCTGTAACTGTGGTAGACCAATGTCCTTCAAGCCCATTTTACGGACGTGTATACATGTGTTGGGGTGACCAAGACTACTCCATGGGAGGTGAAGTGTATTTCTCCTATAGCGATGATGCTGGTGCGAATTGGTCAACGAAACAATCCATCAGTCCCAATGGAGGACAAAGTGATCAATTCCTGCCGTGGCTAACTGTTGACCCTACTTCTGGCTTTTTATATGCCGTTTACTACGACCGGCGTGGACTAGAAGGTGCTGAGACGAACACCTACCTCGCTATTTCGCGTGATGGCGGAATGAATTGGACAGAACAACAAATCAATGAAGCACCTTTCACCCCTTCCGATGCAGTCTTTATGGGCGATTACAACCACATATCAGCATTTGGAGGAACTGTTCGCCCAATTTGGACCGAACTGCATCAAGGTCAAAAGAGTGTTTGGACCTATCTATTTAATGAAGCTGAATAATGATGAACCTACTTATTGTTAGCACCTCTACCGTTTATGGCAAACCTTACCTCAGCTACCTCGAGGAAGAGTGCCGCGATTTTTTCTCAGGGGCACGAAACATCCTCTTCATCCCCTTTGCCCGACCTGGCGGAATGAGCCACGACGCCTATACCGCCAAGGCTAAGCAGGTTTTCGAATCTTGGGGGTTTGAGATGCGAGGCGCCCACGAGTTCGATTCAGCAGAGGAAGGGACGGCTTGGGCTGATGGTTTTTTTACCGGCGGTGGCAATACCTTCGTCTTGTGCGATACCATACGCAAAACTGGCTATTTTGAAGCAATAGACCGCGCCGTTCGTAATGGCAAGCCTTACATGGGCACTTCGGCTGGATGTAACTTGGCTGGGGTTAGCATCTGCACAACCAATGATATGCCTATCGTTTATCCGCCGAGTTTCGATGCATTCGGGTGGGTTCCCTTTAACATCAACCCACATTACCTGGATCCCATGGAAGGCAGCACGCACATGGGTGAAACGCGGGAAACACGCATCAAAGAGTTCCACCAGTTCAACGAGCAACCCGTTTATGGACTGCGTGAGGGATCCTGGATTAGAGTGCATGGGAATTCAATGGAACTGAAAGGCGAACATACCGCCCGATTGTTTAGAAAAGGGCATGCCGCGGAGGAAGTGAAAGGGATTCAAATTTAACCAGATATGTCCTCTAAAAAACCCGCCCTTTGGCGGGTCTTTTTTTGCTTAGAGAATCCCTAAATTTGTCGCTTCACAATACACTATGAAAAAGACAGCATTGATCGTTCTCGACGGATGGGGACGGGCCGATAATCCTGAAGTAAGCGCTATCGATAAGGCAAACACTCCCTTCGTTGATAGCCTCTACCAAAACTATCCGCAAACTTGGATCAAAACCTCTGGGTTGGATGTAGGTCTGCCTGATGGACAAATGGGAAATTCAGAAGTAGGTCATATGAACCTAGGTGCGGGGCGCGTAGTCTATCAAGATTTAGTCAAGATTAACCTGGCTGCTGATAATGGCGACTTTGCTGACGATCCTACGCTTCAGGCTGCGCTAAGCCATGCTAAAGCCAACGGCAGCAAGATTCATTTACTCGGTCTCGTGAGCGATGGCGGTGTACACGCCCACATCAATCATGCAAAAGCATTATGCAGCTGGCTCTTTGCAGAAGCATTCCAGGACGTTTATGTACACGCTTTTATGGACGGTCGTGATTGTGACCCACAAAGCGGATTAGGATTCCTTACCGACCTTACCGACCATATGGCACAAACTACTGGAACACTTGCAACTTTTGTAGGACGCTACTACGCTATGGACCGCGACCAACGGTGGGAACGCGTCGCCAAAGCCTACCACCTGATGGTCAATAACGAAGGTGCTACGACGTTAGATCCTTTGGGTGCCGTTCAAGCGAGCTACGACGCCGGTATTACCGACGAATTCATGGAGCCACACGTTTGCGTGGATCACTTGGGTCAACCCGTTGCAAAAATTGAAGAGAATGATGTGGTGATCATGTTCAACTTCCGCACCGACCGGGGTCGTGAAATTACGCAGGCGCTCACACAGCAAGATTTCCATGAGCAGAATATGGATGCAGTAACG
>Ga0213867_1000972_pt1 | contig 12785 bp, 12 predicted proteins | sample PICome_12_FD_160120 | JGI IMG/M metagenome (GOLD analysis project Ga0213867, IMG submission 160120) | Coastal seawater microbial communities near Pivers Island, North Carolina, United States - PICO540 | ecosystem: Environmental > Aquatic > Marine > Coastal | place: USA: North Carolina... | reverse complement strand
TATTATTAAAAAATAATACCGGTATTTGAAGATTCAAGCTGAGTTTCCAATACAATTTAATTTTTGATACATGTAGCCGAATGATCAACACAAGTTCTGAACAAAAAGATACCGAGTGTAGCGAGACGAAAATTAACTCTATCATCTTTGTCTTAACCACTTCCAGCTCTTCCACCCTCTTTTGAATAGCATCGCGATACATCTCAATCCTGTTATCTTTGTTTGGCATGTTACTCAAATTTACAGAAAAATGAAAATTCCCCATGTATCCACTTTGTATCCCAAACAAAGGTGTGTAAGAAGTAAAAAGTAAGAAGAATGGTACGAACGTACTCGACTAAATTAGGTTTCTTTTATACTTCGAAGTAATACGAAATAATATAAGAATTACTTCGTCTAGTAATGATCAACTTTCGCAATTCAATGAAGAAGAAAATAAGATTTTCTAGATTAGTACTACATCAGTGGGACCATCTTCAGTTTAATATTAGCCATCATGTAATCCCAGTCGAACACCGGCAATAACTCAATCAATGGAAGCATTATCAACGTCTTCAATTAATCCTCCATTTAATCCTAGTTAAATACCGTCAAGCACTCCATCAAAAGAACCAATATCAACGCCTGCACTTAAGACATCTTTTATCGTAGTCAAGGACTGACAACTACTCCATCAATTGAACCATCGTCGACGCCTTCAATTAAGTCCTCGTTTAATCCTGGACAAATTTCGAAAATTATCTTATCAGCGAAACCACAATCATCTGCTTTTCGTACACCTTCCAACCTGCTGTCCAAAGTAATGAACAGAGCCTTGTTATAGATCTATCATAGAGAAATGGTGACTCGTTCATAAGTTTTGATGGTTTTTCCTTTTCGAAAATCGATTATTTTTCAAGTCCTTCAACACGTTTCTATTTTGACGAATTAAGTTTAGCGCCATGCAATAAAAAATTTCTTTCACTCCTATATTCATTTCGTATCGCATTTTCATACCAAATCGGCTTGAAGGCCTCCAGTATTTGCTAGATTAAATTGTTTGCTTAGACAGTCTAATTCCACTTCACTCCCTTCGATACATACTTCATAAATCCTCTTCCGAACGCATATTAAAGCCAGTAGAAAATTTGAATGTGAGTGTTGTAGAATATTTCATGACAATCAGTAGAGACTTTGAATAGGAGGCATATTCATTGTAGTGTGACGGGCAAAATGTGTGATCGTTGCTGAAATGAAAAGCCAAATACATGTCATTTTGATTAGTTAAAGGTCATTATTTATGTTTGTCTACTTTTGCAAAAAATCCAATCGAACGATCTGGTCATTGTTTTGCTCTTTTCCATGTTCAGATGAATCGCCGTTTATTAAGGACTGTAGTCCCCATTTTACAAATCCGTCAAATGTTTTATCTTGACATTATTCGAAAATGATGTCAGAACAATGCTGACGGAGCACTTTCAACCAGTTCTTTACTTTTAATATCTTCGACCCATGGTTATTTCATAGTTGGGGATAATTTTTGCTACTACCAGATATGGCAACTAATAAAAAATACTTTGAAGTATAAGTTTATTTTTTAAATTAAGTCTTCCACTTTACAGAGCAAACTCTCATAAACAATTTTATTTCATGATTAAGGTCACTTCTTTGGAGGGACTACAACAAGTTTATAATTTAGTCTCTTCGGCTCGTGGTTCATTAAATCGCACTCAAGACCATTGAATTTGGATAGTTCATATTTGGGTAAAATTTTTGAACTGTAAGTTATGGTAACTATGTTGTAGCAATTGTTGCCGGATTTTTGACAAATTGTGTAAACTGCATTGCCAAGAATCTGAGAATTAACTACCACTCAAATGTGTGTTCGAATACCGCATCTGCGTTGCTTAGAACTCATTAGGTTACACGAGTAATGTTGTTAACCCTTTTGCTACCCGATGTACCTTTTGGTATACCTTTCACGAAATTTTGTAAGTTTATTTCTAAAAGATTCACCCTTGCAAGGATCCTAAACTTCCTATCAAAGTGTGTTTGATGTCTCTGCAAGTTTATAATGAATGCTAATGGGGAGACCAACATATCCCCCGAAGGAATTTTCCATTGCAGACAATATGAACATCTTAAAAAAGCTTATAGACGGTAATTAGGAGGAAAATGTGATGAGCAAGATATTCTTAACAAAGGTTGAAGTAGCAGACAAAATTGATTTGTTAAATGTTTTAACCAGGGAATTGAAGATGGTAATGATCAATATGGGAGATTTGCTAATCTGGTTCCATACTCGAGATTTGTAATGTTTTGTAGTGAAGGTAAGCATGATTTTCATGGACAAATTCACTAAGCACAAGATCAATTTCCTGGTATTGATGGTGAGCTATGTGAGATTTGGACTTGTATTGAAGTGATAATTTTCAAATTATCTGAGGATATTTTCGCTAGGCATTTGACTTTCTTTGCAAGTACTATTCTCCACTCGCTTCATCACTGCATACTGGTATGGAATCTGGAAGATCCCAATGACTTGATGTCGATGGTCCGAGAATTGTAAAATGAAGGAACTCGGACGTATTGTGAGAGTCGGTTTTGTAGATGATGTGTCTTTTTGTACTTTAACAAATGGTAAACAGGATCTGACCAACCCTTTGACAAGAGTGTTTAGGAGGAGGTAAGATTGACATTGAAAGAAGATTAGGTGAATAACTTTATGGGCAAGACATCATGTCGTATCCGTGTAAGCATTTGTACCTCTCCAACGCAAAGTCTTTCTGACAAGGTAATGTGATTAGCCTTACATTTTTCAACTTAGAGTACAAGCGATGTCTATTTTATTTTGTTAAAGTGTCAATAATTTCATATTTTCACATTGTTCTTACTCATTTTGAAACAATGGCTACGCTATTCTGAGAAAATAAACGTAGCTTTAAAAATATCTGAAAAATTATAATGACCATTGCATGAAATGTTTATTCCTGAATTTATTTCGATAATAACCTCGAAGTATTTACGATCTATTCGAAAGTTCAACACATATGTTCCATTTCGTACTTTTGTGCCAATGCCATCGTGTTTACAATAATGTAAGCTAAAAATAGAAAATATTATTTTTAGATAACGATACGAACTGTTATTCATTACTCTTACTCCAAAGGTTTTCACACAAAGGCCGAACAGGAAATATTAATTCCAGGTTGAAAGCTTATGATTGAATATCATCAAGGATTTGCCACAACCTCGCAGTAATGTAATCCAAACCGATTCTAACGATAAATTTAAAGGAATATATGTCAGATCGAACTGGAGTCATCTCAAGCATTGCCCCGAATAAGCTCTGTGCCAACCCCATAATATCATATAGGTATAATGTATAGATGGTGAATACGATCAAGAAATTGATACGCTCTTTGGAGTTATCATGCATCTATACTCATACACGATAAGAGAATTCAGAAAGATTTTGGCATTTACACCTTAATTCAAATTACACGGAATACGACAGCCAATGCTTGTATTGTAGGTCCTCACAAGCATTTTGACTTTTGCGGTCTCGATAGTGCGCGGTTCAGTCGAAATACATATAATGTATAGTGCTTCAAAGTACATTATGATCTATTGACTGATTGTGTTCAGGATTTGCAAGGGTATTTACAATCAGAGGATGACATCAAAAGCTAAACTGCCCTATGGCAAGTATTATTTTAGCAATATAGTATTCGAAGAGTTATATCAACTCTCGTCTGAATCCATCATGCAGGTATTCATCATGTTCATATGTCAATCTTTCAGGAGCAGATCTCAATAACTTTTCAAGCTTCGCTTATCAACCTAATAAGATCTATCTAGTTCCTACACGACACTCATGCGATTGATGATTGGAACTTCGTGAATATTGTTTAGATATGAAATAAAGCGGGAAAAGTGTTTACATTGAATTTTAAAAATCACGTATAAAGATTCCATCAATTTAGTATCCTTTATTGCTCAGCCGTAATACAACTAACTACCTCTGCCAATTTCCAATCACTGGAACCTTATAAAAGTCGCCAATATGAAGTGGCTCGAGTGCACCTGGTTTATCCAACCCAAGTTCTAAACACTCAACAAGTTTGGTCGCGCATTTAATATTCGTTACCAAACTTGTTCCAAAATCTACTGCAGCTCTACGCATCAGGTATCCACTACTTATCTCATCACGTCTCGTTGTGCAATCACTTATATTTATCAACAAATCAATCTTTCCTGAACGAATGAGTTCTGTTGCCTCCTCGCAATTCTTCACATCATCATCACACCTTTTACCAGCATCCTTGCCAACTTCTCCCACCGGCTTACGAACTGTGATCAAATTTTCGAACACATGGGCAATTTTTTCTTGTTCAATACTTTCATCCAATTCACATTCCTCGTCCATACTTTGATCACGTGCGTGTGCGATACTTCTCAACCCACGAGCAGTACCCGGAGTTGCATAAACCTTGTAATTGAGTTTATCAGCTTTGATCAGAGCAATAGCACTCTCAAAGAATTCTTCTCGAAACTTATCGTGTGCAATGCTCAACAGAATAGTTCTCTGCTTTTTACCTTTAGGCAACTGGAATCCGGCACTGCGCATACTGTTCCAAAAAGCCTCATGTTCTGTCACACCAAAGCAGGCTACTTCTCCCGTGGATGCCATCTCCACACCAAGCATAGGATCAGCGCCACGAAGACGTGTGAAACTAAACATCGGAGCTTTGACACATACATAATCAACATCCAGTAGACTAATGTTGTAAGGCACTGGCTTCAAATTAACCATGGCACGAGTAGCCAAACTGATGAAATTGCTTTTGAGCGTCTTGCTAACAAAGGGAAAGGTACGACTGGCTCGTAAATTACATTCAATCACCTGTACATTATTACCTTTGGCCATGAACTGGATATTAAATGGCCCACTGATCTGCAATTCCTTTGCAATCGCTGCGGCATACTTCTTTACATGACGAATAGTCGCTGTGTACAACTTCTGAGCTGGCAAAATGACAGTAGCATCACCCGAATGGACACCAGCATTCTCCAGATGTTCACCAATGGCATAATTTAAAATCTGACCATTGGAAGCTACGGCATCGAATTCGATCTCTTTCGCATCCATGATAAACTTTGTAACTACCACAGGTTTATCATCTGCCACATCGGCCGCTAACTCGAGAAACGCCGATAACTCACGACTAGTTTCAGCCACGCGCATAGCAGCCCCGCTCAGTACAAAACTCGGCCTTACCAGTACAGGATAGCCAACCTGTGCTGCAAATTGCAACGCCTTTTCTTTACTCGACAATACACTCCACATGGGTTGATCGATGTGTAAGTTGTCCAACATCTTACTAAAATAGCTTCGATCCTCTGCCCGTTCAATGTGTAACGGATGTGTACCGAGTATATTCATCCCGGCATCATGTAAATCATGTGCTAAGTTATTAGGAATCTGCCCTCCAACGCTGACAATAGTACCACCGGCATTTTCGTGCTCGTAAATATCCAATGTTCGTTCCTTGGAAAGTTCCTCAAAGTACAAACGATCACTCTCATCGTAGTCTGTCGAGACAGTCTCTGGATTATAATTGATTACAATGGCTTTGATACCGTCCTTACGAAGTTGACGAACACAGGATACGGCACACCAATCGAATTCGACGCTACTTCCGATGCAGTACGCACCACAACCGAGGACTATGACACCTCGTTCAGCAATGTCATGGGAAGTGACTGATTTATTCGATCCAATGGGTGTAGAGGCGGTAGATGAGGAAGAATAGCTAAAAGATTCCGTACGGGCTCGACCACGTCCTCTTGCACTTGAAGAAGAAGCAGAAACGTCATTTTCCATACCGCTGTATGTCACATACAAATAATTTGTCATGGCAGGAAATTCGGCAGCAAGGGTATCAATCTGTTTGACAACTGGTTTTATACCCATTGATAAACGATGTTGACGTACGAAATTTTCCTTACTTGAAAAGTATTTGGCAATTTGAGCATCTCCAAATCCATGATGTTTCAAAGTTCGCATCTCTTCCGCTCCCAAATCTGTCACCTCCTTCATACCTAAACAAGACTCTCGTAATTTTGCTATGCGTTGTAACTTAGTTAAGAACCAAGGATCGATTTTTGTTAACTCGTGTATCCGCTCTACACTATAATGCTGTTCAAACGCACACATGACAGCAAACAAACGTGTATCGGTAGGAGTTTGTAAGGCTTTATCCAACTGAACCTTATCCGAAATAACGCCAGCTGAAATTAAATTACTTCCGCAACCTTCCAAACCCACTAACCCAGGATTAACCATTCGACAAGCTTTTTGTATGACCTCTTCAAAGGTCCTTCCTATGGCCATAACTTCTCCAACACTTAACATACTAGAACCTAACTTCGTACTGACGAATTGAAATTTCTTCAGATCCCAACGTGGCATTTTCAGGACGCAGTAATCCAAGGATGGCTCAAAGCATGCGGTTGTGTTTTTGGTGACAGAGTTTCGTATACTGACCAAATTTTTACCCAAAGACAACTTAGTAGCAACGTAGGCTAGGGGATAACCAGTGGCCTTGGAAGCCAGCGCAGAACTACGACTCAGACGAGCGTTCACTTCGATAATACAGTAACGTTCACTCTTAGGATCGAGGGCGTACTGAATATTACACTCTCCAACAATGCCCAAATGCCTGACTACCTTAATAGCAGTAGACCGCAACATGAAATATTCCCGATTCGATAGTGTTTGTGATGGAGCCACAACGATGGAATCTCCTGTATGAATACCGAGCGGATCAAAATTTTCCATGTTACATACCGTTATGCAGTTGTCGTAGGCGTCACGGACGACTTCATACTCGAGTTCTTTCCATCCGCGTAAATCCTGATCAATTAATATTTGATTCGAGGAACAAAACGCTTTCTTGGCCATTTCAACCAGTTCGGTTTCATCATGAGCAAATCCAGATCCAAGCCCACCCAAAGCAAAGGCTGCTCGAATGAGTACTGGGTATCCAATTTTAAGTGCTGCTTCCTTAGCTTCTTCTACCGAGTTAGCGCTGTAACTCAAAGCAATGGTTTCATCGATCTCTTTTAATTTTTGTGAAAAAATCTCACGATCTTCCGTCGCTTCAATGACAGGAATTTGCGTTCCTAATATAGTCACATTGTGCTGCTGGAAAAATTGTTCCTTGTAGAGTTCAATCCCAACATTGAGCGCTGTTTGTCCTCCCATGGATACAATTACGCCATCGGGATTTTCTCTTAGTATGATATCCTTGACAACGTCCGCTTTGATGGGCATAAAGTATACCCGATCGGCAGCGGATGTGGCATCGTTGGAGTGCAAGGTAGGTGATGTTTGGACGGTTGCGATGTTAGGGTTGATAAGTATAACTTCGATGCCTTCTTCCTTGAGGGCTTTGATGCACTGTTGTTGTCATGTTCAATTACAAATTATATCAATATTCATAAATGTATCTATACACAAAAAGGACAAGTGCAATCACATGTAACATACCTGACTTCCGGAATAATCAAACTCGCCAGCCTGACCAATGCTCAACCCTCCACTTCCAATCAATAGCACTTTCTTCGGTACATTACTCGCATTGACAAACGCTTGAGCATTTAACAATTCCATACTCGACTGCTTGCCTAGTACCATATCACGAAACTGTTCAAATAAAAAGTTCGTATCCTCCGGTCCACCCATGGCTTCTGGATGGAACTGACAGGAAAACCAAGGATTTACCGTCGAAATAATACCTTCGTTGGTATGGTCGTTTGCATTCACAAAAAGTTGCTTGAAGTTCGGTGGGAGCGAATCACCATCAATGGCATAGCCATGATTCTGCGGTGTAATATAACAACGCCCGGTGCGTAGATCGACACATGGTTGGTTCATACCACGGTTTCCATATCGCATTTTATAAGTTTTCGCGCCGGCTGCTAAGGCTAGGAGTTGATTCCCGAGACAGATACCAAATATGGGATGGTTGGGATACTCTTGCATGACATACCGAATGCTTGAAATTGTGGCCGAACATTCGGTAGGATCTCCTGGCCCATTGCTGAGGAACAGACCTTGCCATCCGGATCCTTCCCAGTCCTTGTCGGAAGATAAGGCAGCAGGTAAATCGAAGTCAAAAGGTAAGACTACCAGCTCAATCTTATGTGTTGATACTAAATATCGAATAATGTTGTTTTTAATACCACAATCGAAACACAACACTTTACAAATAGGATTGCCTTCGGAAGGTCGGTATACGGTAACGCTCTTGGTACTCACTTGAGCTACAAGGTTGGTCGAGTTAGGATCAGTATACTCAAACTTTTCCTCTTCCAAACCGGTGCAGTTCATGTGTCCAAGCAAACTACCATGTTCACGAATGCATTTGGTAATCATACGTGTATCCACACCGGTAATAGCAGGGATGCCTTCTTCCTTCAACCAGGTACCAAGCGAGGAGGTGGCACACCAATGAGAGTAATCCTCCTCGGCACAGTACTGGGATACGATAAGACCAGCAACTTGAATTTTCGAACTTTCAAAGTATTGCGGTAACGCCGGGCTGAGGGACTCATCCATCTGGTTCCGGTCAGGAACTCCGTAGTTACCCACGAGGGGATACGTCAAGACTAGGATCTGACCCTTGTAAGATGGATCGGTAAGGGCTTCGGGGTATCTTTTATTTTGAAATCATGGGTGATATTGGAACAAATAAATACACCAATAAGAATTTTATTTGAATTTCATGATTGCGTTAAATAGACATCAATGCGAACGAACGAACTTACCCGACCATTCCAGTGTTAAACACAACTTCACCGCTTACGGCAACGTCGGCACCGAAGGAGTAACCTTTAAGTTCACCAAGATCGGTTTTAAACTTGATGGTTGCTTCCTTCATGGATTCATTTGGTCGAAGTGGATTGGGCGTCATTTTACCTTTTGGATTTTATCAGTAATATATAGAATTCTTATGAGTGCAAATAGGCACATTATAGGATTAGGATTTTGTTTGCCTCCCTATCAAGCATTTTAAAATACCTTTCATTCTACTTACAAGGAATGTGATGTTTTTGTTTGGATTTCACAAAAGATAGTAGTTTTGGTATTAATTTGGTTTATTAAGGACTCGTTCGTTGCTCGGATCTTTCGAAAGAAAAAAAAGGCAACAAGTCAAAACTTGTGTGATGGTGAAGTGGCTAACTAATAATACGGACGGACGAGAGGTGTGAGAGAGAGAGAGGAATGATATATTTTTTCTTTTGGTTGGTTGCGCATTCGAGTGGCCGCCATTTCATGTGACGTCATATTCGAATAAATTCAAACCCTCTTCACTGAAATCCGAACATGGGATGAGGGGAGGGTGTGCATGTGTTTACGTATAATCGAATGTAAATAGGTTCTCATAAGTAGTAACATTTCCTCGGACCATTCATTTTCAAAAGAATTGCATGTATGGTGTTCCATTGATTTTTTACGTGTCAATGAATTGAAAATGCAAACTTGTCTTTGTTTTGGTCCTTTGTCCTTTCCTCCTTCTTCTCTTTTTTTCGTCTTGGTTGAATGAGGAAGGGGGGTCTTCGAGAAGTAGAGTTAAATTGTGTTAAATGATAGTTATGCTTTGAAATATTTCTTTCGTTGGTGTTCTGTCGAGAACAAGGCGATGCTAAAGTGTTTGAGTAAATTGAAATGGAGCAAATTGGTGTTTTAGTTATCGAAAAATCTGGTTTTTATTGTTATGACTAGTTATGCTGGGATGGCTACGTTTCGTTTCTGGAGGGTCCATTTATTTGCGTTAGGTGGAGAAAAAGACTGTGGTAGTGAATGGTTCCGATATGCGATGGTTCGAGAAGTATACTTTTCGGGTTTTACAGAGCAAAAACAGATGATCGTTTGACCGTAAAGACATGATGCTAATGAATTGGTAGCAAACTTAAAGTTGAAAAAAAGAGATGGTATACTATGTGAGGTGTGAATCAGGTACTGATGCTGATGGCTAACGAAAATACAGCCACTTTTCTCAATATTTCAGTTATGAAATTGGAGACATACTTCAAATTTTATGGTCCAGTGTTTCAATGAATATATTGCTACTTATCCAAAGCCCCTAACCAATGTACGTTCGATTGTAAACATTACTGAATTTTTTACGAAGTCTCATGACTATAAAATAATTGTTGAAAAAATAATAGAATATCGAACACAAATCAAGGCCAAATGTGTTTACAAATACCAGGGAGAATGGTCAATCCTCAACTAAATAATTTATTATTTATGAACGTCGATACAGGTCTTTTTTACACAAGTACTTATTGCAATAGCAGGCATTATGTTTTCAAACTTGCAATGATTCTGTTTGGTGTTATCGTTTTGCGGCACAACTTTTATTCCTAGAATTGGGATGCGAAACTACTTGAAAACATTCATACCGGTAATGTGGCCCTTATTGTGTGAAGGAATACAAAGATCGACAGAACGAAATATCGTTTCGGAATATTGATATGGAGCCCAGTCACTTTTAAAATTCATATTTTTACGAAATGCAGAAGTAAAACAATGTCTACTTACAGTAAACAAGAACATCTGTAAATACTGCTAATTTCAGAGTAATGTATTACAATGACGATGTTGACATATCCAGTTTTACAAAATGTTTCACTTGAAATCTATTTCTGGTCATTAAATTTTGTTGCGTTATTTCCTCAACGGTCATTGAGTACAATAGAATTAATGAATCAAAGGATATCACGTATAGCATATTATGTTTAGTTTGGTGTAGGATAACTCAGCAGTCATTCTATTTCAAGAAGCGCTCTCTGCGGATGACAAAAGCTAATGTGGTTACAATTCACGTGGCGCTGGGTTGTATGGCACTTAAACTGCTACTAAGCTGGCATGCACTGGAAATTCATGACAATATGGAAACGATACATATTATACATTTCGGTAATGCGAGAATTGCTGCTGTTCCTCTTCAGTTTCGTGACTGACGATGACGATGAGTTTTCAATCACGAGTTGCAAAAATAAATATTTTTGACTGAGTACACATTCATTAAATCAAACGATGATTCACTACTTCAAACCAGGCGTTCATACTCATCTAGGTAATACATCAAATGAGAAATTATTATTGAAGGCTCCCCGAATATTTCGAAAACAATATTATGAAATGCCTCATTTTCATCAAACTTTCTTTCATCGCCAAGAGCAGCGTACTTTATCTTTGAAAGCATAAGCCCTGAATATTGAACATTTTTGGTTATCAATGAATGTATGCTATTTTCACTATTTTCTGTATCCTTTTCATGATCACATAATATTTTTAACCAAAATGGTTGTGAAAATAGTTCTTTGATTAGAGCATCAAATTCATTTGCATGTCTTTTCTGTTCGAAGATGTCCATCAATATAATCGATAAAGGATTCGTCACGTAAACATTATTATCAGCCTTCTTCAAACAATAAACAATTATAATCACTTAAAATTGTAGAACATTTGTTTTGAATGTCACAAACTTACAATTTGTGAGCCAATATTATGAAACGTTTCACTGCAATATTGTTTTAATGCTCCAAATGATAATGCTAGCAAAATATCGTTGCCCGCTTTGAAAGCTAAATCGAGAGGAGTGAACATTTGATTATTTTTTGTTTCTATTGAAGGAGGGTAAACAGTCACTAGCATTTTGACCGCATCAAAGTTTTCACTGCTGACCGCATAGTGGAGTGGCAACCAACCTTGCTTATCTTGTAACTTTGCAGCTTCTGGTTCCATTCTTATCATTTCCTTCAAAATGGGGGCCTCTTCTGATGCTAAATGGAGCGGAGTTTTGTTTTCAAATCCATTTTGCGCACAAAGCATGTATCGTACGAGTGGACGAGGCATTCGTTCTAAAACTATTTCTACATCTGACCATTCTCTTTTACCATCTACTGCTTCCCAAACTAGGACATGTATCGGCGATGCTAAACCACAATAATCAAAACAAAGCGTTCCAATACTGTTCAAAGAAGGGCATTCGGCTCGAAGTTCAAATATAAACCCTAAAAAGAGCTCATTCCTAAGTTTAGAATTCTGCTCCAAACCAAAGAGCAAACAACTTGATGTAAGTTCAACAATCACAACCAAATAGTAGCAATACCGATAGTTTCTCAATAAAGGTGACACTTTTAAGACTAAAAAATCACTTACAGAATTTCTATAGAGTTCCATAATCGTCTCATCGCTACAATGTTTTAATCCTCTCTTAAATACATCAAAACGCTTGTCTTTGTTATTCGAAGAAACATCGCTACGTAATTCAAATGATGGCTGTCTCCGACCGGAAACATGTCGGTATAGTAAAGGTATCCCAAGCCTACGAAGACTCATATCATTCGCGTTATCATCACCGTCGTTGTTGTTATCATTATTATTATCGGAATGAGCATTCATGTCAACACCATTATCATTAGTTTCGTCTGTTGATGCTTCAGGTTGCTGCTGTTTCTGAACTATGACAACTAGTTCATCTAAAATGATACGTAATTGGTGTAAAATTAACAGAAGATAGTTGGTGATTAATGTCGGCATAAAGGATCTCATGGTATAAGATATCATACGAGAGTGTTTTGATTCTAATTATTTTCTGATAGAGATACGACTCGTAGTTTGTAGTTTATTCGTTTGTTGGGATGTTGGGATACTTTTTTTACATAAATTTGGCATCCTAACTTGCGAACTTTGCGCTAGCATAAACTACAAATCTTGGCACTTG
>Ga0213867_1000969_pt1 | contig 12806 bp, 28 predicted proteins | sample PICome_12_FD_160120 | JGI IMG/M metagenome (GOLD analysis project Ga0213867, IMG submission 160120) | Coastal seawater microbial communities near Pivers Island, North Carolina, United States - PICO540 | ecosystem: Environmental > Aquatic > Marine > Coastal | place: USA: North Carolina... | reverse complement strand
TCGAATCCTGTCACCGCAACTAATATTAAATTAAATACAATGATTGAAAAACTAGAAAAATTACTTAATGTAAAAATCACAGAAGATTTTCCTCGCAACCCAGAGCTAAGCATATATACTCAAAGCACGGTTGATGGCTATGAAGTGTTCATTATAACTAATGATGATAGAAATATAAATTGGGAAGAAGACGTATATTATTATGAACCAAGCTTTGACGATCTTATTGAGCGTATTAAAGATATAACATATGATTACGACGACGAAGAAACGGTAATATATTGTTCAGACATTGAACAATTCTTTAATGAATATGAAGTAGAAGATTACGTTGAACAACATACAGAAGATGAAAATGAATAAAAAAGAAATGCAAAAATATGTTGATGAAAGAATAAGCAATAAACTCTATTCTAAAATTCATCATGGTGAGTATGAAGTTAAATACTATTTTAAAAACAGACACGATGGCCTAGCGGGTATTGATAGCCAACAAACGTTTGATCTTGCTTTTGGTGCAATTAGAGATTTAAGAGTTTGGCGTACAATGGAAATGCTATGCACGACAAACAACTATATAAAATAAATATGAAAAATACGTTACAAAACTTATTGCTGAGTGATAATATAAGTGAAGAAATTAATAATATGTTTAAAGAATTAGAATATGACCCAAGATCAAATGGAGCTATTATCAGATATGATAGCTGATAAGGTATTTAATAGACTTAAAGATTATCTAGGCCCAAACAAAACAATAGTATCGTTTGATGCTATGGGTCCACAAGAATTTTTTAGCAAAGATATTGATGCTTTTGGCAATATAAAATATAGCCAAGAATATACACAAAAAGATTTATTAGCAGAGCAAATGCTTCAATTAGAAGATACTGCAAAAAAATTATTAGAAGAAGAAAAATATGAATTATTAACCGAGCTTAAAGAAATATATGAAAAAATCAAAAAAGAATATGACAACCTTTAATGTAATGCTTGCACACCCAGTAGGTAAAAAAGAATTTGATAAAGATTCTTTTATTCAACCGAAGCTGGACGGTGTACGTTGCTACATTACTCAAGACGGTGCGTTTTCACGTAACCATAAACAATTTATGAACGCTCAGCACATACTAGATGAGCTTGCACCTTTGTTTGCTAAATATCCTCACGTCGTGCTAGACGGTGAGCTATACAATCACAATTACAAAGATAACTTCAATAAGATTATCTCACTTGTGCGTAAGCAAACACCATCTGATGCTGAGCGTAACGAAGCTAAAGTAATACAATTTCACAACTACGATATATTTATGCCTGAAACACCTGATAATAGTTTTAGAAATCGTAACGAAAGTATTAAAAACTTACACAAAGAATTTGCATTGCAATATTGCAAAATAGTTGAAACACACGAAGTATCAATTATTGAATCAGCGACTGCATGGCACAAACGATTTCTTGAGTTAGGCTATGAAGGTTCAATCTTACGTAATAACAAACCATATGAAAACAAACGCAGTTACAATTTACAAAAGTTCAAAGATTTCCACGACACCGAAGCAACGATCATTGGGTGGGTGGAAGGCCAGGGCAAACGTACTGGCACGATCGGCAAATTTCTTGCACGAGACGCTAACGGTATCGAATTCGGAATGCCAGTAATGGACAAAATGCCTGTACTAGAAAAAATGTATGATATAGCTGAATGGTATATTGGCAAAACCGCCACATTCACATACTTCCAACGCACACCATCTGGCTCATATAGACACCCTCTATTCAAAACTATTCGCAATTACGAGTAAACAGCTATGAGAAAATTATTATTCAGTATGGTTCTTTCTAATGAGATTAGCGAGGACGCAATGCACAAGATATTAGACATGTACTATATAATCAAATAACAAATATGAAAACAATTAAATTAACAAATACATTAACAAATAGAACAGTAGAATTCAAACCTTATGCTGTTGGTGAAATACCACCCAGCTTTGATAAGCATAAAACTTTGCATTTTAAAAAGAATGGTTTAACTTATATCGAGAAAGTCGATTCATTTTGGAATTACATATGATTATAGATGTACGATCTGAGCACTCAGTATTTATAACAATAGGCACTGAAACCTATTATATTGATAATTCAACTGGCGAGCACATTATGGAGCATTGGCAAACAGACCCAGAACACACTAAACCTTTATACTAATGAGTATATTAGAATATATGATTATAAACGATAGAGGTAAGCAACATAAGTATATGATTAATACTCAAGTTGCTATACACGTGCAGGAACAAGCTTGCGAGCACATTTTAAAACAATTCCCACCAGATGTGGACATTCACTTTAAAAAAATAATATGAGATCACATAAACTGTATAAACACTTAATATCAAGCAATGGTTTTAATATTGCTACAAAAATAAAAGACTTTAGAAAACCAAAAAATGATAATAAAAATAGGAAAAATAAGAATTGACACTAAAAGCAGAACAGAAAAACACAGAGAGTTTTTGCTTAATGAAATAATTTCTTTAAGACACGAAATTATAGACATTGTATTAATAGGAGAAGCAAGAAATAGAATTCCTGTTAAGGAATTAAAAATAAAAGCTAAACTTATAAAAAAATACAGCAGACGTTTAAAATTATTACGCATATGAAAAATTTTAATAAAAAAATATATGCTTTAAACCAATCATCAATTTCTAATTTAAAATCTGAAATACCTTTAGATTATTTTAAAATGGCATCTAAAATTGCAAATAGTTTTTCAAAAGAATATTCTGCTATAGGTGTTGTAAATATCAATGATCTACATCAAGAAGGGTATTATGCTTTATTAAAATCATGGTCTAATATAGACTGGAATTTAATAAATTCATTAGAAACTAAATTAGATCGCAAGAAAGCTATTTCTAAATACTTAAATATAAGTATAAAAGGTTTAGTTGCAGATGAAGTTAAAAAAAATGCAGACGGATCAAAGCGGCCTATAAAAGGTGTTTGGAATAATGAAGACAAAAAACGTTATTCAAATGGTTTTGGATTTATAACTGTATTGTTTCCTCAGTGGTTTGATAATGATGTACTATCCGTTATAGACGAAGAAGTATACGATTATGATTACGAAAAACTGGGTGAATTTTTAAAAGGTTGGCTATTAAAGTATGTACCTAAATATCATGTCATGATAGAAATGTTTTATGGCTTAGATGATATATATTCTAAACCTAAGAAAATCAAAGACATAGCTTCATATTTTAGTATGAATGTAGAAAATGTTAAGAAACAAAAACAACGTTTATTAACTAAACTAAGATCAAATGATGATGCACTTAATGAATTAGCTTATTTTGTAGTTACCAATGGTATCAAGTCATCGTCAAAAGTATATGATTGGGCAGAAAATAAATTGAAAATTTATAAAGATTAAGGTCCCTTTAACGTAAAATTGCACTATAATATTATGTATAAATTTAAAAGTAAATATAAATATTGTCTATCGACAATAGATGAATTGCAGTTTATAAGACAGGGTGATCAACCACCTAATTCTTATAAAGATAATGCACCTAAACAAAAGCAACCTAATTATAATTTAAGTACTGTTAATGCGGTATCAGGTGGCAAATATATTCCAATAACTAATCAACAATTAACCGGTATCGGTGTAAATCAAAAAGAAAAAATATGGCACGATCATTCTTATCACAACAACACTTTAGTAGATGGGCAAACAATATTTGGTACAATAAAAAAATATAACAAGCGAAGGTTATTTAAAAAGAACAACATCATTTATGATCTAACATCTTAATTATGGAAGGTTTTATTAATGATGAAGTTACAAAAGTTACGGGAGATGGCATTGTAACATATTACAAAAACGGAATTTATATTAACTATCAAATAATTGAATCTAATGAACATACGAGAGAAGCTTAGCGCTATTCAGGCAGACTTTAAAGCTAAAAAGTCTAGAAAAAATAATTTTGGCAACTATATGTTCCGATCTGCGGAAGATATATTAGAAGCATTAAAACCATATAATGAGAAGTATGGCGTTTATGTTACAATAAGAGAAAACTTAACATTAGGATCTGAATTTCCTATAATTCATAGTACTGCTACAATTGTAGACGCAGAGACTGGTGATCAAATTGAAGGCACCGCCATTGTAGGTGTTGATCTTAATCAAAAGGGCATGCAAATGCCACAAAAATTTGGTTCAGCATCTTCTTATGGTAAAAAATATGCTTTAGGTAATTTATTGCTTATTGATGATACAGCTGATTCGGACGCGACAAATACGCATGGCCGTGATATGCAGCGACAAACATTAAAAGCTCAAGTTAATAATCTTGAAAATAAAATTATGCAAAACAAAAAACCTTTAATTGATATGAAAAATATTGATCAAGCTAAAAAGTTTTTAGCAAATGGAGGTTTAATGAAAACACTTCAAGAAAAATATACTATAACAGCTGAGGCTTTAGAACAACTTAATGAATAATAAAAAAGCAATTGAAAGGTTACGTAATGACGAAGATTATTATGGAGAGTTTGGTAAAACTTATTTAAGCAATAGTGATATATCAGCTCTCTTAAATAATCCTTTAGAATTTAAAAAACCTTCACCACCCAATCCCGCTTTTTTAATCGGAGGATATTTTCATACAACAATATTAGAGCCTCATAAGCTTGATAAATATAAAATAGTAAAATCATCAACACGTAATACAAAAGCTTATAAAGAGATAGCAGGAGAGGATATATGCTTGCTTGAACACGAAGCGGATGCTATACAGTTAATGCGTGAAAAAGTATTAGATAATGATTTATTTAGAGATCTAATACAAGAAGGTGCAGTTGAATACGAATTACCTGGCATAACTGAATTAGAGGGTATGCAATGGAAAGGTAAAGCAGATATTGTTAATCATAGTCATCAATTAGTTATTGACCTTAAAACTACTAACAATATAAATTCATTTGCTAATTCAGCCTATAAATATAATTACGATAGCCAAGCATATATTTATTCTAAAATGTTTGGTTATGAATTAGTATTTATAGTGATAGATAAAAAAACATTACAAACTGGATTGTTTGATTGCAGCGATAGATTTTTACAATCTGGGCAAAACAAAGTTGCTAAAGCAGTTCAGGCTTATAATGAATTTTTTGTAAATGGCGACGGAGATTTTAGCCAATATTATATCTCCAAAACACTTTAATTTAAATTTAATATTATGGGAAGAACCAGAAAAAAAGTTTGTGATGTAACAGGAGTTAACACAAGCGTAAACAATTTTTACAACAATCAATCGCATACAAAAGCGGTAGACAATTTACGTAGAACAACAGGTGCTACTAAAGATCAAATGAGAAGAATGTTTAATCAATTAGCTACATATTAATGGCAAGTATTATTTCAGCAAACATTGACTTAACTAAAATTGAAAAGTCAAAAATTTATGAAGGTAAAAAGGGTAAATACTATCCAATTACTATTGTATTGAATGATGAGGTTGGTCAATACGGAGATTCAGGTTATATACAAACCGAGCAAACTAAAGAAGAACGAGATGCTAAAGCTCAAAAATCTTATTTAGGTAATGTTAAAGTTGTTTGGACTAATGGCCAAAATGTAACCACTGCCCCAAGAGAAGGGCAACCTCAACAATCTAATGTAGAGATGCTACAATCAATATCTGGTGCAACTCAAGAACCTGATTTACCATTTTAATGGATTGGGATGATTGGGTAGCAGATAACGGAGATAACGATTTAATCGAAGATTAATATGAATACAACAGAGATCAATGGTTTTAAGATTGACCAGTTCAATCAATATGATCTTGAGGTAGGGAAAAAAGAGGGTGTATGCCCTCTTTGCTCTGCTGATAGAAAACCCGAGAATCGTAAAGCTAAATGCGCTATGTATGATTGGGATCGTGGTCTTGGTACTTGTATGAACTGTGATGAGGTTTTTCAATTACATACCTTTCAACGCAAAGGAGAAGCTGATAAGGTTTATATAAAACCAGAGTGGAAGAATGATGTGATGCTTAGCGACAGAGCTGTTAAATGGTTTGAAAGTAGAGGGATATCACAACGCACTTTAATTAAAATGAAAATTACAGAGGGTCCTGAATGGATGCCTCAAACATCTAAAGAAGAGAATACAATTCAATTCAATTATTTTATTAATAATGAACTTATAAATATAAAATATAGAGATGGTAGAAAAAATTTTAAACTTGTTAAAGGGGCAGAAAAAGTATTCTATAATATTGATAGTACTGTTGGGCACGACTATGTTGTTATTGTGGAAGGTGAGATGGATGCTTTATCTTTTGTGGAAGCTAAAGTTGATAGTGTGGTCTCAGTACCAAACGGAGCTACTCTTAATCGTCTTAACCTTGATTACCTTGACAACTGCATTGAGTATTTCAATGACAAGAAAAAAATTATCATTGCAGTCGACCAAGATGAAGCCGGCCAAAATTTACAACAGGAACTCATCAGACGTTTTGGAGCGGAAGTATGCTATACACTTAGCTTTGGAGATCTCAAAGATGCTAATGAATATATCATGGCTTACGACGGCGTTATGCTTAAGCGTCTTGTTGATGAAGCTAATCCTGTTCCTCTGGAAAATGTATTAACTTTAAATGATATAAATGATGAACTACAAGAATTTATTCAAGAAGGCTTTAAGCCTGGGTATCAAGTCGGTCTTGATAACTTTGATAGCATATTCAGTACTTACACGGGACAATTCATCACCGTTACAGGCGTTCCTAGCAGTGGGAAGTCTGATTTTGTTGATAGAATGGTGGTGGGGTACCAATTAAAATATGGTTGGAAAACAGCATTTGCTTCGCCAGAAAACAAACCAACATTTTTGCATGCACATAAGTTAATGCGTAAAATTGGCAACTGGATGCCTTCTAAAGAAGATATTAATAGCGATAAATGGAATAATGTAACAGAACTAGTTAATGATAACTTTTATTTTATTGAAAACGAAAGATATGATTTAGATGCTGTTTTAGCTAAAGGAGCTGAGCTCGTTAAACGTAAAGGTATTAAATGTTTAGTTATTGATCCTTACAATAAAGTTAAAATGAAGGGTGCTGAAAAGATGAGCATACCAGATGCGACTATGGAATATTTAACACGCATAGAAGCTTTTGCTAAAAAATATGATGTACTTGTTATAATAGTTGCACATCCAACTAAAATGTATAAAAAAGACGATGGAACAATTGATGAACCGACTATGTATTCTATTAAAGGAGGTGGTGAGTGGTATGATGCTTCTTATCACGGCCTTCTTGTTCACAGGGATTACAATAATAAAACAGTTAAAGTTAAAGTTCTTAAAGTTAAATTTCAAAACCTTGGTGAAAACCAAGCTGAAGCGCATTTCAAATGGGATCACATAAGTGGTAATTATGTACCTCACGAAAATGTAACAATAAATGAAATGCCATGGGAGTCTTAAGTAAAAGACAAAAAGAGCAGAATAAATATAAATTGCCTGATTTTAATATATCAAAAGAGCAACAAAAATATTATGATTATTGTATTAAAAACAATATTATAATAAGTCCTATAGGCATACAAAATACTCCAGGCAAATGGTATATAGGTATTTCAACACCTGATAATTATAAAAAAGTTTATAAAAGTAAACATATATATGATAAAAATCAAGTTTGGGATGCAATGTTTGAAATGTGTAAATACTATTATGATAAACAATGATTAATATAGAAGAAGAATACTTAGGATTACTTTCAGGTACGTTGCATGGAGGTTATGATAAACCAGATAGAACAGGAACTGGAACTAAATCAGTGTTTGGTAGAATTATCAGGCATGATATGGCTCTAGGATTTCCTTTATTAACAACTAAAAAAATATATTTTAAAAATGCTATTGCGGAGATACTATGGATTATCAACGGTCGTGTTGATCTTGATTATCTTCATTCTAACGGCGTTAGGTATTGGGACGCCGATTATAAAAGGTCAGGAAGAACGGATGGCACATTGGGACCTGTATATGGGCATCAGTGGCGCAATTTTAATGGTGTTGATCAGCTTAGATCCATTGTTAAAGAACTCAAAGAAAATCCCACCTCTCGTAGACTTATGCTATCTGCGTGGAACCCAGTTGATATGCCTGATATGGTATTGCCTCCTTGTCATCATAGTTTCCAATTATATAGTGATGGCACACACTTAGATTTAATGCTTCAACAAAGATCAGCAGATTTATTTTTAGGCTTGCCTTACGATATTGCAATGTATGGCTTGTTATTAGAAATGTTAGCTAAAGGAGCTTTACTAGAACCAAGAAGGCTAACTATCAGCTTAGGTGATTGTCACATATATAATAATCATTTTGATCAAGTTAAAGAACAGCTTAATAGAAGTATTAAAAAACCACCTAAATTAAAATTAGGTTGTGGAATATTTGAAAGAGATAATGAATTAGTATTACCAAAAATAAATGATGTGTTGTTGTTTGATTACAACCCGCATAAACCAATAAAAGCAAAACTATCAGTAGGAACTTAAAACTAAAATTATGAGAATATTATTATTATTATTATTACCTTTATTTACATTTGCACAATTTGATTATGTATATTATTCAGGATCACAATTTGTTACAATGACAGACGATTTTTATATTGCGCCGGTACAACAAGGTAGGATTATAGCAACATCAGATTATTTGCCTAGGTATGAAGGTGATTATGAAAGTATAATGCTTCAAGCTAAAGTTATAGATTCTTTTGAATCAGATTCTGATATGGATGCGGTTATTGAATCTAATTGGAAGTCTGATTATATGATTAGACCAGGCGAAATAAAAAGAGATGCTTTGCTTAGAGGTCAAGATAACAAATATTATATTGTAAGATGGGAATATCAGCAGTAAGCACAGGTAAATATAAAGTTTATCATATACTAGGTAAAAAGATAGGCTGTACAACTAATATACAAAAAAGAGTTGTTGATGAACAAGGTTTTAAACCTGGAGAATATGAAATATTATTTGAAACAGATGATATAAAAGAGGCTGCTAACGCTGAAAGACAATTACAAAAAGACTTAGGATATAAAGTTGATATAAAACCTTATGATAAATTATTTAAAAAACCTATGAGTAAACAAGTTAATGTAACAGATCAAACAACCACATTTGCTGTGTCAAAAGATGATATTGACGGAGCATTTTTAGGAGATCTTGAGTGGCAAACACCATATGGTGATATTAAAATAGATTCAACTGATAAAATAGAATGGATATTAAGCAATATTAAAGAATCTATGTTTAATAAAAGCCGTAGCTTTGTATATAATAAAGCTATGCATACAGCTGGGCCGTTTCAAAAAGATAAAGAAAAGCTATACTCTCATCAAGATCAATTTGAATTAATTAGGGAATGGGCTAAAGAAAGAGGTATATATAAAACTGGAGATGTAAGAACTCAATATCTTAAACTTATAGAAGAAGCCGGTGAATTATCACAAGCTATACTAAAAAATGATGAACCTGAAATTATAGATGCTATAGGTGATATGGTTGTTGTTTTAACAAATTTAGCTAAGCTTAAGGGTTACAATATAGAAGACTGTATAGACTCAGCTTATAAAGTAATAGCTGGACGTACAGGCAAGATGGTTAACGGAACATTTGTAAAAGATGCGTGATAAAATAATTAAACAAGTAATCGATAAGTTCAAAGAACGAAGCGATATAGGCTATAAAAAATATGGGGTGACTCTGCATGATGACGAACCCAGTTTACACAAGTGGCTTAATCATTTACAAGAAGAATTAATGGATGCTGTAAACTATATTCAAAAGCTTAAGATGGAAACTAGCGATGCTCTTGAAGAAAAAATACTTAAAGATTATGAAGAAGAAGATAGCTTTAGTAAGCACAGAAGTCCTGAGGGATGGACAGAAGATAGATCATGGTAAAAAAACGTAGTAAAAAACGAGGACCTGTACAGGCTAAAAAAATATCTTACGACGGAATAAACTTTGCATCAGGCTTAGAGCGGTATACTTATATGGCGTTAAAAAAAGAAAAACTATTTGAAGGTTATGAAAATGAAGTTTTCCAGTTGGTCGAAGGATTTAATTTTGAAAATCAATCTTATGAAAAACAATCCAACGGAAAAGGTGAGTATACTAACAGAGGGCAAAAAAAGATCTTGGGAATTAAGTATACACCTGACTTCGTTGGAAAAGACTACATAATAGAATGTAAGGGAAGGGCTAATGAGTCTTTCCCTTTAAGATGGAAATTATTTAAATTATGGCTTACGAAAAACAAGATTGGAAAGACGCTTTACAAGCCGCAAAACCAGAAGGAAGTAGACCGGACGGTAATGCTGATCAAAGAGAACAGAAAAAGAAAGCGCGACTAATGTATACAAGAAGAGTATTAGAAAGAGATATTAAACAATACACTAAAAAAGAAAAAGGTGGAATCAAATACAGAGAAATTGATAGAATCGCAAGAGGACACGGATTTTACACTACGTAGTCACTATAAAGAAAGGGTATCTTTTCATATGAAGATGCTTCTTTATTATTTAAATGAAACGCAATGACAGGCTGGGAATTAGCAATAGGGTTATATCCCGGGGTGCTTATAGGGGCTAGAAGCTATCCAGAGCAGCAATTTGTAGAGCATGTAGTTTATTTACCGTTTGTTGAATTTATAATAACAATATATTATGAGTAATATAGAAGAATATTTATTAAAAAATTATCCCAGCAGATTTAAAAAAGGTGATAATATAATTATTGAAGAGCGTGACAAACATATAATTGCGTATATAAAAGACGGCTCACCTGTTTTTTTAAGTAAAAAAATATTAGAATGAAAGAAAGTAGATTAATAGAAATGTCTAATAAAATAGATACTTTAGGGTCAGCTATGAATAGGGTTGTGCAAGAGTTAACTAATCTTAAAGATTTATCAATAGGTACTATGGAATTAATTAAAGAGTTTCCAGATTACCAATTAGCATTAGATAAATTAAAAGAAAGTTTAACTAAAAAAGAAGAAGAAAAGTAAATGGGATTATTTGATGAAAGAATACCGTACAAACCATTTGAGTATTCAGAGTACTATACTGAGGGATGGCTTAAACAAGCTCAAGCATTCTGGCTGCACACCGAAATACCGATGTCAGGTGACGTTAAGGATTGGAACGAAAAATTAACTGATTCAGAAAAAAACTTAGTTGGTAATATTCTATTAGGCTTTGCTCAAACAGAATGTGCAGTTTCAGATTACTGGACTCAAAAAGTAGTAGGCTGGTTTCCTAAACACGAAATCCAACAGATGGCTATGATGTTTGGTTCTCAGGAAACAATACATGCTGTAGCTTATAGTTATTTAAATGAAACATTAGGATTAGAAAACTTTGAAGCTTTTTTGCAAGATGAAGCAACAATGGAAAGATTTGATAATTTAGTTAGCTATGAAGGAACTGATAAAATTGGTATTGCAAAATCGTTGGCTATTTTTAGTGCTTTTGCTGAAGGAGTTAGTTTATATTCTGCTTTTGCTGTGTTATATAGCTTCCAATTAAGAAACCTTTTAAAAGGTATTGGCCAGCAAATGAAGTGGAGTGTGCGTGATGAATCATTACACAGTAAAATGGGTTGCCAGTTGTTTAGGCATATGTGTCAAGAAGATCCTAAGTTATTAGAAGACTGTAAAAAAGACGTTATAGATGCAGCAGAAGCAATGCTTAAAGCAGAAGAAAAGTATATCGACAAAATGTTTGAACAAGGAGATATTGAAAACCTTAAAGCCAACGATCTCAAACAATTTATTAGAAAAAGACTTAATGAAAAAATCAATGAACTCGGTTACACAAACATCGGGAAACACTTTAAATACGATGACGAAGGAGCAAGCCGACTCGATTGGTTTTACCATCTCACTGGCGGCCACACTCATACTGATTTTTTTGCTGTACGTCCCACGGACTATTCTAAAGCGAATGAAGGTGAAGACTTTAATGATATTTGGTAGTTTATTATTACTATTAAGCTGTTATAAAGAAGACGGTTTTGATTGTGAATATGTAGGCAAGGTTTGTAAGAATTTATCTTCAACACAGCAAGAATGTACATACATAATTGAATGCATTAGCTTATGAGAGTTTGTAATATATGTAAGAAAAAAAAGAAAGATTCTAAGTTTAAGCATGAGGGCAAAAAGACCTGCATGCGTTGTGAATTTAGATGGAAAAAAAGCTTTTTAAGATTACTTGTACAGGATAGAAGATTAAGTGCTAAAGAAAGAATAGCTCAAAGATTAGGTTATATGGGTACAGCTTTTATTATGATTGCTCCGTATATACTTAAAGCAGGAGATATTGGTCCTACGATATATATAATAGGTGGACTTATATCTATTCCGCAGGTTTGGCTTGCTAAGCAATGGAATTTAGTAGCTGTTAATATAAACGTAATGATAGGTTACACTATATATTTTTTAAATAATTAATATGGAATGGAATAAAGAATGGAAAAAAGGTGTTGACTATCCGTCCTGGGGAGATACTGAAGTTTATAAAAAAACTATAACAGGCGGTTATTTACTTTTAGGTGAGTCACCTAGAGATGCATATCAAAGAGTAGCTAATTCAGTAGCGAGGCGTTTATATAAGCCAGAACTGGCTGAAAAGTTTTTTGAGTATATATGGAAGGGGTGGCTATGTTTAGCTTCTCCAGTGCTG
>Ga0213867_1000968_pt1 | contig 12841 bp, 7 predicted proteins | sample PICome_12_FD_160120 | JGI IMG/M metagenome (GOLD analysis project Ga0213867, IMG submission 160120) | Coastal seawater microbial communities near Pivers Island, North Carolina, United States - PICO540 | ecosystem: Environmental > Aquatic > Marine > Coastal | place: USA: North Carolina | collected... | reverse complement strand
TGGTGTCTCCTTCACTAGAATAGATGTAGAATGTGCGTTTGGTAGGGTCTACAACACATCGTGTGAGAAACTCGTCTTGCATCTTGCCTTGGTTGCTTACCTTGTTATTATAAGGCATTTGAGTGCCGGTGTCAACTGTGCCAGTTGGAGAAGTGGATCTAATTCACAGCAATGACCTGAACACAAAAGTCAATAGCATCATCAGTATCCTCAAGCATACAAATCCAAGAAGAATTTCCATAATTTCCAAAAAACTGCTCCCATGAACCATTATTCTTAATCCATCCACTTTCACATTCTTTCCAAACTCCATTATCTTTTATGAACAGATTGCCAACATTTTTCCAACTTCCCCCATCTTTAACTCCCAAGGCAAATGAATTATTCAAATATCCATCACCGGGATATGCATAACCACCCCAGGTTAAAGATTCTCCACCCAAATAAAATGCTGTTCCAGATCCACTAGCAGTGAAAGAAAGTGAATAATCATCAACTCCTGGTGTTGTTCTAGAATATGTGATAGTAGTTCCTACTCCTGGAAACCTATTATTGTTTTGAGTTCCTCCCGAAGGAATGGGTGATGCATCCGTTGTGTAATAAATAGTACCCTCATCAGAATTTGTTTTGCTTACTCTTACAGTTCCACCAACACTAAATGTATACGTGTAGTCTGCTTCAGATACTGCAGCAAATTTTACTTGAGTGGTGTTTCCATCCAATCTCATGTAAAAATTGCCATCTGATTTTTTAATAAATCTTGCTCCCATAATTTTTAACTACTCACTTGATACCAAATGTCGCCGTTATATCCTTCTGATGTTGGAGTATAAGTTTGAATAAATCTAGTTCCGTAAGCATTACTAGTATTTGGAATATTTATTTGTTCTGTTCCTGAAGATGGTGATGTTACTGTAATTGGATTTGTTCCACCATATGATGTTTGAGATACCGTCACATCTGTTACTGTACCCGAACTTACATCAATTGATGCGGTTAAATCTGATAAAGAACCTGTTCTTCCTAGTGTAAGAGTTCCACTACTAAATGATACTGAATCGACATAATTATCTGTCCCTACACCCGTTGACTCAACAAACTCCAAAGCAGTGCCACTGGAGTTGACTTTAACAACTTTTTCTGCGGCATTAGTGTAATTTGCTGGAGTATCTGATAAATTCACAAAAGTATTTGATCCGATATCAGATAAATTAATTGATGCGGTTAAATCTGATAAAGAACCTGTTCTTCCTAGTGTAAGAGTTCCACTACTAAATGATACTGAATCGACATAATTATCTGTCCCTACTCCTGCAGAAGATGCATCTATAAATTCTAATCCACTTGCACCAGAATTTACGGCAACAAGTTTATTGCCTTGATTTGCATAATTTGCTGGAGTATCTGTAAGACCTATAAATTTATCAGTGCCCCCAACACCAGCAAGACTTATTGTCGTGGTTAAATCACTTAACGCACCTGTTCTTGTTAAGGTAAGAGTGTTAGTGTCAAATGAGACACCATTAACATAATTATCTGTTCCTACTCCTGATGCGTTTATCCATTCAGGAGCATTTGTTGTATTATTATATGAAAGAATTTTATCATTCGCATTAGGTTCTGCTAAAAATGTTGTTGTATTTGCTGCTGATTGATATGGTAAACTTCCTGCTAAACCACCAGCAAGATTATTAGCAGTTTCTGCTATTCCTGCAGTTATATCTCCTGCAGATACCCAAGATGGTGCTGAACTTTGATTATACTGAAGTAATTGTCCATCTGTTCCATTAGAAATAAAGTCTGTCGTATTAGCAGCACTTTGGTATGGGATATTATATGCTTGACCATCTTTTAAGTTAGTTGCTATACCAGCATTATCTGCATAGTCGGCAGTGGCAACATTAGCATTTCCGAAATCTATACCAATATTCGATGCGGCAGTTATTCTACCTTTAGCATCAAAAGTAACGACACCTACTTGAGTAGAAGAACCAACAGTTCCATCGGTAATAACAGATGCTAATGTTGCCGCAGCAGTTACATCTTCATGACCCTTAAAGTCAACATTCCATGCAATATCTCCTGTTGCTGCTATGTTTCTAGAGTTTGTTAAAGAGTCGGCAGTAGCAACATTAGCATCACTGAATACAATACTAACAGTGTTTATACCAATAACTCTTCCTTTAGAGTCAAGATCAAAATTAGTAAATTTCTTTCCTGTAGTATCACCATAGTCACCTAAACCAGGACCAACGTTTTTTAATGTAAGTGCAAATCCTACGTTTTGAGTTCCGTCAAAGGTTTTTCCAATAGAAACAATATCATCATCAGTTCCCTCACCTAAAGTAAATGTTCTAGGTGTTTCTAATTTTGTGGCAGTATCAGCATTACCAGTAATGGCTCCTATAAAAGTATTTGCATAAACATTATCCCACTTAAGACTTGAAGTTCCTAAATCATGCGTGTTTGTTACAGAAGGGACTACATTTCCGGCAACCTGAATTTTTTGTGATGGATTAGTAATACCTACTCCAAGATTATCGGAAATATAAGCACCACCAGTTACTTGAACTCTTTGGGATGCAGTTCCGGTATCATCCATATTATAAAATCCACCTGCTCTTAAGGCAGAATTCCCAGTTGCTTTATATGTTGAATCATTAACAAAATGATATGTTCCCGTAAGACCATAAGAATTAGTCGTAGAAGGATTTATATCATCGTTCCAAATATGGTCTACATTAGTTCCAGATACAGGATCACTCGGGGTGGATCCACTTAAACTTGCAAATACAAGAGCACCACTTCTTGATATGATGGGACCATTAACATCCAACTCGGATAATGGATCATCAGTTCCTATTCCCAAATTACCAGTAGAAGGATTATAAACAATTCCAGAGTTAGTGTATAGTAATTCATCATCCCTAGGTGAATTATTACTATCAACAAAAGTTAAGAAGTGAGATGAATTTGTATCTGTATTTCCAGTCGATATTTTAGTGGCACTATCGGCATTTCCCACAAAGGCACCATTGAATGTGGTTGCATAAACATTATCCCATTTATTAGATGTTCCACCTAAATCTAATGTTCCATTTGTTGATGGCAATAAATTACTATCAACTCTAGCATTAAATGTTACGGTATCAGAATTAACATCTCCTAAATTAGTATTACCATTAACAGTTAAATTTCCGGAGACAGTAACATTATCAGGCAATCCAATCGTAAGTGTTTGATTTACTCCAGAAGTTTCTATTTCGTTTGTGGTTCCGGCAATCGTAAATGTTTGACTATCAAGGTCAACAGAACCAGATCCAGTATCACCAGCAAAATCTAAATCTTGTGCGGTTACTTGATCATCAACATATTTTTTGATTGACTGTTGTGTTGCGAGAGCAGTATCACTATCAGATACTAAATCATCTTCATCAAGAATTGAAGTAATGCTAATTGTTGGATTAGTTCCTACTCTTAAGGTATCAGTTGTTGTAATTCCCTGGACATCTAATGATTCGGCAAATGTACCAGTTCTTGCTGTTAAGGAATCAAAAGTTAAATCATCAGCAACATATAAGTCTCCACCGACATATAAATCTCCACCCGTCGTTGTAATACCACCATTAGATGCAAGTGTCGTTACACCACCCACATTTAAATTCAGTCCAATATTAACACTCTTGTCTATACCAACACCACCATCAACCTGAAGAGCACCACTATTTGTTGATGTAGATTCTGTATCTTTTTGTAGTAATATAAAATCTTTGACGACTACACTTGATGTTCCATCGGAGTCGATAGTTAAATTTCCTGCTCCAGATTTTGTAGATACAGTATTCCCATCTACTACAACATTTCCGAGAGTAGAAACTCCTGTTACAACAATATTATCAAACTCTCCTGTCCCAAAATCAAATTGTGCTATAGTTCCAATACCAGTAATATTGAGATTGGTTGCTTGTATTGCCTGACCAACGGTTAGATTCTTATCAATACCAACACCACCATCAATCTGAACACCACCAGTATTTGTATTACCTAATGTATTATCAGTGTTTTTTGTAAATTTTGCAGTATCGGAAACATTAAGAACATCAAGGTCTGTTGTCCCATCAACATCAAGACCTGCATTCATATCTACATTACTACCAAATGTAGAAAGACCTGATACATTTAAAGTAGTTGCATCTATACCACCATTCGCATCAATAAGTCCTGTAAATGTAGACAATCCACTTACAGAAAGAGTATCAACAAATACTCCACCACTAAATGTGGATACTCCAAGAACATCTAATAATTGTGTTGGAATTGTGCTTCCTATACCAACACGATTATTATTAAAATCATAATAAAAATTATCTGCACCATCTACAAGTCCGGTAGTATTATGAAACTGAACTTGTCCTATAGTTCCACCGGCACCTGTTATAATTGACTCTTCTCTTGCCCATAAAATACCCTCAGTGCCTTTTGTAAGTAAATATCCTTGTAGTCCTGGTTGATTAGTAGAATCATAAATGTCTCCACTAATCCTAGCATTACCTTCTAAATGAAGTTTTTGAGTAGGATTTGCAGTTCCTAGACCAACCGAACCAATACCAGTTGTTGTAATAACTGTTCCACCAGTTCCTACGGTAATTCTATCTCCCGCAGCAAACAGTCCATCATCAAAGGTAAATCTTGCATCTGTTGCAAAATCATTATTATTTTTAAATAATACTGAATTATTATTTCCTGGAGGTGCGACTGTAATGGTAACTGCAAATCCTGGATTAATTCCACCAATACCTTCTGCAACTACAGAATTGCCAATAAAATTTAATTGTGTAGTACTGCTCAATCCCCCAATCTGATTACCCTCATCAAAAATAGTAATACTACCAGGAATAATACCTCCTTGATTGGGAATCCAATATCTTTCTCCTGGATATCCATCAACACCTATAACAATATATTGATTACCTGATGGAGGAAGATTGTCAAGATAAGCAGATGGTCCAATAATAGGATCACCTAAATTTGGTTCAGATTCACTTACAGAAAGATAACGATATCTATCAGAACTTAATCCAGTTTGTGGCGTTAATTTAGAACGACCCGATATATATTTTGCCATACTTATGTTGTGCTATTCTCCAGAATACTCATAATAAACTCCATCTGTAATGGAGCAGCTTGACCACCACTTACATATGTATGTGCAATTCCTGATACGACACCAGTATCAGTCGTAAATGTGAGTGATGTGCCGACAGGACCAGTAATACTATCGACTATAAAAGATTTTTGTGGGTCTGGAAAGATTGATGTTGTTATTCCTCCTGAATATGAACCACAAGTGAAGGCAATACCACTCATCGTAACTTCATCATTTACGTTAAATCCATGAGGAGTTGCTGTTTCTACAGTGGTAATACCAGTCGTATTATCATATTGTACTGTACTTATTGATACGACTCCACTCTGAACTCCTTGAATAACAACAGAATCTCGTTTAAGGGCATCTCTCTCTAAGACCAATCTACCATCAATAATCACTAATGCATCATTCGGAGGAATTTCTCCATTTTTTATAATTCTTATATTTCTCGTATTTCCTGATGTTTTGGATGCAGTACTTGTTCTTCTGTGTGTAAAAGTTACTGATGGATATGTATTTACACCGACATTCGATACAGAAGCATAAAGAACAATGGAAGAAACACCAGTGGGTGCAGTATAAACAGTTTGTTCTCCCGGTGCTACAGGAACTGCTATCGTAATAAATTTATTAAGTGGTGCAACTGCCATATCTTATCTCAATGCAAGTATGAGTGGTGTAACTTCTGCCTGAATTGCCTTACTAAAATCTCTTCCTCTAATACTTGATGTTGTTTGATCAACTTGAATACCTTCACCAATATCAAAATTACCTTTTTGGTCCGTAGAAGTGAATGGAATTTGTGCTCCGTCAAGAGCAACAATTTCATTCGCTTTAATTGGAAGAGCACCTTCAAAGGGTAGTGATGTATTTATGCTAGTACCAGAACCAACATACTCAAAAGAATGAGAACTTGTTAAGATACGACTAATTCTTTGAAGAGTAAATGGATCTCCTGCAAATAGTTCATAAGGAACAAATTCATTGAAGGTCATTGTAGTTATTCCAGTCGTATTCTCTGTTGCTTCAGATATTGTGAAATATAATGGTTTCATCACAACTTCGGCAACCGAAGTATTTCCATTTACTTCTACAACAATATTTTGTGTTGGTAAATAATTTCTACCAGAATTAACAATATCAATCGCAGTTATAGTTCCTTCGGCACTTACAGTAGCACTTCCTTCTGCCAGAATACCTTGAGGACCTTTAGGAGCAACAGTTCCATCATTATCCCTAATAATAATATCCGGAGGATTTGTTTGACTATACGGTCCTCCTGATACTCCATCCAATATGTTTATCTTAAAAACTTCTTGTAATGGTGCAGTAATTCTTCCAGATCCAACAGCATCTGGATAATTAGATAAATCAATTTTAAAATATAATGCCTGACCATCAAAAGGTCTTTCCGGTTCATTTTCCGAATCAGTAACACCAGTTCCAACCACAACGTCAGAATTATCTCCTGGTATTACATTATTCAATACTGTTCCAGTGTATTGAGTTGCTCCCAATCCAACGGCATACAAACCAAAATTACCAAAAGAACTATTGGAGTTAGTTAAGTCACATTGTCCACCAGTATCCGCATAAATTGCAATATCATTATTAATTGTAAATATTGAAACTAATTGTGCATATGCATTATTTGTAAGTGATACTCCAATACCATTTTCGTTATATTGCGTAAATGAATCACAAACCATTGATTTTAGATTTGCTCCATCTGGTGTTCCTGTTGCATCATTACCATCAATTCTCATACCGATACTTTCGGTCATGAAGTTGGTACAGTTTCTAACGTATGGAGATCTCCACCTACCTGTCGGTCCTTGTGTTGCCGGACCAGCAGGAGTATATCCACTATTTGCAGTTACTCCTGTTTTTGGAAAGGCAACAGCACCACCACCGGCATGAGAAACACCAACAGTTGCTCCAGAAAAGTTTAAGTTTTCAATCAAACAACCTCTTCTTACCCAAAAAACATCCAAAGAAGTATTTGATGGTTCAATCGTAACTAATCTCAAATCTTCACCAGTAATGGATACGTCTCTCTGAAGACCAACTGGATTGTTTTCTATATAACGACCCGGACGAATTTTAATTGTATCACCAGGTTGTGCAATTGCAGCAGCAGCACCAACGGTTGCTTTAGCATCACCTTCTAATAATCCACTATTTGAATCAATTCCATTCTTGGACACCCAAATAGTATTTTGTGTTTCGACACCTGATGGTCTCCAAGATACTCCAGTTCCAACAGATGCTAAACGATAATCTGTCTTAGCAGCACCTACACCTGTTTCCTGATTAACATCAATTAAAGAATTATCTAATTCTAAAGTTCCAATTATTTTAGCATTCACTCCAACATTAAGATTTTTCTCAATACCAACACCACCTTCAACAACAAGTGCTCCAGTATCTTTATCTGTGGAGTCCGTTGTACCTTCTATTTTTGTATCACTACCAACAAATAACTTCTTAACTATTCCTACACCACCATCAATTTGAACTGATGCATTTGTCGTGCTAGTAGCATCTGTTGCATCATTAAATGTAGAAACTCCATCAACATCTAGAGTGCTATTAAGTGTTGTACCTAAATCAACATCTAGAGTGCTATTAAGTGTAGTGGCACCATCAACATCTAGAGTGCTATTAAGTGTTGTACCTAAATCAACATCTAGAGTGCTATTAAGTGTAGTGGCACCATCAACATCTAAAGTACTATTAAGTGTTGTACCTAAATCAACATCTAGAGTATTGTTAAGTGTGGTGGCACCATCAACATTCAAAGTGCCATTAACATCTAAAGTGAATGCTGGATTATCTTGTCCGACACCAACATTTGATAATCTATAGATATTGTTTCCATTATATCCCCACAAATCTTGAGATTGTATTCTGGCAATTTCAGTAGGATTAGATGGATCCGGAATCGGAATGATTGTATCTGTTCCTATACCACCACTATTAATTTGAACAAAATTTAATACTGTAAATGATTGTGCAGCACCAACAAGAGGAATATAAACACCTTCATCTTGAACAAAGATACCTTCAGAGAATGCTGGTTCAAATGTTACCCAACGAATTCCATTTGCATCACGATTTAAAAATGCTCCATTTGCACCAGGAGCACCGGCAGAATCATAAATGTTTCTTGCAATAGAAATTGATCCATCAACATCGAGTTTTAATTCTCCTTGTGCTGCAGTATTAAGTCCAACAATTCCAAATTCAGGATTTGTTTTTCCAATTCCAACTCTTCCTTCTTCAGTAATTACAAATGTATTATCATCTTCAGAATTAAACTGAAACTTTTGTATCGGAGTTGCAGTAAATATACCAATCTTTTCAGTTCTTGTATCAATATTAAGTGCTGTTCCACCTACACCAATATCAAGTCTTGTTCTTATTAATAACGTATCAAGATCTAAATTTCCTTCAATTGTTACATCCTTTTTGAAGGTGGCATTTTCTTTGACTAAAAATGTTCCATCAACTTCTAGATTGCCACCAATGTTTACATTTTTAAAAAATGTTACATCATCATTAAAATAAGTTTCTTCTCCAAATACATTAATATTGAGTAAATCTCTTGACATTTTTTTAGAAGATTGAGGAAACGGCAGGACCTACTATAGGAAGATCTCCTATACCAGTAACTGCACCGGCAGTTTTTAGAAAATCTAATCCCACATAAGAACCATCAGTAACTCTTTGCAACCAACTACCAACAGTCATTTCTACCATATTTCCTGTAAGTCCATTTACATCTACCGATTGACCGTCAAGATTAATTTTTCCATTTTTAGATACTACATTAAAATTTCTACCTGCTTTTAGATCAATATCTTCGTCTGCCTGTATCATAATATTTTGTCCCTTAATTTTTACATTACCATTATTCATACAAGTAATTGTAATATCACCATTAACAGTTGCTAAAACAAAACTAACATCTTTTGCCGAATTTTTTGTTCCGGCAATCATTTCTATACATTTATCGTTATGTTGATGAAAAATTCCACTTTCAGAAAATAATTTTAAATCTACATCCTTATTTTCAGTATAAGCATAAAATCCTGCAATTGATGGTCCATCACCATTCATTTGAGGATCAGAAATACTAAAACTATAATTGGGTCCGTAAGAATCGTAAGAACGTAATTCTATATTTTGATTCGGTCTTTCTGCCATTTTATTATACGCAATCTATAACACTAATAATTTCATCCTGAGAAGGAGGTGAAGAAGTAAATGTTCTTACTATTGGTTTTATAAGTGCTCCAATACCAGTTTCTGTAATAATTGTAATTGTTGGTAACTCAGTTGCTTTCAATCTATTTATTGGAGATGCTGATATAATTTTTCCATCTTCGATAGTAAGGTCATACTCTTCTCCATTATCATCAGTCGCAGTATCTCCAGGATCATATCCAGTTCCTGGATAAAGAACTATTGCATCTACAATCGAACCATCATCTAATTCTATTTCAGAACCTTCGAGTGTATCTTCTACAGGATAATTTTCACCTTCTGAAAGCATATAAACACCTGTAATTTGTCCATATGTTGAAGAATTTTTGTCGTAATCAACAATTGCTCTTCCAACTGCACCATACCCAAGACCACAAGAATCTTCAAAAGTAACCATTGGTGGAGCATAAGTATATTTAGAACCCGGATCTGTAATCTCGACACCAATAATACTTCCAGTTTTTGCAACAGAAGATGTTATTTCTCCTAAACCATCAGTATTATTGACAATTCCTCCCATAATTACTTTACCAGCACCACCTATACCATTTCCACCAAAGAATGATACTGTTGGTCCTCCACAACTTGTTGGAGTTCCACAATCAGGTTTACTATATGGCGAAGTTTGTGGTGTTATAGCAGATAATGCATTTGAGATATTTGCAAATTCCAAGGCATTATCTAAAATATCATTCACTTTTGCTTTATTTTTTGGACCATATCCAATTGTCCATTCCTTAACACCATGACATTTATCTGCAGTTTGATTACAACTAAAGAAATTTTGAATAGATTTTATTACATCAACAGAACTACGAAGAAAATCTACAATTTTAAATCCTGGACTTGCCAATTCTAAAATTTTACTTATACCACCCAAAACAGAATCTAATCCGGACGATATATCATCAATAATACCATTTAAGAAAGAACCAATAAATTGTTCTGCAGTACAAACTCCAAAATTAACAACTTCTAAAACAGTTGATTCGATTAAATCTTTGAGTGTATCTCCAAGACCATTAATAATTTTTGCAGAAACACATGCGATTGCATCTTGTGCTGCTTTTAATGGAGGAACCATTGATTCTTGTGCGGCAACACCAGCTAAATGTGCTGCAATTGGATTTCCTGTTGCAGCAAGAGTTGCAGCATAAACCTTTTTATATAAAAGATCTAATCCACTTTTTAAAATTGGAATTAATGCGGTATATAATGAGTTGAATAAAGTTCCTACAAACTGATTAGCAAGAACCTGTATTTTTTTAACTGCATTTTGAATGTCTCCAAGAAAATCAGTTCCTTGATTGATAACATTAATTAGATTTCCTAATATTCCAGTAACTTCTGTAGCAAAATTATCTTCACAAGTATCAGCAAATGTTATAACTTTTCCTGTTGCTTCTGATGCTTTTACTTCTCTTGCTTTACCTTTCTCTTTATTGTTTTCATTTAGAGGATCAACATTTTCTATATTTCTAGGTTGTTTTTGATCCTCTGAACTTTGTCCTGTCGATTCTCGATCACTTTTTGTGTCGGGTCTTTTTATATTTGTAGTATAACCAGTAAATGGAACAAAAGGATCTGATGGTTCGAGTGATGGTGTAAATTGTGTTTTTCCAAAAGCACCCATAATCACCGGAATTTGTGCATCATCACCATCAAGAAAAAACCCTACAACAATATCTCCCTGATTAATCCTAGCACTTTGAGCAAATCCACCACCACCACTTCCTGCGGTTGTGGGCATCATAACTCCTGCCCAAGGAAGATCTTCATCAGAAAGTTCACTGTAATTATCAGGGTGATATCCTAATATTCTAACCTTATATCTAAATGCCCAACCTTCTCCATTTGCCTGTTCTGGTGCAGAAGCAGTTTGTGCAATTTGACCAATCCACCAACGAAATCCGTCTCTTCCAATAAAATTACTTTTGAGTGTAGATTCTTCTATCATTGTTCTTTTTTATTGATTCCAAAATTATCTCTAACCAATTTCAAAGAAGTATAAGAACTGTTAGGTTCAAAATGATGGCATAATTCCTTTATTATATATGTCCCACTTACTTCACTATCTAATTCATTTTCATCTTCTGATGAAATTTTTGGAAATTTGCAATCAATTACATCACCGGCACTCAGATTAGTATTACACGGAATCATCATGCTTACTGTTTGAGTCAAAAGTGTATTATATCTCATAAGAGATTGTGATTTATATTTTTCTGGGTCTGCATTTTTTTCTGTTGAGATTCCTTTATCCAATGTTCCAATATCAAGAATTCCAGATATGATTCTTGTAGGACTTTCTGCAAGAGAAACATTAGATCCTTCTCCCATTGTTGGCAATTTAAATCCTTTTGCTCCTAAACTTTCTGTCTTATCTTTATATTTTGATAATTTAAATGTATTATTACTAATATTAAAATTTAATGGATTAAAAAACATATTTTTACTTGCATATGCTCCTAATCTTAATTTTTCAATTAAGTTTTGATTTTTATCGGTAAAATAATTTAAAATTTTAAAATCATTATTGGTTTCAGTTTCATTTACATTAACTTCTGTATAATAATAAGGTGTATTTTTATTTTTTGGTTCTTGTTTCATTAAACCATCGATAGATTTAAATTTAAATCCATCTTTTGTCTGATAAAAAACAAATCCTGCAGTGGCATCTCCAGAAGAAACCGGAACTGCTTTTGATGCTAACCAAACTAAAGTTGTGAAAGGTTTTTTTAGATTGCCAATAAATGAATATGGATTTTGTGATTTTTCTATATCTTCAGTATTAAATTTTGCAGTTTTTAAAACATCCTTTAAAATTTTTGATACTGACTGATCAATTGTTCCTGTATATTTTTTTGCAACTCTCGTAGTTTCATTTGTGATTGCTTCCCTTGAAACTAGATTAAGTAGAAAACTTTCTGTTTGAGATTCGGAAATTACATCAGTAATACTAGAAACATAAAGATACTTACTTGAATTTGATGCAAAATCAAGACCTTTCTTTTCATCACCTCTATCTAAAACTTTCATACGAACTCTTTCACCACCTCTTAAAGGAAGACCATTATATATCGATTGTAATTTACCACTTTTCTCACCTTCAATTGAATCCCCAGTATTGATTACTCGGATTTTAGCAGTAATTGTTGGAGAAAAAATATCCTCATAATAATCAATCGAAACGGCACCTAATTTCAGATCAACAGTTCTCTGTTTATCATTAGATTCTAATATTAGTGTTTCGTATAGTGAAGATCCGGATGCTGACATTTAAGTATATGCTAAATCTGTTAGTAATTTTCTTTTCATAATACTATTTAACGAGGCACCCATAACAATAATTGGAGAAGATCCTCCAGATTGTCCCATCATCATTGGTGGTGGTGCTTCTTCTTCTATAATTATGATTGTATT
>Ga0213867_1000967_pt1 | contig 12852 bp, 16 predicted proteins | sample PICome_12_FD_160120 | JGI IMG/M metagenome (GOLD analysis project Ga0213867, IMG submission 160120) | Coastal seawater microbial communities near Pivers Island, North Carolina, United States - PICO540 | ecosystem: Environmental > Aquatic > Marine > Coastal | place: USA: North Carolina... | reverse complement strand
AAGACACACCAAATCGTTGGTGCATATGTCAAAGACCCAATAGTCGGTGGACATGATTGGGTAGTGTCATTCGACTTGAACTCACTGTATCCACATATCATTATGCAATACAATATCTCACCCGAGAAAATGGTAAAAGGAAACAGACAAGATATCAACGTAGAGAAAATGTTATCTAAACAAGCAGACTTATCTTATGTCTATCAATGTGGAAATACAGTCACACCAAATGGTGTAATGTATTCTAAAGATAAACAAGGATTTCTTCCCGAACTTATGGAACGACTCTATGACGAAAGAAAAGAGTGGAAGAAAAAAATGATTGGTTATCAGAAAGAACGAGAAGTTTGTAAAGAACTTAAACGTAAGAGAGAACTTGATACACTTATCAAACGTGCATACAACAATCAACAGGTTCGTAAGATTGCACTTAACTCTGCATATGGAGCTCTTGCAAATCAATACTTTGCATTCTTTTCTATCGACCTTGCAGAGTCAATCACAACCAGTGGTCAGTTAATTATCAAGTGGTCAGAGAAAACTATTAATGAATTCTTAAACAAAACACTTGAAACAGAGAACGAAGACTATGTGATTGCAATGGATACTGATTCTGTTTATATCACTATGGACAAACTGGTTAAAAAAGTTTTACCCGAAGAAACAGACAAGACCAAGATTGTAGATTTCCTAAACAAATCAGAAGGAATGATTGAACAAGTTCTTGCAAAAGGATTCAAAGACCTTGCAGAATACACTAATGCATTCCAACAGAAAATGCAAATGGGGAGAGAAGTAATTGCAGACAGAGGTATTTGGACTGCAAAGAAAAGATACATTCTAAATGTATATGACAATGAAGGTGTAAGACTTGCAGAACCGAAACTTAAAATGATGGGTATCGAAACTGCAAAGTCTTCTACACCTCAATGGGTCAGAACAAAACTAACAGAAGCCTTAAAGGTGGTTATGAATGGAACTGAACAAGAACTATGGGAGTTCGTAGAGACTGCACGTAAAGAGTTCAGAAACCTTCCACCCGAAGAGGTTGCATTCCCAAGAGGTGTAAAAAATCTTGCACAATACTCTTGTCCAACAAATATTTACTCTAAGGGAACACCAATTCATGTTCGAGGTTCTCTACTACACAACAACTTATTGAAATCCAAGAACCTCGACATGAGATATGAAATGATTAAGAACTCAGATAAGATTCGTTTTTCATATCTTACAACACCAAACCCAATCAATGAGAATGTGATATCGTTTATTAGTTCACTTCCTAGGGAACTAGATTTACATAGATTCATTGATTATGATATGCAATTTGATAAAGCGTTTACAGAACCATTAAAGAATATCGTAAACTTAATTAACTGGAATGTAGAACCAGTTGCAAGTTTAGACTCCTTTTTCGGATAAATAAGTAATACAATGGCATATAGTAAACAAGTGATTGAGAGGTTTGAAGGTGTTTTAAATTCACCCGAACAATTCTCAGTCGGAAGATTCGACCCTAACGACCCGAATGTTGCAACAGGAATGACGGGTGCTCCCGCATGTGGTGACGTTATGAAACTTCAATTGAAACTAAATCCCGACACTAATGTTATAGAAGACGTAAAGTTTAAAACATATGGTTGTGGAAGTGCAATTGCAAGTTCAACTATGTTCGTTGAAATGTTAAAGGGTTTAACTGTAGAAGAAGCCAAGGAAATTAAAGATAAGGATATTGCAGAAGCATTAGAACTTCCACCTATAAAATTACACTGTTCAGTGTTAGCAGAAGATTCAATCAAACGTGCAATCCAAGATTGGGAAGAAAAATAATGTATGAGTATAAAGTAAGTGTTGTAAAAGTTGTCGATGGTGACACTGTAGATGTAGATATCGATTTAGGTTTCGGTATGGTTTACAAAAAACAAAGAGTTAGAATGGTTGGAATCGACACGCCAGAATCTAGAACTAGAGACAAAGTAGAAAAATTATTTGGTAAAGCAAGTAAGAAACACCTTAAAAAACTATTAGAAGAGTGTGAAAGTGTATCACTTGTATCACATGATAAAGGTAAGTTCGGTAGAATCTTAGGAACACTATATGCACACCATATAGAAGGTCACCCAGTATTTGGACATAAAGTCGATATAAACAAACAAATGATTTTAGATTCTCATGCAGTTCCATATAACGGAGAGAACAAAGATTTAGTTGAAGAACAACATTTAGACAATAGACAAAGAGTTATGCATCAAGGTTATGTATCAGAAAAGGATATAGAGAAAGTATCATGATTATATCACCTATGGATTGTTTTTATATTTTAATGATTGGTGTAATCTTTGCATTTATCATACACTTAGAAGTCAAAGTATCTTCCTTACTTTCTATGATGGAAGAACATGTCAGAATAGACGACAGACTTTGTGATATTTCTAAAAAATTAGACAAAACCCCCTAGACAATAACAGACTACATATGTATAATAGAGTTATACATTATGGAGAAGTGTTATGTCATTTATTAAAGACTTAGTTAAATCCTCGGGAAATGAATATGCAAATATCGTTTCAGATGGGGTTGCAGCTGGAGACGTAGATACCTTTGTTGATACAGGTTCTTATGTTTTCAATGCATTATTAAGTGGTTCACTATACGGTGGATTACCCTCAAACAAAATTACTGCAATCGCAGGTGAATCTGCAACTGGTAAAACATTCTTTGCATTAGGAATGGTTAAACAGTTCTTAGAAGATAATCCCGAATCTGCAGTTATCTACTTCGAATCTGAATCTGCAATCAGTAAACAAATGATTGAAGAGAGAGGAATCGATTCAAACAGAATGGTTATCGTGCCTGTGGTGACTGTTCAAGAATTCAGAAAACAGGCAATATCCATACTTGATAAGTATCTTGAAACACCCAAGGATAAGAGACCACCTATGATGATGTGTCTTGATTCACTTGGAATGTTATCAACTACTAAAGAAATCGAAGACACTGCCGAGGGTAAAGAAACCCGAGACATGACTCGTGCTCAAGTTGTTAAAGGTGCATTCAGAGTTCTAACACTTAAGTTAGGACGTGCTGGTGTTCCTATGATTGTGACTAACCACACTTATGATGTGATTGGTTCTATGTTCCCTCAGAAAGAAATGGGTGGTGGAAGTGGTCTCAAATATGCAGCCTCTTCAATCATTTATCTTTCAAAGAAAAAAGAGAAGGAAGGAACCGAAGTGGTGGGTAATATCATTCATTGTAAGAATGCAAAATCTAGATTGACCGTAGAGAATAGAATCGTAGATGTCAGATTATCATATGATAAAGGACTCGACAGATACTATGGTCTTCTTGACCTTGCACTTGCAAGTGGAATCTTTGAGAAAAGTTCTACAAGAATAAAATTACCTAATGGTAAAACAGAGTTTGGTAAAACAATTAATAACAATCCCGAGAAATACTTTACAGACGATGTAATGAAAAGACTCGAAACAGTAGTAGAAGGATACTTTAAATATGGAAACGAGAATAGAACAGACGATACTGAAGAATCTGATTCAGAGTGAAGAGTTTGCACGAAAGTGTGTCCCATTCATTAAGTCAGAGTATTTTGCCGATACTGATGAGAGAACTGTATTCAATGAAATACATGAATACTTTCAGAAGTATACTAAACCACCAACTGTAGAAGCACTTCTCATAAACCTAGACAACAATTCTTCTCTTAACGAGAGTATTGCAAAAGGTTCAAAAACTATAGTTGATAAGATTGGTAAAGATAAGGAGACCACACCAAGTGAGTGGTTAGTGGAAGAAACGGAGAAATGGTGTAAAGATAGAGCAATCTATATTGCAGTCATGGATTCGATTGAAGTCATTGACAAAAAGTCACAAAGGTCTACTGGTGAAATACCCGAACTATTGAAGGACGCACTTTCCGTGTCTTTTGACACAAACATTGGACATGACGTGTTAGAAGATGCAGATGCAAGATTTGAATTCTATCATACAGAAGAAGAGAAGATTCCGTTTGACTTAGAATACTTCAACAAGATTACCAAAGGTGGTTTACCTAATAAAACACTTAACATTGTTCTTGCTGGAACGGGTGTTGGTAAATCACTCTTTATGTGTCACCAAGCTGCTTCATGTCTTATGATGAATAAGAATGTTCTATACATTACTATGGAAATGTCAGAAGAAAGGATTGCAGAGAGAATCGATGCAAACACTATGAATGTTCCTATGAAAGAACTACCCGATTTATCTAAGAAAATGTTTGACAAGAAAGTTGATAAGTTGAAAAACAAAACTAAAGGTAAACTCATAGTAAAAGAATATCCAACTGCTTCTGCACACGTAGGACACTTCAGACACCTATTACAAGAATTGGATATCAAGAAAGACTTTCAACCCGATATCATTTTCATAGATTATCTAAACATATGTGCTTCCCATAGAATCAGGCCAGGAAGTGGTGCAAACTCTTATACATTGGTTAAGAGTATTGCAGAAGAATTACGTGGACTTGCAGTTGAGTTTGACGTTCCATTAGTCAGTGCAACACAAACCACAAGAAGTGGATTTGGTTCAACAGATATTGGACTCGAAGATACTTCAGAAAGTTTTGGTTTGCCTGCAACTGCAGACTTAATGTTTGCATTGATTACCAGTGACGAACTAGAAGAACTAGACCAACTCGTAGTGAAACAGTTGAAGAACAGATATAATGACCCTACAATATTCAAAAGATTTGTAATCGGTATTGATAGGTCAAGAATGAAACTCTATGATTGTGAACAAGAAGCACAAGAAGAGTTATTCGACAGTGACGAATCATATAATGACGATACACCAGTGTTTGATAGAAACAGAGGTGCAGAAAAATTCAATGATTTTAAAGTTTAAAAACCCTATTGACTGATACCATAAATAATGTTATACTGGTAAGTTGATTATGAAAAAGACCTTAAAAAGTCATGATGTGATATCCTCTATATCTGAAAAGATAGAGTTAAAGAAGGCGTTAAGACAGGCACGTTCTGATAAAGATAGAAAAGAAATTGACAAAATATCTAAAAAAATATCGAAAATAGACCAAAAACTATCTTCCTCACCCCTCTCTAAATCCTAAATAATAGTATAAAATCACGGAGATATTATGTCAAGAGCAGACGCAAAGACAAACTTACAAACAAGAATAGCTAACAACAACAAAAGAAAAGACTTTTGGAATGATGTTAACGGAACTTATAGTATTACCAATCCTTCAACATATGTTCACGGAGACTGGACTGGTGCTGGTGCAACTGCATGGATTACTGAATGGAGAACTGCACACTCAGACGTAGTTATCGACAGTGATTACAGTTTTCCTGCTGAATCTGAAACAGATTTAAGTAATGCAGATTACGACCAAATTTTTGCAATCGAAGAAAGAGATTTTGCAGATAGAAAAACTTCAATTATCGCTGGTTGTAATACTAGAATTGCAGAATTGCAAGCAGACCTTGACGACTTAATTGCTGGTGAAGACGCTGGTGATGTCGACCAAGTTTCGGAATAAAAAATACCATAAATAGTAGTAATACCACCAAGATTGTGGTATAATTACTATTATGGGTGCAAAAAATCTACATTTAGAACACTTAGAAGACGAGATTATCAATCAAGGGATTGATGGTGGTCGTGGAGCTATAAACTTTTTACAGGGTCTTAGGGACATGTTGAAGGGTAATTCCAAATCAAGTGTCAATATGACTGTTAAGTGGGACGGAGCTCCTGCTATTTTTTGTGGTCAACACCCCGAAACAAATCAATTCTTTGTTGCAAAGAAATCACTCTTTAACAAAGAACCCAAATTTTACACTTCAGAATCAGAAATCAAAAATGCAGACGAATTAAGTGGTGCATTAAAAGAAAAATTCTTAACTTCATTTCAGTGTTTATCTAAACTATCTTGGAATACAATCATGCAAGGTGATTTAATGTATACCAACGATAAGAAAATGCAGAAGATTGACGGAAAGTCTTTTGTCACATTTCAACCTAACACAATCATGTATGCAGTCAATGTAGAATCAGACTTAGGTAAAAAGATTGCAAACTCTAAAATGGGAATAGTATTTCACACTACCTATAGTGGTGGAACCATAGAAGACCTATCTGCAAGTTTTGGTGCAAACATATCCAAACTAGGAAACAGTTCAGACGTATGGATTGACGATGCAACGTATAAAGATGTCAGTGGTAAAGGTTCAATGACTGCAAAAGAAACACTTGCACTTACACAAGAATTATCTAAAACAGGTAAAGCCTTTCATGGAATTAAAAGAAAAGACTTAGTCAAGTTCATGGAAATACAAGGTGAGATAGGTAGAAAAGGTGCTGGTGCATCATACAAAACATATTGTAATACACTTATTAGAGGTGGTTCATATAAACCAACCTATGACGGATACATGAAACACTTTGAGAACTATTGGAGAGACAAAGTAGTTGGTAAAGTCAAAACAGAAAAGACTAAAGAAATCAAAAGAGAAATCGGTGAACAACTCTATAACGAACTTAGAAGTTTAAAGAAAATGATAACTAATCTTACTTCATTTATGGGACACTTGGTTGTTGCAAAACAAATGATTATAGAATCCCTAAATAGAGTAAAGAGTATCGGAACTTTTAAAAAGACTGCAAATGGTTTCGAGGTAGTAAACCCCGAAGGATACGTTGCAATAGATAAAACAGGAAGTGCAGTTAAACTCGTAGACAGAATGGAGTTTGCATTCAATAACTTTACTGCACAAAAGGCATGGGACAAGTAATGAAATCATTTAATTCATTCCTAACAGAAGCAAAAGACAAGGGTGCAGTGTTTACCTTTGGTAGATTTAACCCGCCAACCACTGGACATGCAAAGTTAGTTGCAAAACTTAAAAAAGAATCAAGAGGTGATGACGTTCTGTTATTTACCTCACACTCAAATGACAAGGTAAAAAATCCACTATCACATAAAGATAAAATCAAATACCTCAGAAATTTCTTTGGAAAAATTGTTGCAGACGTAAATGCAAGAACAGTATTTGAGATTGCAACAGAATTACATAAGAAAAAATATAAAAGAATCTCTATGGTTGTTGGGTCAGATAGAATTAGAGAATTTGAAACACTACTAAACAAATACAATGGTGTAAAAGCAAGACACGGATTCTATAAGTTTGACGAAATCAATGTCATATCTGCTGGTGAGAGAGACCCCGATGCAGATGATGTCAGTGGAATGTCTGCAAGTAAACTCAGAGGATATGCAGAGAAGGGTGACTTTGATAATTTCAAACTAGGTGTTCCAACAAAGAATAAAGGATTGATTCAGAAACTTTATAACGATATCCGTAAAGGAATGGGTATTGCAGAATCAACACTACCACACTACATGGTAGAAGATTTGATAGACGAGGGTGTTTACGACCCAGGCACCTTTAAAGCAGTTTTCCTAATGGGTGGGCCAGGCAGTGGTAAGTCAACAGTTGTGAAAAAACTAGGGTTGACTGCACTTGGTTTAAAAATGGTCAACACTGATAAAGCATTCGAAACAGGATTAAAGAAAGCAGGATTAGGATTAGATTTAAGAAACATGCCTGCAGATTTACGTGACCCAATTAGAAAACGTGCAAAAGATATCACCAAAAAGAATATGGATTCATATATCAACAACAGACTTGGAATGATATTTGACACTACAAGTGCCGATTCAAACAAGATTAAGAACTACAAAAAAATGTTAGATAAAATCGGATACGAATACAAAATGATATTCGTTAGTGCAAGTCTTGAAAATGCACAAAAGAGAAATGAAATGCGTGCAAGAAAATTACCACCTGAAATAGTTAAAAAGGATTGGGAAGCTTCTAGAAAAAATGCAGATTTATTTAAATCTATGTTTAAAAAAGATTTTGTTGAAGTGACAAATGACGATGATATTGGAACACTAGAGAAGAAAGCAAACAAACTCTATGCAAGACTATTAGGTTGGTCTACTTCATTCCCTAATAACAAACTTGCACTTGCATGGAAACAAGCAGAGTTAGACGCAAAAAGGTCATAAATAGTAGTATGTTAGAAGATTTAAGAGAAAAATTACGTAAAACTCAACAGGATAAAGATATCGAGGGCAAGAAAGGTTCTCAACCTAAGAAGTATTACGCAAAAGACGCTGACGGAGACGAAATGTCTAAATCTACAAAAGACAAACGTGCAGCTCATTTCCAAAAAAACAAAGACAAAGAAGGTGAGGACGCATTCAAACCAGCACCAGGCGATTCACAAGCAGATACAAAACCTTCACAACACACTAAAAAGTATAAGAAAATGTTCGGAGAAGGTGCAGCCGATAAATCTTTACAAAAGAAAGCAGATAAGAGTGGAATGCCTGTAGGTATTCTAAAACAAGTCTACAAACGTGGAGTTGCAGCTTGGAAAGGTGGTCACAGGCCAGGCACTACACCCGAACAATGGGGACATGCACGCGTTAATTCTTTTGTGACTAAATCTAAAGGAACATGGGGTGGTGCAGACCAAGACCTTGCAAAGAAAGTTCAAGGTAAATCAGAGTCAATCGAAGAAGCAGTTGATATCAAAAAGGCACTTAAGAAAGTTAAAGGTCTTACTAGAAAACAATTAGAAGTGTTATCAACAATGAACACTACTCAGATATCAGTTGTTGTCAATCAATTATCTTCACTTGTTATGAGTGAAGCAATAGAAGAAGGTAAACTTGTCACTGATTGGAGAAGTATCTTAGAATACATTTTCAAAAACATAATGAAAATGGTTGAAAAAGAATATGAAAAGAATCCCGAAAAGGGAGTCGGAATGATTAACCAGTTAGGTTCATATGTTAAAATGAAAGTCACTGATAAGAAACAAGAGAAAGGAAAACTATTCCTAAAGTTTGGTGATAACATACAAGAAGACGCTGCAGTTGACGCTGCAAATCTAAAAGCAAAACAGGTCGAAGAACTTGAGAGATTAAAGAAAAGACACGAAGAAGAGTTAGAAGCACTTACTGATAGACACGAGAGAGAAACAGAGAAGGTCAATCAACAAAAAGAAAAAGAAACACTAGACAAACAGATTCAATCAAAACGTGATGCAGAAAGAAAGGCTGCAGAGAAACAAAACACAAAAGAAGAAAGAGATTATAAAAAAGAGTATGCAGATTATCACTCTAAACCCGAACAAATCAAAAGACGTGCAAAAAGAAATGAAGCACGTAGAAGTCTCAAAGATAGAAAAGACATAAAAGGAAAGGACGTTCACCATAAAGATAACAATCCTATGAATAATGATAAGTCTAATCTTTCAATTGTATCACAAAACTACAACAGAAAGGAACCAAGACTAAGAAAATTGAAAGAGAAAGGACTACTTCCAAATGGCAGGAAATAAACACGACAACGGAGTTCACGAACAGGGAACAGACGAAACTAGAAAAGCATATCAAGAAGATACGCCTGGTCAAAAAGTAGAGAAATACGTCAAAGAGAATCAAAAAGCATATCATAATTCAAAGAAAACATTCTCTCAAATTGCAATAAACGAAACACTAGATACACTTCAACAGGAAAAAACTAACATACTCGATAATCCATTTCGTTTGGGTTCAACGATGTATTTTGAGACAATTAATGAAGTCCGTAGATTAGTTGCAGAAGACCGATACAAACTTACAGAAGTTGATAAGAACATTTTAGATACAGATATAGGGGAATTCGAAGTATATGAAGGGGAGTTAGTTCCACTTGATTGTCCACAATACGAATTATTAGAAGAAGAAGAACCCGAACTAAACAAACCAAAAGCAGGTGGCCCTAAGAAATACTATGTATATGTTAGAGACCCACAAACTAAGAAGATTAAAAAAGTCACATGGGGAGACACTACAGGTCTCAAAGTGAAACTCGGAAACGAGAAAGCAAGGAAGTCCTTCGCTGCACGACATAAGTGTTCACAACAGAAAGATAAAACTACTGCATCATATTGGGCATGTAGATTACCTTACTATGCAAAACAGTTAGGTCTATCAGACGGAGGAAATTTTTACTGGTAGGAGTATATAATGATAATAAGTGAGTATTGGAATGAGGGTAGAAAAGCAATCATTCGAAGAGAAAAAGAAGGGTTTGAAGTCGACCTATACAGAGACGACTTAAAAGAGACAAGACAGGTTCATAAACATTCAGAAAGCTATGCAGAGAATGTTGCAGAGAACTTCGTGCATGGTATTTTTGATATAGAAAAGGAAGGAAGTTTCTATGGATATAGAGAAAAGACAGACAACTATGACCCCGAAGTTGACGACTAAACCATATTCAGATAAAGAATACACCCAACACGGGACTGAACGGAAATACGTCATTAGAACGTTTCTAAAGGACGTAGACGAACAGGAATTAGTTTGGCATAGAGACCATACTCATAGAAGTATACATATATTACAGGGAAATGACTGGCACTTGAAGAAAGATGACGAACTACCAGTTGAATTAGAAACAGGAAAAGATTATTTCATACTGAAAAACCAGTATCATAGATTATTAAAAGGTGAAGGAGACTTAGTTCTTCGTATAGAAAATGGAACAAGAGAAGAAAGAATTATGTCTTGAATGTGGACTCTGTTGTAGAGGAAATCTGTTTAATGCAGTTCCACTATACGGAGATGAAACCAAACTGTTCGACAAAAAACGTATAAGAGAAGATTTCCATCTTATACCTACAATAGAGATAAACACAACTAAACACATTACTGCTTATACTACATATTATCCTTGTGAACACATAAAAGAGGATAACAAGTGTAGTATATACCACAAGAGACCGAAGACTTGCAGAGACTTTAAATGTCAGGTTTTGAAGGATTATGAAGCTGGTGAAATAGATTATTCTAGTGCAATAAATAAAATTGAGGAAATAAAGAAAATTCCACATTCCGAACAAAATAGAAGAACTGCACGGGAATTAATGGTAAATCCCCAAGTGTGAACAATAAATAATTATAAATAATACTGTTATGAGTTATAAGTCAGAAAACTGGAAAGAGAAACTAGAACAAGTCCGTGGACACATTGCCTTGAAAGAAGGGAGTGTAGAAAAGTCTGCAGACGAGATTCTTAATGACCAAATTGAAGAAGAACTAAAACATTCTTTTGAGGAAGATACACTTCCTGAAATAGAAGATTTAGAGTCTGTAAACATTGACGAAGATGTAATCTTAGAAGCATCTGCTGGTGAGATGATTGATAAATTATTTAACCTAAAGGGTGATAAAGACGCTGGTTATGGTGTTGCAAAGATGTTAAACATGACTGGTGTAAAGGTCATTCAAGCTATGCAGAAACAAAATCCATCAGGATTTATGAAAACTGTAAAAGCACTTGGTAAAGATAATAAAATCAGACTTGCAACGAACAAACAGTTAATGAAAATGTTCAAAGACCAAGGTATCAAACCTCTTAAAGATGAGGTTGAAGAAGAAACTCCAGTAAAAGAATCAGTTGAAAAGACAACAGAAAAACTCGTAGAAAGAAACATGTTAGGTAGACTTGCGAAACAGTTAAGACTTAACGAAGAAGGTAAACAAAAAATGTTTAACTATTTTGAAAAAGGGGAATTAGACCAATGATACATGACCTACCTAAATCACTCGTAGAAGATTCAAAGAAAATCTTAAAGATGTCTAAAGAATATGAAGACTTCTTTAAAGCAACACTAAAGAAATTTGGTGTCACTTCACCTGCTGAATTATCAACAGAAAAGAAAAAAGAGTTCTTCGATTATATCGATAAGAACTACAAAGGTGAAAAAGAAGAACAAGTTTCAGAAGGAAGTTGTGATTCCTCTAAGAAGAAAAAATACGAATACGTAGAATTAGATGAAGCAAATGTTTCATTCGTATTTCATGACAAAGCAGAAGCAAAACAATTTGCAACTAAAGTTAAGAGTTATGTCGACAATGTAGAACTTATAAAATATTCTACAGTTGGTCAAGTTCATGTAAAACTTACAGGGGAAAAAGAAGGTTTCAAGAAAGCAGTAGCAGTTGCTGTAAAGATGTCAGGAGAGTAATAATGAATCTCTTTTATGAAGCCAAGAAAGTATTAGATAAGGACGGGAAAGTCAATGCACTCGGCCCTTACGGAAAACAAAAACTTACAGGACGTGAGATTCAAACCTATTTCCGTAGAAACAAAGTCAAAGATAAAGTAGTCAGAAAAGCAGTCGAGGTTGCATTAGACCTTGGTGGTGCAATGGATATTGCAATCAAAGCTATCAAAGACTATTACGGAAACAAAATCCTAAAAGCAAAAGAAGTTCAAACTGCACTTAAGTTTGCAAACGAAGAATCATTCAGAGATTCATTCGATATGTTAGACGAAGATTACAGAAAAGTAATCAAAATGTATCCAAGAGATAGAGATTGGAAAAAACTTATCACAAAACATAAACGTGCAATTGACGCACTCAGAAAAAACGAAAAAGATTTACCTAAAAAAGTAGAAGACGAATTACTAACATGGGCTTCACAAGCAGGTGAAGTAGGTAGTAAAGACGATGCAGAAGACTTCATAATGTCAATTATTGACGAAGGAACATTGTCAGAAGGTAAGAATCTTATGCCTGATATCCAAAAGATAGTTGACACTAAAGGTGCAAAGAAAGTTGGTGGTATCATGGTTGATATGTTTACTGCTTCAATGATAAATCAAATCTACAACAAAGTAAACGACTCAAACAAGAAGAAAATGGAGAAATCCAATATCTCTACACTTGTTGACCTTGCACAAAGAATGATGCAGAAAA
>Ga0213867_1000965_pt1 | contig 12877 bp, 8 predicted proteins | sample PICome_12_FD_160120 | JGI IMG/M metagenome (GOLD analysis project Ga0213867, IMG submission 160120) | Coastal seawater microbial communities near Pivers Island, North Carolina, United States - PICO540 | ecosystem: Environmental > Aquatic > Marine > Coastal | place: USA: North Carolina | collected... | reverse complement strand
ATAGAGCCTTACGAGTATTTGGGTATCTCAAGTGTCATGCACGTGGAAAATTATATTTGGACCCGTCGCCTATCTCTTATGATGGCATTGATTTTAAGGATGAGGATTGGACAGAATGCTACCCGGATGCAGAAGAGTATATTGACGAAAATGCTCCGGTACCGAAGATTGATGCTGTACCCATTACAGTGTTTAAGGATGCAAGTCATGCCACTTGCCTTGATACTAGGAGAAGTGTCACTGATATATTTATTTTGCTTGGAAATGCTCCGATCTTTTCCTATTCCAAGCGTCAGAATACTGTGGAAAGTTCTACCTATGGAAGTGAGTTAGTAGCAATGAGGATTGCTATTGAAAATCTATTAGGAATTCGTTATAAGTTACGTGTGATGGGAATGGACGTGGAGAAGTGTTCCACTTTACTTGGAGACAATAATTCTGTGATCGTAAATACTCAGCTACCTTCAAGTTCCATCAAGAAAAAGCATAATTCTGTTGCATTTCACAAGGCGAGAGAGGCTGTGGCTGCAGGGCACGTCAGAACGGGACATATTAATAGCACAGAGAATCCCAGTGATGTTTTGACGAAAGCGGTATCCCCGACGGAGTTTTATAGACTTACAGGGCCTATCTTATGCAATATATTATATAAACTTATTTTATCAAAAAGTGAATTACAAGAATGACCCTAGGTTCTTGCTTACCGACTACCGGTGACCGCAGCTTCCTCTTGACATAGTCACAAAGACATTATCATTAGGACATTAGTATCACACACAGTATATAAACCTATCTCCCCTTATGCTGTGGTATTTATTTGACCACATTTAAATTTTAAAGAGCGTAAAGCGTAAGGACAAACGACAAGGACATTCGGCACGATGCGAACTGCGAACTGCGACCCCTCAAGAGCACTCGAGAGAAGGTGAGACGCCATGAGATGAGCACACGACACACGATACATTTTAATATTACGAGCACAGCTACTCGTAAACTATAAAACTACATCACTCGTTGACACATCATTATCATTATTATTTCATAATATCCCTGAAACAATCGATACTCGAATGCCAAATAAATTTTAAGAAAAATCGGTTCTCCATAACAAATATACTAATGAAGGACCAATAATTTGAACGAAGTGACGAAATCAAATCTATCAGACTCGATTTGCCCGCTCTCGAGATGGAATGTGAAGTCGTAGAAACAGTCTAGGCGAATGATGTGGTCATAATTTGTCGTGATACAGGATGTAGAGCACTGAAATTCCGCAGGTAAGCAGTGTTAAATTATAATTTCTTAGCAATTATCTTTTTGCAATACAGAAATTAACGATCGTGCGTGACTTATGATAGTTTCTATATGAAACAGGTGAGAATGTAGATGTTCGGAAACGTTATCGGGGACTTCAGTGTAACGTTGACGAGGGTTATGAATGAAGATGCTCGTGATAATCCGGAACAATGGGAGTTGACAGTTGACAGGCTTCTATAACGCGATTGCCACATCTTGTAAGGCAACGTCAAATACTGCCAAGAGATCGCAATTACTAAAGTCAGACACATTAGGGTATCGGGCGAGCACTTTGGTTTACAGGACAGCTAGGTGTTTTAGCTAGTCTAGTGAGGAGGAGGATGAACTTGTTTATATGATGGGTGCCATGGATGAAAAAGAAGTCATGTATCATCAAGGTGATAATATATTTGTGATATGTTTGTCGTAGTCTTCGAACCCCTAGATGGATCATCAAACGTTGATGCAGGTATACCTGCCGGCACTATTGTTGGAATTTATGAGCATGATGGTAAATGTGTCATCGATATCGATAACTTCGAGCAGCAGGCCGAATCTGTTTGCATGGCAAACACGTTTGAAGCAGGAACAAAGCTCGTTGCTTGCAGCAGCATATTGTCTGTAACCATCCAGCACTTTCTTCGTTTTAACCCTTGGTGATGGAACTTCGATCGTGCTTGACTTATGATAGTTTCTATATGAAACAGGTGAGGATGTAGATTTTCGAAAACGTTATAGGAGACTTCAGTGTAATTTTGACAAGGTTTATGGATGAAGTTGCTAGTAATAATCCGGAACAATGGGAGTTAACATGTTTATTCAACACGATTGCCACATGTTGTAAGGCAAGGTCAAATACTGCCAAGAGATCGCAATTACTAAAGTCAGACACGTTAGGGTATCAGGCGAGTACTCCGGTTTACAGGACAGGAGAAAGATTATGCCACCAAACCCAATATAAGTTGCCAGCATCAGCCCGGTGTATTTGAGTATTTGTCATCATACCTTATCCTATCAATTTGCCTGGAATGCTAAAGTGACCACTCTGTCCTGAGGATTCTATCAGCATAACTTTAAGAGAATTTTAAAATGTCATAGTTGTTTGTAGCAAAGGTTGTCGAATTGGTTGTTTTTTACATGTACTTTTAACACTTCGTCAAGGTGATGAATCAGTCACACAAGTAATGCTTTTGGCATGAAAACACCTAAAGCAGCCTCCGGAGTGCGGATATCAGAAATGTCCTATAGGACAAGAACACTTTGTGCTATCCAATATTACAGAAACAAACCAAATAAACCGAGTACATAACAAATAAGTCCAAGACGGAATGTTTTATTTTTGACTATGCCGTACTCAAAATATAGCGAAACTATCTGAATCAAATTAGGATTAAACCCTGTCAATTGAAACCAAAAGGCGCTCAATTTTTGCATTTGCCGCCTTGCGAATGATCTTCGCAGGTGGGTCCACGAAAACTTCGCTTTCTGGGAGGCAAGAGTCAAGCTTAATTTGTAAATTTATCAGTTCGTTCTTCAAGAGTTCGATTCGAGAACGTGCTGCTATTGAATCTTCAACATCTAACGTATTTGTTTTTCTCTGGATAGAAGCAAGGGAAGCCTCAACAATGTCTACTTTTGCATGTAAATCATTTACAATATTCCTCTGGTAAACAGTGTCCTCAACAATATTGGACATATGATCGTGATACAACTTTTTTGCAGCATCCACATCGCCATTACAATTATCAAGTAGTTGTAACTGCCTTCTAAAGCCTAGATTGGGATTAGCGTATTTCCTTGCGCTCGTAACTGTTTTTAAGGCTTCCATCAGTGTTAAGCCTTTGTCTCGATTCAAGAGAAAGGAGGTACATACCGAAACAGACCTGCTGACTCCTGATGCGCAATGAACTAATACGTTACCTTTGCATTTAAAAGCGTCATCTATGAAGCTAAAGCAAGAAGGAAGTACTTCAAGAATGCTTGCCATTGGGTGATCATGGCATTTGACAATCATATGTTGGACGCTTACGCCTTTTGGGACAGTCACATGTAACGATGCTGCAACTGTGAGAATATGAGTAATCCTTTTTTCTCTAATGAATTTTCGCGACTCTGCAGCTGCTAAAGAACCTACAAACAATTTCGACTCGGAACCAGAACAATTTAATATAACTTCTCCTGCCATATCTATGTACCAAGGATCATCAACTGCAGGGGATACAGGTGAAGTCATAATATAAATTACAGAATGTTCCCTCTTGTAAATTTTTCCGTGTTGAACAACACCTTTTCGTCGAAATTATATTAATGCAAACTTTAAGCCCGCTGTGAGCTCAACTTTTTTTCGGCAAGTTAGAATAAGTCAAGCAAAAAGTGCGATTAGATGGATGATTGTGGTGGTAAAGAGCACCGTATCTTCGTTGTTCTAACTAGGTGTTACACATCAGAACACATTCTAACTTCCTTCAGTTCGTTTCAAATATAAGCCATCTTCCTTTGACAGATCAGTGTTATTCTAGCGGAATAATCAACTATTCTGGATAGATAAAATGTCTGTAAATTTGTCCTCAAGCACCAAAAGGGAATAAAAGCTAATACAGAAAAAGTGGATGAAGATTGTCGACGTCTAAATCAACTCGGGTACCTATCTCGGATACAAAAGAAAAATTTTGGAAAGTCTTGTTTGCGAATACTTTTTGAAAGGGCGCAAAATCACAGGGAAATTGTGATCCAATTGCTTGATGATCAGGGCAATAGCAAACATTACTGAACTTGTAAAATGATGATTATAAAATGATGATTACATACACGTTTCTGACAACGAGTGCATGCAGACTTACACACATAACTTTAAACGAATAAATTGCCAAGCAATTGGAACCTTAATAATTTTTGAGAACGTTGAATGAAGTTGACGATAATTTTGATTTTGAGAAGTCGTATCCACTGTACTTGCATTCGGTTATATATAATTCTAAAGCCATGAAAGTGATTTTGTAAGGAGAGTTAATGGGCCCTCCGACTCTTCGTCTTTTGGAGAAATGTCAATCAACAATGCAGAATACCTTAATGCTCCATCTATAAATACCGACAAATTTGTAGAAAGCATCTGAGACATCGACAATGCAATAGAGGCAATTAAAAGCATGATTTACATCGTCAGTAAGCTTGACGTTCCAGCAAATTAACCTGCCAGGATTCGCCAACAGCTGATTCGGTAGTGATTGATACAGTTCGCTTTTTGCAAGACAAACTGGACATTTTTCTACATTGCTGCACCCTGATAATGCGAACATCGAACGTTTTGCTGGGGGAACCAATTTCTTTCGAATTTATAGCATTAAAAGCATGATTTACATCGTCGGTAAGCTTGACGTTCTAGCAACTTAACCTGCGAGGATTGGCCAACAGCTTATTCAGTAGTGATTTATACGGTTCGCTTTTGCAAGATTTTTTCGCACCTTTGAGAAGTTCATCGTTAATTGATCTTTGTGGTCGCTGGATGAAATTCGATAGTACTTACAGTCTGGCAACCTTTTATAATTTCTTTCGACTGAGGCAGCATGTAATTTTCGGAATCTTTTGGCATAGAAACAAACTGATCCTCATCATCGTATACGGCCAAGTCCTTCGCAGCGATGCCATCGAAAATTCAAAGATTTTAAATGAGAAAGCGATACACCACAAACTGGACATTTTTCTACATTGCTGCACCCTGATAATGCGAACATCGAACGTTTTGCTGGGGCATCAATTTCTTTCGAATTTATAGCATTAAAAGCATAATTTACATTGTCAGTAAGCTTGACGTCCTCCTCAATCGTAATACAAGGTCCATGATTATCAATATCATACTTAGTAACATCAGTTTCGACATCCGTAGTTTCCATCATCCACATCAAGTCATGTTTGATAGGCATTTCTCTCATACTCTTACACTTTGACTTACGGCCTTTGCTTGATCCATCTTCATCGCCATTGCTATAAGTTTTCTCATTCAGATGATTTTCTTTCTAAGCAATCACATAATCTTCGCGATCCCTTCTAATCCCAGAGCTATAACTTGAGCTTAAGCTTGAGCTTGAGCTAGAGCTAGCTGTATCGGCAGTGGACATTACCTCGATTCACATACATGTACCGGTACATGCATTTCCTCAATAATCTTCATCGTTTGTATGAAAAACTGTTTGGGATATTCCTCTACGGGTTATGAGTTATGTAGTGTTGTTGCTCAGGACAGAAAGATGTCTGTTTACTATTTGTGGCTAATAGTAATTTGTCTCTACCAGTATAACAGGATCGTTTGGATTTGGACGCCTGAATTCCAAAATTTTTGCAAGTTTGAGGGGGGGGAAGGATAAAACTGGATTTGTATCCTAAGAAGTCATAAAGTTTGATTCATGAAGTTTTGTATAAGGTAAAGTATTCATGATTTCAATGGTGGACTGAGTTGAATTTCCTCGTCCTCCAGGTTTCAATATTTATTTGTATTTCCTATATTATATGGGTACAAATAAATTTTGGAGCTTCTTTATTTATTTCCGGCTGAAATCACAACCCCCCACGTTTATTTTTTTTTTGAACTGTATGCTTTTATTATATTAACTTCTACTTTTGTACTAGGTATATTATTGGTCATTTATTGCGCATTTCAAGTCAGTATATTTTTTTTTTGAACTGTATGCTTTTATTATATTAACTTCTACTCTAGTCAGTATATTGTTGGTAGCTATGATAATCTAAAAGAAGTACATGTAATATATTTGAAGCAAGTTTTGAATATCCTTGCGTGACGTCATGTCTTTGCGGGATGGACAGACGAGCGGAAAATTGATACGAACTTAAAGACAGAATTGTGATTGATTTTGAAAAGGTGTCAAGAATACATAAAGAAAGATTTTCATGTCAAACTCCTTCCAATTACATACATTTTTGTATCTATGGCTATCACTCTTTATTTGAGTCTGGAGAAATCACTCAAGACATTCTGAATTGATCACAGAATAGTTCTCCTGCGTCATTTCTCTAAGTTAAAATTTTTCCACCTTCTGTTCGTATATCAATTTTCCGCTCGTCTGTCCATCCCGCAAAGACATTACGTCACGCAAGTCATTCCAGAATTTTGCAATTTTCTCAGACTAGATCTACCAGAACCAGAACTAGATTCTATCGCAGAAAAAGAGAACCAGATCAGAAACACATGTATTAATACAATGTATCTAATTCACCGCAACTTCTGTTTGAGGTTCGGGTTCGGTGTTTGTATTGGTCATTCGGCGACGTACTTCGGTTGTTCTTGTTTTTCATGTTACATGTGTACATAGAACATTGAGGGTCATCATCCTTACGCTAATTTCTACACAGGTTTCTCAGAAGCATAAATCGAATTACCGGTATTATTTTTATATATGTACGAAAATGAATACGAACCCGGAAAGTAGAATTGCGCAACGGGTACGGGGGTGCGGATACGGCGTTCGATCGGTCCGATTTCTACAATGTACTTCTTTCTCGAATACTTCAAGTATTATTAACTTTCTTTCATGCTGCGGCTTCCCAACAAAGCATCAGTTTCACAACATTTCGATACTACTTACTATTACATAACGAAAGTATTATTTTACACGTTAATACTTCATGCTTCCATTTCTTCGAACCATGAATCCATTGAGCAACAGCATTCAAAACGAGTGCTCGCTGCAAGCGGTAAGTCAGCACGCAATAACATGCTGAATATCAAGAACGAGCTTTCATTTCTAACTTGTTTTCAAGCTTCATTCGGAGAAGGGTTATGCCTCTCATCTGATGTTTCATAAAGAAAAGAGAAGTATTGAACAACATTGGAAGTTATTTCATCCGACACTGGGGTACTGTTATAACAAGAAAGATGGTGAAATTGGGTACAGACCAATAACGAATCATGAAGCAGCAAGAAAGAGAAGACGGCTCGAGGTGAGCACATGGCCTCCACGCCCTTTTATGAATGTGCGACCGTACATTGGGTGTGTCGCAGCAGCTGCGTACGAAGCTGCTTGTTTTGACCACTACGAAAATTTAAGAAATGGTGGTCATTGAGAGAAAGGTTATTTCACTTTTGTTTTGAGAAAATGCAAACAATGATCCAGCCGTCTTCTCCAAAATCTAGCGTAGACTTCAACGACTTTAAAACAATAGATTTATTAATAACACTATTACGTACGTCACTATTTGAATGTTCAAGGATATACGAATGAGTAGAGACCACTGCTTTTTTTGTCAAAAAGAGAAAGAGATTCAGATTTCTATATGCTTGAAACGACTCTCATTACCTTATTGTCATTCCTTCAGTGGGATTGTCAGCTAAGACTGTCCATAAAAATAAATTGGTGCCGGTCGCAATTTTTGAAGCAATAACTAGCACGCATGACACCCTTATTGATTAATTTGATTCCATCGGGAATTTTTCCAACCACGATGTTGTTGAAAACCGTGCTTTCGTATTTTACATCACTCTGGCTCGTACGCTTATAGGTAGCCCCGCCATTTCGAAAGGAAAAGCAAAAGCTTAATTTTGATGTCGAATCGTTCACAAAGTACCTTGCCACCGGGGAAAAGTACAGGTTAGTATCAGATGACGAAAAAGGTTGGACGTTGAAAAGATAACAAAAAATTAGACATAATTTAGAGTTCCTTCAATCATATATTGAGGAGGTTGTGTTATTTCCAAAGGCCACATGAAATTAAAGGTTGCATCAATTCTTTCACCGCCAATAAGGTTAGCTAATGGTCTCCCGCTCATGATAGGTAGTACTGTTTGCCAGTGACTCTGCTGATGATTGCCATCTCCAAAATGACGCGAATCAATAATAATTGATTCAGACAAGATCAAACGCGGCCACATCGCAATACCTGAAAAACTATGGGCCGTCTGCTCAGCAAACTTCCCTGCTTCTTCAACACTAGATTTGTTATCACGTCGGAATTCCTGGAATAAGGCAATCTCATTCTCCTTAATGCGATTTTCATCAACAATAAACGAAATTTTTTCATGAATTCCTCCCGATTTCTTGTCATTGCTGATGCTAGGAATATTAGCGAAAGTAATGTCTTCGATTAATTTAGGTGTCGACAAGAGCTCTAGACCTTTGTCACGACAACTAAATCGTACTGGTTCTCCATTAAGCTTGGACCAATCAAAATCTGGAGGTCCAAATAAATTATGCAGACTGTATGACGCAGGTGCTGCATAGGTTTGTATCCGAGAAGGTATCCATGATCTATCATTTGAAGGATCTTTCAAATGACGATGTGCATCACCTATGGTGGCATATACTCCCTCCTCACTTGCAACTGATCCCACAATTTCTGCTATACAAAAATCAGCTTTCTCTGGAATCTCAATTTCGGTGGAAAATCCTTCTAAAATCGTAATCACGTCTGCATAACCCGATCGCTTCACAAATACTCGAGCAGACTCTGCAGCTTCAGGATTAGCTTCTATCGCATAAACTTTTCCAGCTCCTTGTTGTGCAGCAATTAGTGCAAATAAAGCGTAAGGGCCTGTTCCGAGATCAAGAACGACCTTATCTTCCGGATCATCCCCAAGCCTATCGCTGATGGCTCGTTCAAAAATAGGGGTTCGGGTCTTATCTTCTTTCATCGCTTTGTAGGCACGCATATCAAATGAAACGAATTCTGACTTTTCATTCAAACTATTCAACCCATCAGTTGCTGACCATTTTGCGCCAAAATTAATACTGCTAGGCTTTTGAGTTTCCGTATCCATACTTGCCGCCTCTTTCGAATTTAAAAATGGGACGGTTGCTGGTAGTACTGACGAAGATACTTGCAACAGCTTTCGGCGAGAGATGTTTTTCTTAGAAAAGAGGGTAAGAGACCTATTTCCATATCTAGGTATTTTATTAGATGAAGATGTTAACAATGTACTTGGTCGAAATCCAGATACCGATCTGATCCTATCCGTACAAAAAAAGAACGTAAAAGCAACAACTGCTACGGTTGAAAACTTCCAACAACTACTCGACCTGTCATTCATTGATACAAACATCTTCAACATAATAATATTATCTAATTTCTTGTTGACGAATCAATAACAAACAATGACTTGAGATCTTAATATGATATGGACGATCGAATGGATCTCTCGTTCTATCTATTTCTCTTCACGAGAGAACCTTTTCATAAACTCGACCACTTCGATTGAGATATGAGATGAACTGAGATGAGATGGGGAAAGCAAACCCAAACATCCATATTCCGCTTGCACTATTACATGCCTTTTTTGAATGTACGCGAAATCGCAGAGCGTGTCATCCTACAAGGATTTCTACAGTAGATAGGGATGTTCCCCGATTACATGCAGTGGCAGTACGGTGTTTCAAGTGAGTACGTGTTGTGACGCAGATTTTCCTTTTTTTGGAGGGCCGTCTCGTCCTCGTCCTCGTCTCTCACCGATGCGATGATACGAGTTTTTGGTTATCCAAACGCAACAAACAACTCTCCAGTGACCAACTACCCCACGTTTCGATATCGTTGCTTCTTTGCGTATGTATGGTATCTAGTTGCATATACTTTTAAGAATTGCGTTCCTTGTCCATATTGTTGAACATCGAAAGTCGGATTCATTTATTGGAAAAGGAAGTAATTAGTGCGAAAGTTTTGAAAAAATAATATAGTATTCTTATCATGAGGAATGTTGCGATAGCTCTCGTGTCTAGCCTTTTAATAACAAATGTTTCTGCATTTATCCCGCATACGCATAAGCGAACGGCAAAATACGAGACGAAGCTGTTTGTGTTTGACTTTTTTAAGAAACGTGCAGAAGAAGGAATAGATCAGCTGTCAAATTTGGCTGACAGTGCTTCGAAAGGAAAGATTGGTGAGGGGCTTCGTGATGTAGCATCTTATACGCAAGTAACGAATAAAGTAAGTACGAATAGCCCGCCAACTTAATTTACTTCTTGTTCTCATGTTTATTTTATCAATGATGTAGGCATTTGCTGACGGTCTTGCAAAGAGTCGAAACCAATTTTTGTACAACTTAGAATCGATGGTCTTCGATGGAGATAAGAATATTTTTGATCAATTGGAAGATATCTTGTTGCAAGCAGACCTAGGCCTAACAACGACTCAGGATGTATTGGATGAAGTTCGGACATTGAGGGATGACAGTACAAAATTGTTCACGAGAGATGATCTAAGAAGCATTCTTCGAGGAAAGTTGATCGAAATTTTGAACGTCGAGAATGAAGATGAGAACTTAACTAGAGCAATTCGCTTCGCACCTGAAGGTGAACTTACTATTTTGTTTGTAATGGGCGCAAATGGTATGGGTAAAACTACAACTATAGGAAAGCTCGCATCTCGGTTGCGAGTTGAAGGCGAACAGAAAGTTATGCTGGCTGCTTGTGATACGTTCCGAGCTGGAGCCGTAGACCAATTACAGATGTGGGCTGAACGCGCAGAGGTTGAGTGTTTTAAGCCGTCGGAAAAATTGAAATCTCCAAGCGCTGTTTTATACGGGGCGCTTGAGGTCGCAAAAAAGGAAAACTACGATACGCTCATTGTGGATACGAGTGGAAGATTGTCAAACAATGAAATGCTCAACCAAGAATTGTTAAAAATGAAACGAGTGATTCAAAAATTTATGCATACTGAGACAGATTCTGACAATAAACCTATTCCAAACTTAGATGTTCCCCATGAAATTTTATTGGTTATTGATGCTGCACAAGGAAGGATGGCCCTAGATTCGTCGAAACAATGGAATGATTTGTTGAATCTATCTGGACTAGTACTAACCAAACTTGATGGATCAGCAAAAGGAGGCTCGGTTGTTGCAGTAAGTCGCGAGTTGGGTCTACCAGTGAAATTAGCTGGGGTTGGGGAAGGTATTGATGACTTGAGAGATGTAAGTTTCTACATGCAGTGTATGTTTAATGCTTTTGCAAATATAATGTTCTCAATTCTTCGCCTCTTGTGAAAAGTTCGATCCTAAATCATTTGTCGATGGTTTATTGGGGATCGGAGAAGCTTCGGGCAAACAAGCAGATGAGGCCAGGCGTCTTGAGAAGCGCCTTGTCGAGCTAAGGAAGGCACGCGATGAAAGAGCGAAAACGAAAGTGATGGTGAGTAATGTAGCGTCTCCATCGGCTATGGATATGATGGCAGATATGGACGGGGGAAGTCCATTCGTGGAAGATGATGAGATAGTGCCTATTACTCCTGTTGGTCCTTCAGTAGGTGCGTCAAGAGGATCGGGACGAAAGAAAAACAATAAGAAGAAGAAGAGGAAAAAGAGGAGATGAGCGTTGAAATCATATCTAGTATTGAATTAGTACAATGAGTAGTCATAAATAAATTCCTCATTGTCGCTGCTCCTGCCAATTATGAAATTTGGCATTCCCATAATATGATAGCACCTTCTTATACGCGTACTTCCTAGTCCAAATAACGTCTCTTTCTCGCACTGTCTTTTACTCGTTGTATCATTCAATGTTTTCGCATGTACTAGTGATTGTAATAATTTTCCATCTCCAAGTCACGAGTTTGATGGAAACGCCATTATCACTTGCTTAACTAATTCGTTATTATCCCGTGTGGATAATCTACGGACATGCAGGGTAGACTGTCCAGAATCAGTCACTGTACTGGACAAAAGCTTTCAATCATTTTAATCGAGACTTTACTTTTATTGAGTTATGCAACTGCTAGAAAGGAAAGCCAATCACGATTCCAATCCTAATCTTTGTACCAATTGAGGCACTCGCTGTTGCATAGCCTAATCTTCTTACTTTTTTCGATGACATTTTTAATAAGGTCTTGTCGAACATGAATTACGTGTTGACCTTTCCAATATTGGATCATATTTAGACTCTGAAAAGTACTCAAAATATCATCAACCTTGATCGAAGTTATATGTGAAATCTGTTTGATCGTCAAGGATTTCATAGTTCCCTCCTTACAGTGCTTGTTTAACAGGTTCAGCAAAATATGCGTCCAGTAACTCCTATATGATATTTTTCCCAAATCACTGAGTGGTTTCTCTGGAGATCCAACTTTCTTTTCTCGCTTACTGAGTTCATATGACAAACTAATAATAAATTTTCCATATCCCTTTTTCTGGTGTTGTGGAAATGTCAAAATACAAGCCAAGTTGTAATCTTCAGCAGATACTTTTTCCTTCGAGAAGTAACCAACAATATGCGCCCCCTCGTTGTCCACCTCGCAAATTATATAAAACCAAAACGGATCAACATCATAGTAAAGCGTCTTGTGATCAAGAAACAACTTGGCTAACAGGCACAAGTTCTGACAATATACACGATGCTCTCTCCCATCAATTTCGAACACAGACACATTCCCCTCCCTATAAATCTCCTTACCAGGCGGCTTTCGCTTCTCACACAAACAATCCCGATGCATCTGAAACGTCTTCTGCTTTTTCATATACTTGAGACAAAACTCACAAATATACAACGACTCACACGGATAGTACCCCTCCGGATACGGACTGAAATACCACGTATCCACCTCAAACTTCCCCATCACAATCCTAGCAATATTCTTCACCTTCGTAATC
>Ga0213867_1000963_pt1 | contig 12890 bp, 12 predicted proteins | sample PICome_12_FD_160120 | JGI IMG/M metagenome (GOLD analysis project Ga0213867, IMG submission 160120) | Coastal seawater microbial communities near Pivers Island, North Carolina, United States - PICO540 | ecosystem: Environmental > Aquatic > Marine > Coastal | place: USA: North Carolina... | reverse complement strand
GTCTTATGATTATGATTATGACGTACGAGTACGTGTAAGTAACCATCTCTCTAATAAATAGAGAAAAGCAACCGTAAGGAGAAATATAAAGGTCTACCGATGCCAATTCGATGGATAGAAACTTATTGAACGTACATTAAAATGGCAAAGTGTTGGAGGTTTTACATGACAAACGTGGCCGTGCAGACATGGATCTTTCTTCTTGTGACTCATTTTCTCCTCCAGTCATCGGCGTTATCTCAATCCTCGTCCATTTCTCATTGGACGAATGAATTACATGCATTACAACAACATTTTCCTACCTTAACATCTTCGATTTGTAATAGTATTGTGGACAATGCACATAATTCGACGTATTTGGTGACTTCACCAGAAGTTGCCAAGGAATATTTAAGTTCGTTTGATACCATTATGTTTGATTGTGATGGTGTGTTGTATCGCGGTTCGGAGCCTACACCGCATGCAGGAAACCTGATTCGATGGCTCATGTCACAAAACAAGCGAGTGTTTTTCGTTACGAATAACTCTGGTAAGACGAGGCAAGAGCTGTGTCATAAATTGTCTCAATTGTTGGAATGTCCAGAGTTGACGGAGTATCAAATGGTTGGATCGGCATTTACATGTGCAAAGTACTTGGACACACAGTTACGCGATATAAATGATTCGAAAAAACCTAATATTTATGTAATTGGATCTGATAGTCTCTGTGACGAAATTTCAAGGAAAGGCTTTGTTGTTGTTCGTGACAATGACCAGCCTGGTGGAATGACAGCGGAAGAAATCGCAAGTATTAGTGATGACGATCATACAATGATCGCAGCCGTTGTTGTTGGATTGGATACAAGCTTTAATTATAAAAAGCTTAGCATGGCGACGTATCATTTAAGATCTAATCCAAATTGTTTATTTATCGCTACGAATGAAGATGCGTATGACATTGTCGGTTTGGATCGTTATCAACCGGGAAATGGATGCCTAGTTAATGCAATCGAGAAAGCATCTGATCGAAAGGCTACATGTATAGGAAAGCCATCAGAACTACTTTTGAAAGTAATGATCGAAGAATACGGAATAAATGCAGATTCGAGGAAAACTTTAATGGTGGGGGATCGCATCGATACTGACATCATATTTGGTAGAAAAGGAAAGTTGTCAACGATGGCCGCACTTACAGGTTGTACAACTGCCCAAGCGCTCATTGGGCTGAAAAATGGACCTACAAATCAGATGCCAAATGTTATAGTACCTTACATTGGTTTGGCACTAGATAGTTGAAATGTGATGTAGTGGAGTAAATAAGAAAATAATTATTTGTAAGACAATTATTTTTGAGTACAGAGTCGTCCCACCAGCTAAACCCATACTAGAACAACTTCTACCGCGCTACATTTATTTTTGATGATTCAACATTTTCTTTTTTTCACTTGATAAAATTATGCAGAGCAGTATCTAAAGAATAAAGCATTATCATAAATATTTTAACGAAAGCCAAGAACAGGCTATTTGGAAAGTTCAAAAAAAATTTCATGACTTAGGACATTATAGGCTATGACGACCCGTGGCAGCAAAGAGTAGTGCAACAATAGTATAAATATTTGAAATGGAATCGATGAGCATGCATAGTTGTAAAAGAGCTACAGAAATTGAAACTTATTCGAGGAAAACCTTATGGTTGATAATCGTATCGAGGAAAGTTGGTACAACCTGTAAGTAAAAGTCACACTTACAGGTTGTACAACTGCCCAAGCGCTCATCAAACGGAAATGAGCCACCAGTGCAAAGGCTATATTGTAGTGTCTTACATTGGCTTGGCATTGGTAGAAAATTAAAATGTCTCACAGAATAGTAAAAATTGAAAGGCAATAATTTTGAGTACAGAACCTTCCTTACCCGATCAACCGATGACGAAATCAACTTCTACAGCCTTCCCTTTTCACTCAGTTGTTGAAAGAGAGTAAAAGGCTCAAGCACCTCGGCTACGATGGCCGCGGAGTCCAGAGAAACGACGTGATCTCTACGGATTACAAACAGATAGGTGACAGCACTGTACTAAAGAAGAGATTTAAGTTGAACCTGGATGAATGCCAATTACAAAGTAGATTAAATTAATGATAAGTTGGATACAAATCAAAAATAGTATAAAAGGAGCTGTGGCTGGGATAGCATGTACCAGGAGTCCTGGGAGTTACTGCTCAACATATGGAAAGTACAGGTTCAATGAAAAGAAAAGGATCATGTATCGGTTTTTATTTCGATCGTAGAAGTATTGCTATTCCTCCTCTTATAACCCATTGGCTGGCGAGGACAACGACTTTTGCGATATATCATTGTTTCATGAAAGATATATTAAAATATTTATTGTTTTAATTTACATGTTAAGAAATAAAAGTTGACATCGCAAAAACGAACCATTTCCATGGATAAGACGAATTGAAAGCTTTTCAGAAGAATGTGGTTGATACGTTGATACCAGAAGTACATTTTTTAGTACGTCAAACGCTTTGAGTAATACTTGAACCTAAATGAAACATTGAAGTTGCCCTACATCATTGGTAAATAGAAAAACGATAGCCAATAACGCTCTTCTTTCGGTTACGCAAAAGTTATCCTGACAACGAGAACTTGCGATGTACATGTCCATATATAGAGATAACATAAAAGCGAAGTGTCTTACGTGTAGCTGCATTTCCCCGCGAGTTAAATATCTATTCAAAAGGCATGCTAAGCATTTGGCATTTTGCCTTCTCACGTGTATTCACATTTAATTTTCGTCAAAATGTTAATTTCGAAACAAGCGGTATCATCTCTTATTATCTCTTCCCTTCTTTCCAACTACTACGTTGCCCATTGTCATGTGAGTTTGCAGGTCTAAAGGAAAATATCTTTAATAAGTTTTCAAGCTAAAATTACCGTAATTTATCATAGACATTGGTACAGACGTTCAATGGAGAAGAAGGAGACGTTGAAGTAAGAGCTAATCATGAATACATGGGTCATGGTATTTCCATTTCAGGCGACGCAATGACCATAGCTGTAGGAATATATGGTGGAGAACCAAATGGTATTCATTCTGAAGGCCACGTAAATATTTACAAGAAGATGAATTCGATGTGGTCGTTTTTCCAAAGCGTCAGTGGGAATTCAGGGCAAGCGTACGAGTACTTTGGGGCGTCGGTAGATTTATCTTACAACGGGACAATTTTGGCTGCTTTATCTTGCACTCCTGCAGCACTCAGAGTGTGGGAATTGAATACCAATCTAACATCGTATATAGAAATTGGACCAACTATTTATATGAATGCAAACTGGGGGGAGGAGGATGCAATTACAGTTGCAGTTTCACCAAACGGTGCTGTTATCGGGGCATTAGCGCCTAACCTTCTCAATGCTCGAATTTTTGAACGCATCGGTAATGAGTTTTTACAGAAAGGTACTGATATATCTGGCTTCAGTCATAGTATGTCTCTCAACTACGATGGGTCAACAGTAGTGGTAGGTTCCAATGCACATGTTGGTGTGTTCAAGTGGAACGGCAACCTTTGGGAATTGATGGGAGATTATGTAAATAGTTATGCTGGTTTAGGTGACCGAGGATGTGTGTCCATAACATACGATGGAATGATTGTAGCTATTGGTTCAAGAAGTGGAAATGGACGTGTTGGTGTGTATAATTGGAATGGAAACAACTGGGATCAAAAAGGCGACGATCTCGTGGGGTCAGCAGGAAATGACTTTTCTATAACCGACCTTTCTTCTGATGGCAATATTCTCGTTGTTGGGGATCATGGAAGTCAAGGCTATGTATATACCTTTCAATGGGATGGAAGTAACTATGTACAGTTCGGCCAAATTATTCAAGGCGAAGGAGGAGAGTTTGGATATACTTTATCTTTATCTTCTGATGCTTCTACACTCGTAATAGGAGCATGGCTTTTGCGCAATCCCTCGAACTTTATTGAAGGCAAAACCTATGTTTATGATCTCGATTTGCCTCCTGCTCCTCCTTCAATTATGCCGTCGTTACCACCAACCTCCACACAGGTAAGCGAATCCTATGAATATTTCGTGTTTGAATTACGCCTTACAATGTTTATAACCACGTGTAGATTGGCGGCGCGGCATTAGCTTATGAAATTGTTTTCGGCCCGGACCCTCACAATCAATGGCATATTCAATTCGACGGCAGTGCGGCAAATAGTGAGATCATACTTTATTTCGATATCACTAAAGAAAATACTACCCCTTCCACATTCAAGCAGTCTGTCATGAGTGGAGAGGACTGCGAAATTGATCAAAGTAGCGAAAATCAACTGGACATCAAGGTATTTACAAACATCACACCCGGTACATCAAATTCTTTAATGAATTCCGTGGAAACCAGAGTCGATATCAACACCGCAACGATAACAGATAACCAAGACTTTTACAACACTCTTGATGACACTAATGGCAAGATGGCTGTTATATCATTTTGTATTAGGAGTGACTTCGGATTAGTTGAATATTTTGGTAGCGATGGCCAGATAACAACCGGATCAATCACATATTCGATATTGAAGATCACAACTACTATTGACTTGGAGTTTGGTTTTGATACTGCTTCTATAAGCATCAATGAAATGGACGCAGTAGCTGCTGAGCAGTCTGCAGACATTGTTACATCAATTGATGCATGCGCCTGCGACGAGTCTACTCATATTTGCGATGGCGATTCTGCAGAACCGAAGTCATATAGTCAGAATGACTTGCTGAGCATATGTGTGACTGATACAACCGGTAATGGTGCAGGCATCATAACAGGTTTCAAAGATGTGTTTATGAGCCAGGATTTGATTAGGATCCGCGTAGTCGATGATGTTGGAAAGCCCAGTGCATTTGCCTCCATGAGCAAATTGAACGAAGGTACTGCTGTTGTTACGAGTCGTATTGTCTCAGTATTTTTTGATTCCGAGAGTAGCGTTGTTACGATGGAAGGTTCTGCTATTATTGGTTTTACGACAGGGCGTCGTAAGTTATTAGCTGATGTCGCTTATGATGAGAATGTGTTTCGAAAAATGCAAGATAATGTCGAATTGTCGTCGTCCACTGGAAGTTTCAATGTAAATGTGAAGCTATCGGAGGATGAAATCATAGATGATGAATCCACCGGAAATTCTTGTTGGATCGGTACGATTGCGTCCGTGATTGTGGCCATCATGGGAATTATACCCCTAGTGTAAGTGTGCGAAAGATGAAATAAGAATGACCTCATTGACAGAGAGTCAGTAAAGTACGAATGCGCCAATAAGTAACTGATGAACCAAATGTAACAGAAATCAATCAAACTTTCATTGAATCTTCAATACGTTACAGGTTTTGAATACATAATCATAATAGTTTAATTCTAAATTCCGATTGTGCAACTCATACAGGTATATTCGTAAATTCGAAATCCGTAGAATATATTTTCTGATTTGATCTTTTTAAAAGGAAACACAGAAGTGGTAGAATTATTGCTGAAGAACAAATAAAATTTAAAATGGGACATTGCAACTCAATTTTGCTGTTAAGTTAGGTACAAAAATATATGGCGAAGTTCATGGATACATGGATAACGAACCAATTGCATTATTTTTACAAGAAGCTCAGGTTGATGAATGTGTATAGACAACCACAGTAAAGCAAGGATATGAAATAAGATAGGCAGAAGATCAAGGTTTAACTTAATATAATGTCTACTAAAAGGCTTTATCACGCAATGAGGCCAGAAAAAGAAAAGCCAATGAATGAAGAAGCTTCTGATCCCGAAAGAAATAGGTCTTGGGTCAATCTGTTGGAATTAATCGCAGAACGTGTTGAGGCAAATCACGTGCCTGAGACGCTGATAATATTTTCCAAGCTACCGGTAGTGTGGCCTGTAGCACATAGAGCCCGGATAATTGCAGACGAATGAGAACAGGTAATTCACATTCGCCTCCTATTATTCCATGCACATGTACACTCTCCCGGAGCGAATTCTCCCGGCGAATCTTTCCGATGTCATAAGTCACAGTTCACACATACGAGTATCACGAATCTCAACACGCTTCTTTAGACTCCTCTGTGAGTGAACTTTTTAATTGATCAAGAGAAAACCAACCCATCACAGCTGAACGTAACAATTTAAATTGTTTACCTTGCAAAGGCTTAGTAAAGAAATCGGCCAACATTATTTCTGTAGGACAATACTGTAAGTCGATGTCGCCTGATTTAATGCGGTCTTTGATAAAAAAATATCGGATGTGAATGTGGCGAGATTTTTTCCCACATCATTGTGTTCCATTTTGCTCTAACCTCATTGCCGATTGATTGTCTTGATAGAAAATTTTTTGCTTGAACGTAAACCCTTGAGCCTCCATAAAATTTCGCGTCCAAGTTAGATACGGAAGATAATCACTAGCGCCGACGACTTCAGACTCGGTGGAGCTCTTAGTATTAAGCTTTTGTTTAGATGACTTAGAATGAATTAAACCGTGGCCCATGGAAAGACATCCCCCAGTATGGCTGCGCATGTCATTGTGAACAGCGTAGGCAGCGTCGACGAATGTGAACGATGAGAGCATTGCTTCCATATTCTCTATTGACAGAATTCTGACATCATTGATAGTTGCGTACAACAATAGTATGAATATTTGAAATGGAATCGATTAGAGTGCATAGTTGCGAATGGAGTAGGAGGCGTTGGAAAAGAGCTACAGAATTTGAAACTTATTCGAGGAAAATCTTATGGCGGATAATCGTATCGATACTGATATTTTTTTATAGAAGAGGAAAGTTGGTACAACCTGTAAGTGATAGCCACACATAAAGGTTGTACAACTGCCCAAGCGCTCATCAAACTGAAATGGGCCTACAGTGCAAAAGCTAAATTGTAGTGTCTTACATTGGCTTGGCATTGGTAGAAAATTAAAATGTCATACAGTAGAGTAAAAATTTGAAAGGCAATTATTTTTGAGTACAGAATCTTCCTTACCCGATCGACCGATGATGAAATCAACTTCTACAACGATACTTTCCCTTTTCATGTTACAGCCTTCCGTTTTCACTCAAATAGTGAAATAAGTCGGAGCATTAAAGCCAAAAAATAAGGCAGTCATCAGTGATATAATAAAGAAAGCCAAAATTGAAAATTGGGCTATTTGAAAACTTCATATTAATAAAATATCTTTGTTCTAGCTGATATTCTTAATCCATACTGTGATGAAACATAAATTTTCTATTCCGATCTTTTGAATTATGACGGCCAATTTCAGGGGAAAAAATAGTGCAACAAAAATATGAATATTTGGAATGAAAACGATAAGAGAACATATTTGCATATGGAGTAGGGGTTGATGGAGAAAGGAGATAAAGAAATTGAAGGTCATTGTACAGAGCAAGCAAAGAAGTTGGGTACTACTTTTGCTTCAAGCGATACCTATTCTAAAAATGCATGCCTAAGTTGTTTTATTAATTTGTTTGTTTTTAGTCCCTTTGAAAGAGAGTAAGAGATTCAAGCACCTCGGCTAGGATGGCCGCGGAGTCAAGAGAACGATTGTGATCTCTACGGATTACAAACGGATAGGTGACAACACTGTACTAAAGAAGATATCAAGAGCATCCTGGATTAATGGCAATTACAAAGTACACCAGAAAAGGATACGTTTCAATCAAGTCCTGTTACAACAAGTATTTGTGTGCTGATGAAGATTTTCGTGTGACTGTAAATAGAGAACACTGCGAATTGTGGGAGCAATGGGTAATTCTTGATGAGCCTCATCTTCTAACTACTCCGGTAAGAGAAGTTTACATTCGAAGTTGCCGACAGCAATCACTACGCTATGATGACGCACTCCCCGCTCTAAGTTGTAGTTCTTTCAAGGCGAAGAATTACGGTCAAGCCTTCGATGACGAAAAGTGGCATTTAGTGTGTATCGATGACAACAAGGTTGCTCTATTTACATATATTGATGAATATGGCAAACGCTCATACCTTTCTGCTAATGTAGATGGCACTCTAAAGATAGATCGGGTGAAAAATCCTGATAAAAGACACAGTTGGACAATTGAAAACGTTGAAGCTGCTTCCAAATCGTGTTTTGCTCTTAAATCGGCTTCTGGACGCTACCTTAGTTGTGATAGTGGTGATCATTTTATGTGTAATGGATCGGTGATAGCAAACAGCAAAGTATGTAACGACGAAAGGACATGGTGGGTATTCACTACCGATCCAAGCGACGTTTGTGGCGTGAAAGCAATGAGAATGAATGATATTATGATGAACAATAGAAACAGCAAATGTGCATAAACTTTTCAATTGGATGCAAATATACATTAGATGTCGTAATTCTTGCACATGCATGGAGATTCAATTGAATTTCGAATTGCATGTTTATATCTTATACTTCGAGTACAAATTTTGATTCATTCATGCGTGTAGAAATATTGTTCGTGTTGATAAAGGTGCTTGCAGAAGAATAGGATAAGCTATATTCAGTAATAAGGGCTATCATCATCGCTCGAATGATTATCGCTCTCATTAGAGCAACGAAGATACCTACATAAGGAAGATGGTGTAGACCTTGGACTGCTGAAGAGTGAGGATTAGTCATAGACTTTAAATGTCAACCAAGTTTTGAAGATCTTAGTAAATTCAAGGATATAACCGGATCTATCATAGTTATTCGTTGCCATAGAGTAACCTACTAAAGCAGAGAAACGGTAGTACGTGTAAAATGCAATATCTAAAAACCGTAACGAGACACGAAGGGCAGTAATGATTCTATACCTGGACTCTTTTCTCTGATTGGAATTCGAAAAACATTTTCCAATCATTGTGTTCTGATTTACGAAAGCAGAGAAACATCTATAAGTGTAAAGTGCGGTATCTAAAAGCCATGACGAGACGCGAAGGGCAAAAATGATTGTATAATAGGACTCTATTCACTGATTGGAAATTATAAAGCAATTTCAATCTTTTTATTCTTCTACTTCTAAAAGTGTAAAACCAACCATTAGAATGTTTAGTTATATGGTTGAATAACCTTTACACATATTTTGTATTTGTATTATCTTCTATACATGATCCATGAAGCATAATATGTACTCACATCTGTGCAAATTCAAAACTATCAAGTTGGAATGCTTTCGCATCTGGTTTAACATGCATCATCGTTTTTGTCAACGACCTTCATTGAATTAATATCAATTATTGAAGATTATTCATTAACACCTGTTTACATATTATAAATAGTAGATGTATACTAAATTGAGACAATATTTACATACAAATTTGGATGACCTTCACAAATCAGAACGCATATATGGATAGCGCAGTGAGTTCACATCTATTTCCCTGAACAATACAAATCATAAATGATCATTTCCTCCTCGAGTAGATCTAAAGAACAAAGAGATCTACTGGTAGAGTCTTGAGCGTCTACGGGATATTTTCGATTTTCATATTTTGTCAAAAGATACAATCATAAAATACGACCCCTACATATACTTTTTAATACATGTAAACAGCAGACGCACATACATACACACGCAACAGAAAAATACATGTCAATGTTATAAACATGAAGGTTTTCAACAAAACAATTTTAGATTTAATGAATGTCCTTAAAGAATTCATTCAAAAATCGTGAGAATTACATAGCACATTTAGTAGCAAATTATTCAGTTCCTCGTATACCCATGGTGTATAATGAACTTGATCCAAAAATGTACTTCTCTGTTCATAACTTTTATCCTCAATCCTGCTAAACTCTTCCGTCACGAATGAAATATCAAAGTACTCACAGCCTGAACGACGAACAATATCACGAACAGGACCAGATTCTAAATCTTTCAAGTGTTTCAATTCTGTGTTTGTTTGAAAGTTTGCTGTCGTACTCCTGAAAAAACAACGATTGTTGGATACTCTCCTTCCCTCATCTCCTCCAGTCATTTCATACATCGCTGACATCATTTTTTCAGCTTTATCAATTTGTATAGCTCCCCATATTCCACGGTTATAGAAAATATAGTTGGTGTCTTGATGTTGCGCATGAAAAGATGTACCATTTGGTCCAAAACCAGTCACTATGTTGGGATATTCCCAATCAAAATCAGAATTACTAACTCGTTTCTCGTTTTGAGCGTATCTTTCAGGTGTATAGGTGCATGTGGCATTGTAACCACAACCCGTGAAATTAAATCCGTGAAACGGTTCCATTCCTGACCTACCCAATTCCATATAGGCACTCAACTTTGTACGTCCATTACCCTCTCCATATTTATCCGAGCTTGTATATTGCATAGTATCCACAATCGGAAATCTTTTAGCAGCACCCGACCGAATTGACTGAGATTCCATCCGCCCATGAAACACACTACCACCAGTACCCCCTCCCATAGCCTGGTAATAACTCTTCCACCCTCCAATATCTACAAAATCATACACACCACAAACGTTCGGTTCCTCTTTCTTTGAACAGGTTGGATTACCATTCTCATCGATGTGATCCAGACAGGGTTGTAACCCAGCATTAAAACGCATAGGCCATTTCTTATGTTCCAGAAAGTAAGCTAAACTCAAGAATTGATAGCGCGTCAGCGAATCGCCGACAAAAAAAAGATTTTTATTCTTCAAGCACTTTCCAGCCTGCTCGGGGGTATATCGTGTCAAATAACACGTAAATGGTACCGTCAGCTCCTTCGATCCATCATGCCTTTTCCTCCAAACGATCTGGGTGGTATTTCGATTGGTCAAAAAGGATCCATCTGCATACATTGGCTGCCTCATCAGCTCTGTGCAGGATGGCAAAGCCTCTCCATACCATGGCGACGATGACGATGACGAACGATTAGGCTTCAACGTTACCTCCCGAGTACATGTAGGAATTTCTGTGGATGTAGGGATTCTTCGAAAGGCTTCAAAATCGAAATAAATGAACGAAAAGGACGTTATCAAAACGAAAGATAAGGTAAGGAGGATGCGACATTTAAGCTTGCGGAACGTTACGTACGATCCTTCACCTTCGCTCTTATTTCCTGCTAATGTATTCCTTTTTATCATGTCGGAAAAGGTGTAGTGAGTATGTTGTAAGCTGCGGTTGCCTTAAAAATCTACTATGTTAATTACCGGACTGAGCAAGGAAGTGCTTCTTATGTCGGGCTGAACTAGATGGAGATACTGAGGAATTATGTTCAATAGGTGAGTATCTCCATCTACTCTTGATATCGGAGAAACACGTGTATTTGATGGTAATGTTCGCATGTCGAGAAGTGAGATCTTTAAGTCCGTTCAAGTCACAGAAGGGAAGGGAAGAGTGAGAAACGTATATCTCCATACTTGCCGCGGTTACCACCGCAGCCGTTTGGATCTACTACGTTTCTCACACTTACACAAATAATCTAAGTAGGTTTTGGAGTGGCAAAAAAGCTGTGCCTTTACTATGGCAAGCCACGCTTTGCCAGTCCTTAACCAGCACGGGACTCTTGACGAGTTCCCGATGCCGCCATAGGCCATTTATGGGTGGGTATGGGTGGGTCAATTGGCGAAGGAATAGAGCACAAGTGTTGAAGAAGCAAGTTTAGAACATAGGTACAACTTGGTTTGGGATTAATGTGAAGTCACCAGATTGAAGCATTTTGGCGGAGTAGTCTTTCATGAGAGCTTTGGATTGAACATGAAGGTAGCGAAGCATTTCATCAGAGCGCCAGCGGCCGAGGAGTTGGATGATGCAAGGATCAACGTCAGCAGTGAGCAGTGCATTAGCGCCAGCTGCACGAAGGCATCTAACTGAGACATCTGTTGGGAGAAAACCCAAAGTTGGTCCAATAAGTGCAACATGATGGCGTAGTGTGTTGGTGATCATGGATGGGGTGATTTTTGTTTCTTTGTTGTTGATATAGACAGTGGCTAGGGGAGTATTGTCTGATGCATTATGTTTGCGAAGGTGAAGGATTCGTCTAGCCAGTGCTTTAACAGGGCACAAGTAAGCATCTCCGGATCTTGCAAGACCTATGACTTCTCCTTCTACTCCATTTTTCTGTTTTTCAAATGTTAATGAAGCAAAAGTTGCAGCTTGAATTTGTGCTTCTGGTGCTCTGCGCAAGTCCAAGCGTTGGTCACCTATGAACAATTGCACTGACTTAAAATCAAATGGTTGGGTATCTGATTTTGTGGCTGTGTATTCACCGGGACGAAGAAGGTAGAAGAATGCAATAATGATCATATCACTGATCCCGATTACTAATGGATCTGAAGCTGCTTGTGCAATGAAGGCGATAGAGCGGATAACGCGAATTGGAACTGGTTTGACTCTATTTGGAGGAGGGTCTTGCTTTTTCCAAGCTGATATCATTCTAGACAAACGAAAATCAACTTTTCCAAATGTATTTAGACGTGGGTCTGGGGACCCCACACCTTGGAACGTTTGCCCAACGAACCGTAGGTAATCTTCAGCTGTTCGAGCGCGAACGGGTGCTCCTCCTGCTGCAAGCACTCCTTCTCGAACTCGTAAGGCGAAGACTTGTAGGAGAGGTATGGGGTTTTCGACGGTTTCGAGAAAGGGATCGATGGCCAATTCAGAACAGAAACTAGTCCACTGGATCCAGGCTGTGTTAGTGGATTTGGCTCTACCAGTGCTAATTCCGGCTTTGACTGTTTCTTCTGCAGTGCGGAGATCACAGCCGAAACGGTCTCTTGTTTCGGATGATGCAGACTGAAAGAGGTTTTCTGTGGATAAGTGTGATTGAAATAAGTTAGAAATTGTTCATCTGTGAGAGAGAATAAGCGGCTAGTATCATCAGCGATCTTGTTGGAACCACCTGGTAGATAGTCGTGGCGAGCGACATAACGATGATATCTTTGATGGATTCCAAATAACCTCAATAAATAAGCT
>Ga0213867_1000961_pt1 | contig 12891 bp, 9 predicted proteins | sample PICome_12_FD_160120 | JGI IMG/M metagenome (GOLD analysis project Ga0213867, IMG submission 160120) | Coastal seawater microbial communities near Pivers Island, North Carolina, United States - PICO540 | ecosystem: Environmental > Aquatic > Marine > Coastal | place: USA: North Carolina | collected... | reverse complement strand
CAATTACGCCTAAGCGACCTACCAACGCCGTCTGTAGTCATCGACCTAAAAGCTCTGAAAAATTGTTGTGTTTCCGAAAGCACGTTTGAAGCGCTTGACAAGAACCAAACTGTTGCTCTATCACTATCGAAGTCAAAAATAGTACTGTTTCCCGTCAAAGATGATAGCGTGGATTACGATGCTTTAGAGTTCAGGGTCCGATCTGCTGATGACGAATCTTCGACAAATCCATCAGGCAATAATAAAGAAGTCGGCGTATATACGTTCGTGCATTCATCAGTTGTTAGAGCTAAAGAAGATGCTGTCGAATTTAGAGATAACTTAAATAGATTCTTAGCAGAAATCGATGTATCTCGATCCATGGTTGGACCAAAAGGCGCAAGATTATGTCTGGGCCTTAACAATCATCATGTTGGCGGATATTACTGGGCTCGCAGCGCAGGATCTGGTGCGGCAATGGATGCTCCAGGAGTCGTTTATGATGAGACTGATTTCTATCAAGATGGCGACGGCGATAATAAGGGGATTCTCATGTGGGAAAATGATGTTTCTACATCATCAACATCAGAGGGAAGCGTCGAAGAGTTGGGAAATTTCAGTCTAGTTTCATGTAATTCAAACGACGGGAAAAGGTCGGAATGGGTAAACTTTTTGCGGAAGGGTGATATGGTTCAGATTGTTCCTGCAGATGTGGAAGATTGTATTTTGGAGTTTATACGAAAATTTGATTATTATGGGGAACAGAAATCAATCCGTGTGTTCGGTATTAGCAATGAAGGCCAACCATTAGGTAGCGAGCCCAGCGTTAAGTGCGAATGGCGTTGCGGTTAAAGCCAAAGAAAGCTCTACTGTGACAATCTTCAAATAGGAATAAATGTGTAATTACATATCATTATCCTTATTTAGGTGAAACGTATCTCTTCTATTTATATTCAAAACATGTTGCATAGACTGGTGGTATTCGCCGATGGAAACTCTTCTTAATCACGTGTGAGAAATTGGTTGTGAGGCCAACTTGGTCACGTGATGGTCCATTTGTTCAAAAATTTCGCTCATTCTGAGTTCTCGCCCGATTAAATTTATTGTTCACGTACTCGTTACTCTGATATCACCACCACATTCAACCTCTGTCTATGACAATGGGCTATTATTTACAATTTTCAAAGGACAATGAAGAACGATGAAGCTGGTATTTTAAATTAAAATATCTTTAAACAACAAAATCATTCACGAAACAAATTGAAAGAGTAAGGACTTCAATCGAAAGCATTACTCAATAGAACTACTGTTTTTAATCAAACTTAAGTTGTTTTGAATATTCGCAGCAAACTCCATCCTCCCTTTTTCTTCTTCATTTGCAATATTTGCTTCTACCGATGCAATCTTCCCTGAACAAGCTTCCATAAAACGTTTCATAAGCTCATCATGAAATTTTTCGCGCTGTTTGAGTTCATCCTTATACTTCTTTCCTAATTTTAACCTCTCCGATTCAGCATTAAGAAAGTCTTTTTTGTTTCTCTTTACTTTTTCCAATTTCTTCTTCATTTCATTGAGATAATCATTATAATGGTATTGAATGTGTTCAACAATCTTCTCATGCCGCTCCTTTGTTTCACTAAATGCAAGTTCGACTGATTCCATTACCGATTTTCGATGCGCGCTCACAAACTCATCCACAAGACGCGACGTGTTCTTCGTCGTAAGCACAAGCGGCCTACCATTTCCATGATCTCCAGGCGTAGACGCATTTGCCTTGCTATCCATCGACAAAAACTTGATAATATTGATAACCGTCTGCATACCGTCACGTTGAGTGTCGGTATTTGTACCCTGCGTAATAAGTTTCTGCACTACCTTTCCAGCTAGCGGTACAGTTACGCGAATGACTGGAAGTTCGGGTGCATTGTTGCGGTTCCCATGATTAGTAATCAATCCATTCTCGCTTTTTTCCACGCGTTTTGAATCAGAATAATGCTTCTGATCTAATGAATATCGACCTGAGCTGTTAGAATTATCCTTTGGTTGTCCTAAAGCTGCTCCGGAAATTCCTTCCATACGCTGCTGCGCAACGCGATGACTCGCATTAGGAACTCGGCGACTTTGTTCACTAACTTCATCTTCTTCGTCCAGCAAATCAATTACCTCAGGTCCGTCAGTTTCCAGTCTAGCTCTTTTCCTCGGACTACATGGTTTCTCCATTGTTACACTATTTTTAACCAAAGGAGAGCTTGAATATTCCGCTTTGTTATGTGTTTGACACGTGATAATTTTTCGTTCAAGGTTTACTTTTTTCCAGCTATTTTCAATAAATGTACCCGTAAAGAACTAATTTATCGATCGCATCGAACATACGTAGCAACACTTCACACACACAAAATTTGAGTTTTTGCGCATCGTGTACACATCATATTACACGCATCTAAAGAGACAACCTTGATTAAGATTTTATGTCTCACGATAGAGGCATGTTATCAAAAACAAAGCATCCCGCAAAAATATAAAAGATCAAAGATACATATGATTGATTCAACGACTTTGCGAAGGTAGTTTAACACAACAAAAAATCATGCACTATTTGAACTAAAGTTCTCGTAGGATTCTACGTAGACTTTTCAGTGGTTATTTTGGAGTATTTCGTTTCCTCCGTTATTACCATTATTTTTAATTCATGGAAGCATCAAAAATGCTATGGTAAGGAGTTTGGGGTACTTAAAATGGTTAAAAGTAAGCTTATAGAAGAAGATACAAAATTTCGCCGAATGGGGACCCGGATAGCGCAAAATAATGGTCTTTTCGAGACTCCATATCTCACGAAAGAGGTAAGCCATCGCTTTTTAAAACATTCATCATAAAGGCAAAAGATTAAAGATATATATGACTCGTTGAACGACTTTACAAAGGTGATTATCACCCCAAAACTTCATTCAGTATCTGACCAAATTCTTTCGTAGGATTTATGTAGACCTTTGAAGTGGTTATTCTAGATACTATCTCAACTTCTCTTCAATAACATTCATTCGATTTCTCGACCTTGTTGCGGGCTCTAGCTTCAACTGCCGCTCTTAGATCTTTCCCATCACGTAGATCGACCTTTCTCAAAGCAGAATCTAGATCCCCGCGGCCTTGCAACTCTTCTTCCGTCAAATCGAACTGTAAGTTCGCTTGAGTATCTGGATGCAGGCCATCAAGCATATAACGGAAGAAGAGTTGCAAGGCCGCGGGGATCTAGATTCTGCTTTGAGAAAGGTCGATCTACGTGATGGGAAAGATCTAAGAGCGGCAGTTGAAGCTAGAGCCCGCAACAAGGTCGAGAAATCGAAATCCTTAAATGAACACGTTCTGTACTCACACTATCCTTCATCGGGTTGACGTGCTGTAGATAATTCCCATCATCAAACTTGATGAAATATTTTAACAGACAAACTTAAGAATGTATTTGGATTAAAAAAGTGAGCTCTTTAGTTTTAGGGTTGCTATCTAACGCTGAAGGATCTCTTCTGAAGGTTCGTGTTGCCATCTGCTCTCCTTACGTGTTTCCGAACTCCAATCCTTCGCTTCAACCTCCTAATTCAATCCGAACTTCGCTACCTCAGCTAAATTAGTTATCACTCCAATTACCCCGCACTTATTTCGAAATGGCTAATTAAATCTCTATTTCTAGCTATATTAGGCTATCACAACTTCTACGCATGGCACAATAAATTAGTAGAAACATCATGTGTGGTGGGAAAAAGCAGCCCTGGCCAGGAAATAGTTAATCTCTTTACATTTTATTTTCCTGAAATTGTAATCTTTCATATTGTTTTATATTTCACTTATTAGACCCCACTTCCTTATTCACTCTTCCACCCTGTTCTTTGTTGTTCCAACTATCCTGCAAAAGAATTCCTCTGTACCTTAATTGTTCCTTGAACGTCTTGATCAGACTCTTGACTTCAGTCAGCAACTCCTTGCTCCATTTCTAATTTAAATATCATCCTTCGCCAATCCCCGTAATTGTTTCACCTTTATCAATATATCTTCAACAGTTTTTGCAGAAGCTAGATCCGAAGCACTGATGGCAATAGGGAGTTTTTTCTGGGCAAAAGAACTTTGTAAATTTGATGCGAGTTGAGGAAATCCCATGGAGTTCAACGAGCATTGATCAAGTGTATATGATAACAAAATTGGTTCGATTCCAGACATATCAACGATAGCTTCTTTCAATATCGTCTCAACGTCCTTTTTATCCTCGTCGACACCATAAACAACTTCCTTGTAAAGTTTTCCAACCGTGTTTATTGCAGGGGCTACGTAAGTGTTCATCAACGACGAAAATCCAAGAACCAACATAACCACATAAAAGTATTCATACCACTCCACTGGACAAGGATCCGGGCTAAACCAATACCAACCTTTCCTATATGCCCACCAATTCCAGAAGTGTCCATCTCGAGTTGCAGCATAATACCATTGTGCAACTGGTTGGTGAAATAGAAAGCAGTTATAGGCGTGTTTCGATGCATTCTCTTCCAAATTGGGATTTTGAAAAAGACGTGCCGTATATCCAGTGCCTGTGCTCAACGCGAATACCCACAAAGTAGTAAGAGGAGCAACAAGCCTTCCACAAACATTGTCCCAAAGTCTGTTAGTTGCCCCTGACCATTGCGAATTGTGAGTTGCATGTGTATGAGCAGATAAACAATTATTTACAACTAATTTTGACTCACCGACATCAAACCGAAGACTGTTTGCTTTCACTGGGCGAAGTGAGAATTCTTCATATACGTCGCCATCTTGCAAATCGCCTTGATTAATCTTCCAGTTGAAAAATAAAAAAAAATCAAGCAAATAAGATGATGAATCAATCATAAGGTTTACTACTAACTTGAAAAACTCACGATATTTATACTCCACGCAATGATCAAAATAGTGATGGCATCTGCAATCCACTCCCAAATATGGCTATTTTCCCTTTCCATCGGCCTATATGCATCATACAAAAATGCTGTAGAAACTCCGATGATAAAGTATACCATCCAAAAAGGACTGAAAAGATACCAACCCAAAACAAATATATTATACTCAGATCCGTCTGTGTAGTCAGCAGAGTCATTAGGTTGACCGTTTGAGTCGTAATAGTTATATCCTGAATCATCTTCACTCATCAAAAGATAGGTGACCAACAAAATAAACCAGTTCAAAATATTCAACGCGACAGTAATTCGAAATAACTTCTTTGTTTCACCACGTAAAGACAAAAAATAGTTATACATGGATGGATACACCATAAGGCACTGATAATACATAGAACTAAACCAAAGATAAAAACCCATCCACCAGTTGAAACCCCAAAATGGAGTAACTGTCAGGCCAGTTATGTATACAACCATGGTCGAAATCAAACTCAACCAATAAGAGTCTTGGAATACGGGAGTGCCTTCACAGAACAAGTCTTGATATTCGCCGTCTTCATCATACAAGTCATCCGGTTGTGATCCCCAATGAAAGTCCGAACTAAATGTGGATGGACGGCACACAATTAGCAAGTTGATAAAAACCACAACGACTGCAATAAAGTACATCGGGTACTGTCCAAAAAATTTCGCCCAAAAAAATTTCATTTTATTTTCAATGTGTGGGTTCATGGGTGCTATCAAAATAGATTTTGTTAGTTTGTAAACGTGGTCGCATAAAAAATTAGACACAACTCACCCGCCAACGAGAAACCCCCCAAGGTGAAAAACACATGAACATGCCAAGGAAAACCTCTAAGATTATTAAAAGCCCCCCAGCTCGAATTTTTTCCAATATGCATAAACATAACGTAACATGCAAGTAGAAATCGAAGGCCTCGAATGGTACTCCAGCTAACTACAGTTTTACGAAATTGCTTTACACTTTTCTTGGCCGTATCGAAATCATCTTCGCCATCACTATCAATGTCCGGGTCGAGCCCAAGATGAGTTGACAAACCTGTATATTTCGCAGTTCAGTTAAATTTTTTGTCATCGAGCCCATATCCATTATTAATAAACACTTACCAATTCGTTTCACTTTACGTGTACTCGTCGTCGGTAAATCGGCCTCTTCAACAATCTTAAATACGGTCGGCCATTTGTGTGAGTTAACAGCCTTCCCTTTCAATACTTCTCTGATGATCATCCGAAAATCTGTCAAGCTGGAATCATCAGGTGCCATATCAGACTTGATAATCGCAAGGCCAACTTCTTCTCCCTGGTCTGGATCTCTTGATGGAACCGCAAAGCAAACCGTCTTCTTAATCCATGGGTGCGCTCCAGTGAGTGGGGCTTCAATCTCGAAAGGACTAACCTGTTCGCCATTCTTTTTAATCAATTCCTTATTCCTTCCTTTCAGCGTCAAATATCCTTCGCTGTCCAACACTCCAACGTCGCCTGTCAAAAAGAATCGTTTGCACGCCGCATCGTGATTACAATCTACCAATGGCAGCGTAACCATGAAGTATGTCTTTTTGTCGGCTGCATCATTATTCAAATAATTATCAATCACGGTCGGCCCAGATATAGCAACTTCCCCCTCTGAATTCGGAGGCATCGGCTGGAGCGTACCCGGATCAACAATGGCTAGGGAAGCTGCCACAGGCACGCCGACACTATCCGGTTTGGCACTGACTATGTCCTTCATGTGCTCTGGAGGTTGAGAGATTGGCATTTGTTCACTCATAGAGTAGGTGCTCATAATCGAAACCTCGCCGTACGTTCTAGATAAATTGATTGCATCGCCTTGTAAGAGTTTATCCGCCCCAGAACGAATCATCCGGAGGTTATGACCTTTTCCTCTTTTCCATACTTTGTTATCCGGATCAATACCGTAGGATTGCAATGTTTCATCGGTGGCAGCCAACGATCGGATGTGAGCCACAGTTTTGTTATGAATTGTCGGTACACTGCTATACCACGTTGGTTTCGGATTGCTCAAATGCAGGGCTTCAATCATACGGACAGGATTGTATCCCTCATCGTCACAGCAGACACTTGCACCAACTGCGATGCTGCATAAAATCGAAGCTGCAATACCTCCGATATGATACAATGGCATGATGCTGTAACAGACATCATCCGGGCGGAGCTGAATGCTACTCGCGAGGATTTGTCCGTTACGGATTAACGACGAATGTAAGATTGGGACGCCTTTTGGTTTCGAAGTAGTACCAGAAGTGCCTAGCAGTAAACCGACACCGTTAGGGGCATTACAAAGGGGTTTACCAGATAATACAGCATCCTGGTCGAGTGTCGATCCTTGGCTGTCGTAATACATGAACCAGCCGGGACGGGACAAGTTTTCATTAATCTTTGCGCGATGGAGTTTGGCACGTCCACTTCCCTCAAATTTTTCGAATGCGGAAATCAACGACGGGCTTGTGGCGTGATCAAATAGGACCATATGCGATACCTTAAACTGTTCGAGGAAACTTGTTACTGATGCTTCGTCCAGTTCTAACCCCAGTGGAACGGCGGTAGTCTGGGCCATGATCGACAAAAATGCCATGGCAAAGACGGCTCCTTTTATATTTGTTGTGCAAAATTTCGGGGAAATTAGATGATATTTTTAAATATTTTAAATTTGTGTGTGAGATACTCACCGCCATTCTTTGGGACTCCATAACACAAGACTTCGCCAGGTTTCAATTGTAATCTCCTCAAATCTCCTGGTCCACCGATAATGAAGTCCAACAAATTACCATAAGAGGTAAATTTCGTCGCATCCGCTTCTCTTGCGTTATAAAATAAAGGCTTTGAAGGCTCAATCCTCTTCAGTGCTTCTTGTAAGGTGTACTCTTCAAGACCTTGTTGCTCTTTCTCTGTTTTCGACTCATCACCCTTTAACATGACATGTGCATACTGGATATTTTCCATGACTGCCATGCTGGATTCCTCCGAGACACGTTGGACATCCGGGTACTCGATCTTGGCAACATTTTTACACTCGTGTAGACATTCATTCATGTAATGCAATAAAGGACTATATTTATCCACCTGAAAGTCGAGCAGCTTAGATAGACCATGTCCTCCTGGCCAATAAATTACTTGTTTATCTTCGAACAAGCTCATGAAATTTTCGGACAAATCCTTTTTACGATCGACTTTGCCAATAATGTGCATTGAAGGTGTTTCAATAGATAAGTTTGACAACTCTTCAAACATTAGTTCTCTACAAGTTTTACGAATATCGTCCACCGCACATGCAATCAATATATAATTGACTTGATCGTTATTGAGAAATAAACCATTTATGGTATCAGGTTTTTGCTCGACATATGCTTTCGCTTGTCGACGAATAACTTGATTGGCTCTCATTTCCATTCTGGTATATTTAATCTTATTCTTTATCATCTTCTTATTTTCATTTGCCATTGTCAAAGAATTACGCAAACTTGAAGTATCTCCCAATGAGACTTCGTTACAAAGAATGTGGACTATCATATTTCTGAAAGCTTGGTTTTCGCAAGCCAATTGATAATACGATACCACTGCAGCACCCTGCGAGAAACCGAATAAAATATCAAATGGACCCAGCATTTCGACCGCCTGAGCCACGTATAGGATAGCAGAAGCAAAACTAGATTTAAACCTTGCATCGTTGTATTGGCTATGAAACCAAGAATAAAACGGACCCGTAAAGCCTAAGTTCAAAGCAGTGGGATCGCCTTCCTCTTCGTATATCGGGGCTGACAAATAAACTATGTCGTAGTCTACCGCAGATACTTGAAGATTTTTTAATTGGCTCGAGGTCAGAGCACTATTGCCCGATTTACCGTGCAAGGCGAGAATGCGTTGACGCTTATCCTTCTTCATACTGTTTCTTAAAAGCAAGCTTCCTCGTTCAAACACAGACAGTCGTTGTGATGTGGAACGCGACATCCGATGCGCTGAAGAACGCCTCATTTCTCTCCGATCTTCGAAGCTTGGTTTGTCCATTTCGCCACTGGTCCTTGAACGACGATTGTAAACTCTGGACATGTTGGAACCTGAGATGTACGCACCATCCTCGACGTCAACCACGTCTGGTCCAAACGTCACCTGGTTTGGAGAAGGAGTATCCTGCTCCATGGCTCTTCCTCTTTGTTCAAGATTACTTGTGGGAAGAAGTTGTGAGCTTGACACCAAAAATACGATCTATGCACACATGTACATGAATGTGGATGGAAGATACTGATTGATTGCTGCCTTCAAGTAAAAAAGATATTGATTGCTGCCTTCAAGAATTTAAATAAGTTGATTCGTGTATACCACTTATTTTATTATTGAAATGCATCACAACTTGCATGTGTACCGATCAGCATAAAGATTGAAACAAAATATGAGTGATAATTGTATTGCCTAAGCCTTTCGGAGAGAAGAAATGAAAGCGTATGCAACATTGGGAAAAAGATGTCGGAAAGATCTTTGAAAAAAGATTCCTTTTACACATTTTCACATTCGCCTTTCTTGGTCTCATCCAATTTACATGTGTATGACCGTATGACCCGGCCAAAGATCTTTCCGACAACATGTTTTCCATGGATTCTTACGTTGTGGGCCGTGGGCTAACATTAGTTTGAGCGTGGATTGGTTGGGAGTTGGGACTTACATTACATCCCTGCAGCTCCAATGAATACCTCTAAGGACCGTTTATTTCAGAGACCTAAATGGGGGACTTGGGTACGTAAATATTGCTGTGGAATAGCCCTCTCTAGCTATTGCTCTCGAATACATGTTATGACGTATCCCCACTCAATTGACAACAGCATCTTCGTGACTTTCAACGTCGAAACATTTGGAGAACGAATACCCATGCACTTGCATCTTGCACTATTGAGAATACATGTGTGCTTTTGTGTAATGACTTCTCTTGTTGAATGTGGATATTTGTTGTATTTTTATGTGGTACTGAATACTAAATGTAAAAATTATTAATAAATGTCATGGTAGAGCTAGATTTTACGTCCGATACATGTAGTCCGATAGATGTTTTTCATTGATTTTTGATTGGCAGAGATTACTGAATACGAGTAGTATGTCTATGTAGTATGCATGAATCGCATCTCATCCAATTGCAGATTGTGGTGTTGAGTTGATATTGACTAGGGGTAGTCAATTATGAATGTGTTAAGTCCCGTTTCCCATTCCCCATTCCCCGAACATTTTCATTGGTCGAGGACATTTTGACTGACGGGGAATTAGCCGGGGAATTTTGAAATTTAGCTGGGGAATGGGGAATGGGGAATGGGGAATTCTGCGATTTCGAGTGACCTCCGGAGGTCACACAGAATCGCAAAATTCCCCATTCCCCATTCCCCATTCCCCCTTTCAATATCCACCATTCATTATATACCAATTTGCGAATTTCTAATCCGAACATAACCTAATCAATTTGAATACAAAATCCAACCATGACCACCGAACCATGTCCCGCTTCACTAGTGAAACTTTTAAAGCACGACGACAACAACAATCCCATCGTTGACTACAATCATCTTACAAACTGGCATACAGATTTCCAAGAAAACCTTACATTGCAACTTAGAGGAAAGAAAAAGTGGCGGCTGAAACAGGGAAGTGTAAAACATCCTTTGCGCGGTCGCCTCATTATCTATGACCTGATTCTGTCGAGTACGAGCTTCAGAATCCTGACTTCCAATTCGGATGGCCAAATGGTAGTCAAAGCGTTGTGGACAACTCTGGGGTCTTTGTGGACCAAATAATGCGACCGAAACCTTAAAAAGATTAATTCAGCAATTACCACAGCTTATTCAATCATGTGTTTATGAGAATGGTTCAAATTCCATTTTGCCACCGTTTCTGCGACGACCTCTAGCGTTCACATAAGCATAAGATATCGAAAGTTTGGATGGAAGTGAAATTGAGTCGATTGATAGGTTGCCTAGGAATAACAAGCGAGAAAAGACTTATGAAAAACCAGACCATATTAAATTAATTGATATGACCGGTGATAATTCAGATCAAGACTCAAAAAGTTCAGATAGAAGTATCACAAAAAGCTGGGAGAGTTCATGTTATAATGATGGAAGTGACGATCTCCTTGTTGAAATACAGACTTTTGAGATAGCAATCTCGTATTCAATGGATCCGATATCTGACTCTTCAAAGTTTAGGAAGAATTCCTCGGCAGCCATGCTAAAAGTCGATGATATCCATTCATTCTATGCCAACAACTCGCCAAAATCAGACCTTCTTCACAAAGAGGCTTATGTTTTGAACGTTGGATATGGCGGAAACGAGTCATTGGAAAGTTCAGTGCGAGTAATTTTCATTGGTCGGCATAAGGTTCTTGCAGATATTTACCGTCGAGAGATGAGCAGAGAATTGGATTCTTTTGTAGGGTTAAGTGTGCAAGAAAATATTTAAAAGTACTGCACTTATTCGTCCAATTCAGAGACTGTATCAGCAGGGAAGATAATTGCGTACGTGATCATCTTCATTTTATCATTGACGTTGAGACCTACGTTTTAGTGGAGGTAAAAATTTCATTGTAGTGAGATGATCAAAATACTATTATTTAGAAATGTTATATTAAAATGCTGTATTGGTAAGGTACATGTTCGAGATGAATGCATCAAATATTATGTAGTCGAGTAGGAAGTAGGTTTGAAGCGAAATAGACTATTCTGATAATTTATTGTGTGTCACGTTAAGAAGATAGCAGAATAATATTACTCATAAGCTAAGTAGATTTTGGACAAGATCATTACCTTTGTACCGGTACTTTGATGTGGTGACTGGTGAAATAAACATGATCGAGGTCGATGTGAAGATGGGGATGTGAACATTATTTCTTTTTTATTAGAAAAATTTGGGGACTCAGCGAGAGTGATGGGGGATTTGGGTGTTTCGGGAATTTTTCCGGGGGGCTTGAATATGAATTCCCCCGATGCATTTGATTGGCTGACATAACGGGACTGAAATGGGGAATGGGGAATGAGTATGTGCGAGTACGTAAACAATTTCACGGGTTCTTCACGATCCAAATTGCAAGGAAGAAAATATGTGTACATATATGTACACACTGTAAAGCATAGCAGAGTGGACTGCAGAACACTTTTTACATATGGAACACTCATTTTTTTAACATTTATATTAATACCGGTATTAATATATGAAAATGAATCTGCCTCCTTTCATCGATATACCCTCAGTTCAAGACAATCATAATGAGAAAGATGACACGGAAATTAACTACCTTGTATCGAATCCTCATATCGATCTTTCTGGCCTTCCGGATACAGAAGGAAAATTGAATGATACAGATGAAATGAGGGTAAGATTTATCTTCTTCCCACAACGTGCGTATAATTCCTCAAAATGCACGTTAACCTTTTATGACATGTTTCGAAACACAGAAGTTGTTAAGCAAAGATATAGCTGACTTAGAACTTAAACTTGAGTGTATGGGAAAAAGACTTGACGCGATGGAAGTCGAGGGAAGTGAACAGGACGACGCAGAGCATCTTTTATATAATAATACCGGCGGTTTTCATCTTGGTTGCATCCTTAGCTCCGCTATGGCATCTGAATCTCATTCCAAGATTGGTTTCCTCAAACATCCACTCGTAGCTGCGATTGCGTCTATTTCGCTTGTATTCATCCAACTTATATCGTTGAATATTTTGGAAATAGAAAACCGTTTAATGCAATTCAATTATCACCAAGATTGTACTGAGTTGAAGGAATGTTCAACAAACCACTATTGCGAGATATCCGAGAAGAAATGTTGGGATTGTGATTACGTAAATGAAACATGTCCTGATGATTTCAACTCAACTGGTACAGGTTTTTTAGGGCGATATTCTAGTTTTGAAATATATACAAATGAAGTTGGACCATCTTTGTCGGAAGAAGAATATACGTGCTTCAGTAAGTTATATTGCAG
>Ga0213867_1000960_pt1 | contig 12893 bp, 18 predicted proteins | sample PICome_12_FD_160120 | JGI IMG/M metagenome (GOLD analysis project Ga0213867, IMG submission 160120) | Coastal seawater microbial communities near Pivers Island, North Carolina, United States - PICO540 | ecosystem: Environmental > Aquatic > Marine > Coastal | place: USA: North Carolina... | reverse complement strand
CAATCTTTACAGTGGTAATTTGAAGCTACAATGGCTTCTTTTAGATAATCTTTAAATGTCTTTGTCATGTGTCAACACCCTTTAATATTATAATATAAAGTATTTATCAATATTAGTCAACCTCTCATAGTTCAGTGGACTAAATAGAAACCAAAAAGGAACGGCTATGTTGAAGCATAAACACATGATAATTAGAGCTGAGGTTAGCAATCCGCCACAATGCGAACAAACCATAGTCGATTGGGCTGGTAATTTAATAAGAGATATAGATATGAAAATAATGATGGGACCATATGCCAAGTATTGTGAAATGCCAGGCAATAGAGGGTTTACTTGTGTTACTATTATTGAAACAAGTCATATAGCAATACATGTTTGGGACGAAACAAGTCCTGCACTTGTACAACTAGATGTATATACATGTGGTGAATTACATAAAGATAAAGTATTTGATGCACTAGAACGCTGGGATCCAGTCAAAGTTGAATACAAATATTTAGATAGAGAAAAAGAACTTACGTTAGTTTAAGCTCTTGCGTATTGTGGAGTTGCTTTTTGCTGATCGTCGTTCCAGGTAATACCGCCTGAAATTTTAATATCTTTATCTCCAATAGCTTTGAGTAGTTCTGCTTGTGTTTTGATCAAATAATAATTCCTGTTCCAAGAATTTATAAACAAAATATTTTCAACTTTGTCTTCTTTATTATAACTATCGTATGCAAGTGCCGCAAAATGATGATTCAATTTATCTTTTTTAATAGAACCATCAGGCTCAACCATTGACCTAATATGATCTTCCCAGTTGTCTACTTTTTTCCAACCATTAATAATTTTTTGAAATACATTATTTAACAAGTTTATTGTATCTTCAGGTTTTCCGTTTGGTATTAAAATTTCATTATTTAAATAGCCTAAACCTTTCTCGTTAAAGTTATATCTGCTTGATGTTTTATATTTTATTTTGCCTTTAACTTTACTGGCTCTCAGATAACGTAAATAACCTGCCTTTGATTCTCCACTGTTTTTAGGATCTTGGTCAAGATTTATATCTTGTATTTTTGGCATTAATTTTTTAATTTCGTCATCTAATGTTTCCCAACCAGCAGTACCAGCACCAATCCCTTTTGAATTTAATCTAGCACCATATAATCCCGACCCTTGTGTAGGGTCCGTTTTTTTGGCTTCCTTATATCCACTTCCTTTGAGTTCAAATTTAGTTGTCCCTACTAATAGATCTCCACCGTCATCTGCTTTTTTGGCAGGATTTCCTAAGATTGCTAGTCCAACTTCTGCAGGACCATAATTACCTGCTGTAGTGCCGCCAGGAATAAACCCAAAGAATGCTGATTTGATTTCTTCATTAAATAATTTTGCTACATCAGCAGGTAGTTTTTTACTAATGTGATCATCTATTTTACCGCTCCTAGCCGCAACTAAACCTTTCATATCAATTACTTGGCCGGCTATTGCCAAGTCTAAGAATGTATTGATTGTAACAGGACTACTTCCTTCGTCTTCCATTTGATCAATAATCTGTTTCATTTTTGCTTCAATAGATGATTGGACAGCTGACATAGTTTTTCGATCAAGTGGTGTTTCTGGGTTAAGTCCTTCTGCTTTCTTTACTAATTGTACTACTTTTGAATTTAACGACTTTCTATACTTTGCAAATTCTTCTTCTTTATCTGTGCCACCTCGTGTGTAGCCTTGAGCATGTATAGTTCTAAAATCGTTTAATGAATTTTTCTTAACATCCTTGAGCAGTATTCCTTGTGCTTCTTCAGGAACCCCAGCCGCTTCATATCTTTTTTTTGATTCTTCAAACTTGCTTTTAATATATTCTCTTGCTTGTCTAAAAATGCTTTGCATGTCCACTGTTGGTTGTGGCATTGTAACAGCCATGCCATCTTCTTCAACAGGTAGTGTTGCAGTTGGTTTATTACCAGGTTGTTTCTTATTAAAATTAGCAATTTGTTGTGCTACAAGATCGTCAATTTTTTGACCCAGCATCTTTACAGAATCAATAAAAGATCTTTTGTCTTCAGTAGATTTAGGATCTAATTCTTTTGCAGTATTCTTTAATTCAGCATCTAAATTAGGATCTAACTGTCCTGTATCGATTGCTTCTTTAATTTGAAAATAACGCATTATACACTTACCTCAATATCAAAGTTGTTATATCCTAAATCAAATAACTTGTTTGCTACATCTTCTGCAATTAGATCTGACTCTTCTTCGTCTAACTGAGCATGTGTTTCTACAGTAAGCATAGTCTGACCGTTATCGTTTTCACCTAGTGTGTAGTTTGTTTCGCTTTCAAGTAATGCAGGAGAAGCCATAGTAGCAACTTCTGATACTACAATATCATCTACTTCTTCTTTGTTATCAAAAATAATGTTAATAAAATTTTCCATATTACTTCCTAGTGATTAAGTCTAATACTGTTTACAGTACCATCTGTATATACTAGTTTTGCTCTAATATAAACAAAGTTACCTGTAAAGTTTACATATTTGACTTCTGTTTGATTAGCAACGGTTACAGTATCTACGTCAAACCAGTCAGCGTCTGCTGGTGTAGTGGCTAGTGTTGCTTGTATAGTGATTGTTCCTGTAAGACCTACGTAATCATACTGTACAGTATGAACACCATCTGATCTTCCATAGTATCCGTCACCCTTAAAGTTACTTCCGGTTACAGTTTCAGTCGTACTATCCCCTGGATGTGTGTTTGCTGATAAAATTATTTCGCTTGTGCTTGGCATAATACTATTTATGCAAATCGTTACGTGAAACATATTTTATTACACGCCTGATTTGCCCTCCTAATGCTATCTTTGCCAACATAAGGTAACGTTCATTTTTAGCATAAAAATAAAATCCTTCAGCAAAGTGGTTGTTACGTACAACTCGTTTTGCAATATGTCCTATTTTAAATCCGTCTGGATTGTTCTCACAGTAGTCTGCAAAATTAGGATCAACTTTTTTACCTAGCAATGCTTTATATTCCCATACAACATCACCATCAATTACTTGTGTATTTGCGTTTTGTAAAAGGTAGTCAAATATACTATCATTTTCTGGAGCATACCATTGTGTAGCATTAACTTGTGTTTGTAACTTTTCTAACCACACCGGCTCGTTTGAATAGATATCTAAAGTGTATCCTTCACAACGTACCATAGCATGTCTTTTGTTTTTTTCTAGTGCATTATATAAAACGCAAGCATCCATAAACGTTTCTAAACTTATAGTCTTTTCTTTTCGACGCATAAATGCATGATTAAATGGACTTGCAATTGGAATTTCTGCTTCAGCATCACTTTGCATAGCATCTAATTTAGATTTAACATATCCTAAATTAAGTCCGCGGAACAGTGAGGCAATATCAATCTTTACACGAAGTTTGTATAGATACTTGTTATAGAATAACTTAGTTGTGTACAGCTTCTGTAACATCTTTTACCTTTTCTTTGATAGGTTCTAGATGCAATTTATTATCAGCAACATCAATTTTTAAAGTACCACCATCTTTGAGATCACCAAATAAAAGCATCTTACTAAGTGGGCGTTTAATTTCTTTATCAATATATCTGTGCATGGGTCTTGCACCCATCTTACTATCAAACCCATTTTCTACAAGATGATCAAGTGCATCGTCACTAATTTGACAAACAACATTTTTATCATCAAGCATTGTTTTAAGTTCAAGTAAGAACTTACCAACAATTTTTAACATAATAGGTTTTTCTAGTTTACCAAATGTAACTACACCGTCAAGTCTATTTCTAAACTCTGGAGCAAAGAAGCGTTTGAATTCTTCATCACCATAATCACCGTCAAGTGCTTGACTAAATCCAATAGTGTTTTTCTCTGCCTGTTCTGCACCTAAGTTAGTAGTAAGGATTAAGATACAATTACGTGCATCTGCTTCTTTACCATCACTTCCAGTAATCTTACCGTTGTCCATAATTTGTAATAGGATCTGCGAAATGTCTGGGTGTGCTTTTTCAATCTCGTCAAGCAATAGAACACAGTTAGGATGTTCTTGTAATTGGTTAATCAACTGTCCTGAATGCTCGTCGTGTCCGACATAGCCTGGAGGAGAACCAATTAACTTGCTTACACTATGCTTCTCTTGATATTCTGACATATCAAAACGTGCAAGGTGTATACTTAGATTCTTTGCAAGTTGTTTAGCAAGTTCAGTCTTACCAACACCTGTTGGACCCATGAATACAAATGATCCAATTGGCTTTTCTTCTGATTTAAGACCTGCTTGTGCAACAAGAATCTTATCAACAATTTCTTCAATAGCCTGATCTTGTCCGTAAACATTAAGTTTAAGGTTCTTATCAAGACTTGCTAGATTGTTAGTTTCTTTTTGTTGTATTTGTTCTGGAGGAAGATTTACAAACTTAGCAAGTTCAAATTTAATCTCTTCAGGACCAACAACACGATCAGTTGTAACATTGTTTACTTTAAAACGTGAACATGCTAAGTCAATCAAGTCAATTGCTTTGTCAGGCAACTTTTTATCAGTAATGTATTTTACTGAAAGTTTAACTGCTTCATCAATTGCTTCTTCTGTAATAATTGTTTCGTGAAATTCTTCATAGTATTTTTTAATACCTTGTAGGATATCTGTAGTTGTTTTCTTGTCAGGCTCGTCAACACTTACACGTTGGAATCTACGCATTAATGCACGATCCTTTTCAAAGAACTTTCTGTATTCGTCCCAAGTAGTTGAAGCAACAACTTTAATATCGCCTTTACCTAGTGCAGGCTTTAACATATTAGCTAAATCGTTACTGCTGTTTGTTCCACCAGCACCAGCGCCGTTCATCATATGTGCTTCGTCAATGAATACAATCGTTTTGCCTTGACGCTTAATTGCGGCCATAACAAGTTTAAATCTTTCTTCAAAGTCTCCGCGGTATTTACTACCTGCTAACATAGCACCAATGTCTAAGTTATATACTGAATACTCTTCAAGGAATGTTGGAACATCTTTGTTAACAATTCTGTATGCAAGTCCTTCTGCAATAGCAGTTTTACCAACACCTGGATCACCAACTAACAGTACATTGTTCTTTCCTCTACGTCCTAGTGATAGACAAATACTTTCAATTTCGTCTTGACGTCCAATAACTGGATCAATTTTACCATCTACAACTTCTTGATTTAGATTTGACGTAAATGCTTTAAGAGCTCGTTGTGCATGTCCTGCCATTTCTTCATCTTCAGCAGAGCCTACAAATTCGTTGTTAATATATGTGTTGAATGCGTCTTTTTCTACACCTGCTTTTGTAAGTGTATATGTTGAAAAACTTTTCTTTTCATTTAGTAAAGATACAAACACATCACAAATGTCAATGTGCTGACGTCCGCTGAATAACACTTGTGTAAACGCTCTATTCATAACACGTTCTACTGTTTGTGTTTTCTTTGGCTTGTATTTTGTGCCTGCAGGAACTTTAATATCATCAAGTTTAGTTTGAAGATATTGCAAAATCTCGTTCTGCAAAGGCTGAACATCTACCCCATATCCTTTTAAGATATTGGTAAAATTTTCTGTACATAGCATAGCAAATAATAGATGCTCTAATGTAACATATTCATGTTCCAATCTTTTAGCATCTTTAATTGCTTTATCAAATACTACTTGTAGCTCTTCGCTCGGTTCAACCATAAGTGTTTATTCCTTTTCTATAACTGTATTTACATTATACGATAACATAGCACTAAAGTCAACTATATTTTTCGCCAATTTGCTCAATAATCCTTTTATCTGAATCACTAAGCCCTGATGGTGTTTGTCCTATAATTTTTACTAAAATATTGCCCGGATTGCCTTGTCTATTGGGTAAGCCTTTGCCTGTGATTTTTAAAACTGTTCCTGGTTGCGTCCCTCCAGGTATATTAAGGTTAACTTTTGCACCTCCTGGAACACTAATAGTAGCATATGTACCAGTTATTAGTTTTAAAATATTCAATCTCTTTGTAGTAATTAAATCTAAACCATGTACTTCAAACTCATTTGTGGATTGTATTACAACTTGTACAAACAGATCACCTGGTGGTATTTGTTGTATATCATGTTGACCCATACCTGAGTATCTTACTTTGTCACCATTCCGCACACCCACAGGTATTTTAATATCTACAGTTTGTTCTCTACCGTTGTTAAGCCTATACGTAGCAAGTACGTTTTTGCCTGTATAAACTTCTCCTATACTAATATTACAGCCTATTGTAATATCATTATTACGCATTTGTTGTCTTGCACCAAAACCAAATTGACCCATAAGATCGTTAATATCAAATCCGCCAGCAAATCCTCCGTTATTAAAGTGTTGGGATCTAAAGCCGCCAGCCTGTTGTGGATCAGTAGTTCCGTACTGATCATACATTTGACGTTTTTGTGGATCTTTTAGTGCAGAGTATGCTTCATTGATTTGCTTGAATTTTTCATCACTGCCGCCTGTGCGATCAGGATGGTATTGCATACTTGCTTTTTTGTATGCTTTTTTTAAATCTGCATCTGAAGCGTTTCGATCGACACCTAGTAAAGAGTAATAGTCCATACTATTACTTATAGTATCTATTTTTTAGATTTACTAGATCCGGTGTATAAGCCAAACCATGCCGCGCCAGCACCTACTACGATACTAACAAGACCACTTTGTTCAAAACTTGGAGCATTTAATGCCATAAACCATATTACCACTTTGTACAATAATACAATGTAAACAGTTAAGAACATTCTTGGAAAAATTCTCCAAGCATCGATTGCTCTGGCCAAGTGTATTAATTTAGCATACGGATTAGGACCTAAGTCTTTTACGCTTGTATCAACTTCTAAGTCAAGTTTAACTTTACGTGTAGTTGAATCGCCTGTTGAAACTACTTCTGCTTCATAGCTTTGCTCTTTGTACTTTATAGGTTCTTTGTTAGGTGACGATTTTGGTTCAGCCGCCGCCGGTTTATCTAATTCTTCAAGACTTTTTCTTGGCATTATCTTTTCCCCTCTAGATGTTTAATACGCTTTTCGAGTTCATCTATTTTAGATGTTATTTTTGGATATTTTACACGCCAAGCATTTGGATCATTTTGTAACCAGGTCCAACCCCAACGTATTGCTAGGTACTCTAATGCGGCATCAAATTTACTTACTGCCCATGTTGCCATTTTTGTATCTTTAAACCAGAATAAAAAAGCGGCCCCAAATAAAGAGCCAGCTAATGCTGTATAAATCCACAGACGATTGCTCGCCATTTGTTCAATCATTTCCCACATAATTTTCCCTCTTGTTATATTATGTATTTATTACATTATACATGATATCTGCTAGTTTTTTATGTGATTCTTCTCCCGGATGATTGTTATCAAGTGCCAGTGGCATGCCTTTAACAAACGGAGTGTTATGTAAGTTGACTCTATTCCACTTAGGTGTAATCCCTACATACGGATGATCTCTTTCACATGAAAAATGGTAATTTTTTATCTTCTTTGAATCTAAGTAATCTCTTACATTATTAAGTCTTGTGTAAAAGTCTCTCCAACTATCAAAATTACTATGCATATTTTCGTAATAAAATTTTGTATTTTTTAAGTTCGCATTAGGTACAACACCTTTTCCCGGACGCAAGTCACTTGGTAATATTCTATATGGGATTTTATCTTCATTATATATTGTAGTACGATCGTAGTATGTCCATAGTATTACAACTATATCATTTTCTTTAATGTGTTCATTTTCTAATACAGAGTACTCTATGTATTTGTTAGAACATCCAGGCTTGGAATTATTTACAACATTGCGATCAAACATATTACCTAATAATTGGGGCCATGCTAGTTTGCTAGGTTTACTTGCTTCTTTGCCGTCTACCCAACAGTCTTTTAAGCCTTCACCGTATGTATTACTACAACCAAATGCTACAATGTACATATCTTCGTCCTTTATTATATGTATACTTATTTAAAAATCACAAGCTAAAGTCGCACCGGGTGTCACTTCGATATTACGTTCACCGTCTATAGTTACTTTTGGATTTGGTTTAGCTTCGCAATCCATTTGTTTTGCACATCCACTAGTCAGTATTAATGACAGTAGGGCAACAAAAAACAATTTGTTCATTATTTGAATGGATTAAACTTATTTAAAATAGAGTCTTCTGGAGTAGAATTTTGCTTGTCGACTTCTTCTTTAGCACCTTGGATTTCACTATTAGCATTTTCTAATGCTTGTTCAGATTCTTCGTAGTAATTTTGATAAGCGGCAATGATTGCTTTTTGCTGTTGTAAGAGCTTCATAATATCACTCATATTCATAGCAAGTATTTCGTAGCCGTCATCAGTTAAGCCAATTAGTACAGGATCTTTTTTATCTTTTTTTAGTCTTTCCCAAATTTCTTGAGCATTTTCTTCGTTAATAACTACCCATTCTAAATCTTTTAAGCGTAACTCGTCTGCTGGTGGTAAAACTAATTTAGGTTTTTCAATTGGCTTTGCACTAATCTCAATTTGTCTCGGAGTTGATGTACAACTAGATAAAACAAATGCCGCCAACAATATACCTAAAACTATTACGCCTCTGCCTACATGTCTGTTCATAAGTTCTTCCTTTTCCAAGCATCTGATTGTATGTTAGGATCAAAGTTTGGATTTGCTGTGCGCCAACATTCATTGTTTATTTCACTTGGTTTTGTTGCACTAAGTTCTTTTTCAGTTAGTGTACTACCACTGAATATTTCCAAACAACGCTGTGCATTTTTAGTTGCATTGTTTAAAACCTTTTCAGTTAAGCCAGGCTTAGCAACTCCAGCGGCTCCAATGTCGTGTCTAGAAAGTCTATTTTCTAGTGAACGATTTCTGTTGTTTATTTCAGTCCATTCTTTTTGAAGTTTTTCATTCTGTTTTTGCATAGATTTGAAAGCGGCAGTTTGTGCCGCCAACGCTTGTTCATTTGTCTGTACGGCTGTTTCTAGTTTGACGTTATTTTCTGTTAAGATAGCAATACGTTCTTGTGTGTCATTGTAATACCAATAGGCACCACCGCCCATGGCACACATTAAAACAAACATTACTAATGCTAACTTTGCACCCATACCGCCTACCCTAGTAACTTTCCCAATGTTTTTGGTCCTACAATACCGTCAGCAGTTAGTCCGTTTGAACTCTGCCATTCTTTAACAATACGTGCAGTACCTGGACCAAAGATTCCATCAGCAGGAGAAATATCAAGTTTCTCTTGTACTTCTGCTACTAGTGGACCACGTGATCCTTGCCTAATTGTTTGATTGTAATCTGTTTCTGGTTCTTCAAAGTCGCCACCTAGTACATCCATTGCATGTAGGTAATGTTTCTTACGATCATCTAAACCAATAGTACCACCGTTAATACGTTTTGTAGCACCAACAATGTCCATGTTATCGCAATACTTGTTAAGTCCGTTTGTATCCCAAAACCAACATGCTGAATCTAGTGCGCCTTTCTTAGTGCGTACATAATCAACTGCTTCTTCTGGAGTCATATCCATTTCTTTTGCAAATTGTGTATAGTTGTAACGTCCAGTTAACTGAAGGATGCCACCACCGCGAAAGCGCCAGCCGTCACCACTATCAGTATCGCCGTTGTCCATACGTGAAGCGTAAATAACGTTTGCGATTTTTTCAGGTTGTCTATGATATTCATTTGCATCTCTATTTGCTCTTCTAAAATACTTAGGGAAAATTGTGTTTAGTGCTTTTGCACTATAATTTAAATTTTCGCTTAGTACTCTAAAGCCTCCGGACTCGTGCCCACATTGTGCAATAAACATTGCTACACGCTCTGCTGTGTTTACTTCCCATAAAGGAAGTATTTCACACATTGCTTCGTACCAATCTTTCCAGTCATCTCTGTGGATTAGTTCTTCTGCCATCCACTCTTCAAAATCAAATTTGAAATGTTCTTTAGCCATTTTTAGATCCTCTTTAAATGTAGATTATAACCTTCATTAGTTAATACAACTGTATCGCCGTATTTTGTAATATTATAATCTCCTATATATTTGGTAAGGAAAATTACTTCAGCCATATCTGACATATTAATAGTTTCATTTAGAGTTGTTTCTTTACCAAAATCGGTTACTTCGAATCTAAGTGATCCTGCATAGGTGTTTTTGAACATAAGTGTTTCACCTAACATATCTATAGATTCAGCATAACTCTTGGTAAAGAAGTTTTTATAGTTTTCGTATTGAGTTTCGTTGATAGCAATTTCATATGCTTCTTTATCAACAGGTATGCTTGCATTTAAATTTTCTTCGTCTAAATCTTTGCTTTTAAAATTCTTATAATATCTAAATCTCATTTTTTCTAAATCAGCTAGTTTACTAACACCATCTGCAATTTCTAAAATGTTACTTGGTATATCTTTATTACGTTCCATTTCAACAAATACTTTATATGTACCATCGCTTTGCTCACCTGATGTTACGTCAGCATCTAATACAAAAGGGTACCCTTTTTCAATAAAGTTTTCTAAATCTTTTGCAGGTTCATTTCCGAATACACTAAATGCTAATGTAACAATATCAGAATCTTCACCCATTTTTGATTTATACGAGTCAATTTCAATAATATTATCTACTAGATGTCCTAGATCGCTTTTAAGTAATCCCATTATACTGTCGCCAATTCTTCACCACCTGCAACATCAGCAGTTGCTTCTGCACCTACATCAGCTGTTTGTGTTTCTGCAGGAATAGTAGGTTCTGACCCAGCATCAATTTCGTAGTCTTGCATTGCTTTCATGCCACCGTAAATATCTGCAATTAATTTTTTAGGCATCATAATCTCTACTATCCAAATAGGCAATGTATCTAACTTGCCTTTTTTAGTACCAGGACGGATATCGTCTGGTTTGCGTATTTTACGTGGTTTAATAATCTTATCTTTTTTATAGGTTACTTTACAGTCATAATCTAATAGACGTTTTCCGCCCATTGGATCAGGCATTTCGTCCATAGGCCACATAAACGCACAAGTTACCCAGTGTCTACTAATTTTAGGGCCATGTACTATTTCGCCTTCTGCCCAGTTATCATATACATATATGTCTAAATCGTCTAGTACTCTTTCAAAGTCTTTAAGTACAGTGAATGCTACATCGCTGTCATATATTTCTGATATGTTTTTTACTACGTCTGTGATATCTCTCATTATATCGCCACCTATTCTATTATATAGTTATTTATCACATAAGTTGTGTTAGCACTTAACAGTTGACAAAGCTAGATAAATATTTTTGTAAGCAAAGTTAGAGCTTACAGAAGTCACATTAAAGGAGGACACTTCATGAGTGCAAAGCGAGCTCGCAAGAGCAAGAACTTTCACAATAATGTTGTTCAAATTAATAATTATCTTCCCGAGAAGCAGAAAACTGTCAAAATCGTGCCGCGTAATAGGGCACAAGAATCTTACATGCTAACACTAGCCAATCCAAAGAAAGACGTTGTCTTTGGCATAGGTCCTGCTGGCACAGGTAAGACTCTTATTGCGGTATTGACAGCAATTAAGTTTTTCAAAGAAGGAATTGTTGACAAGATTATTGTAACAAGACCAGCCGTTTCAGTTGACGAAGACTTAGGATTTTTACCTGGGACACTAGAACAAAAAATGGCTCCCTGGACAAGACCAATATTTGATGTATTACGTGAGTATTTTACAGCAAAAGAAATTGAAAGTATGATTGCAGAAGGTGTAATTGAAATAGCACCATTAGCATACATGCGTGGTCGAACATTTAAAAAAGCATATATCATTGCTGACGAGATGCAAAACTCAACAGCTAATCAAATGAAGATGCTACTAACACGTTTAGGGGAAGGTTCTAAGATGGCAGTAACAGGTGATCTTAATCAAGCAGATAGAATGAGTGATAATGGTCTAATAGACTTTATTAATCAACTAACACGTTTTGGTAATAGCACCCACCTAGATTACGTTACTTTTGGCCATCAAGATATCGAAAGGCATAACGCAGTGAAGGAGGTACTAGAAGTATATGGTGATGAATAAGCTATTATAGCTCATTCATTATCGGAAAGATATTGCTGATTACTTTGGCACAAGCATGGGCAATTTCCATATGCTCTTTTTGTGTGCCATTAGCGCCACGTAGCTCGATGTAATGAACCCAGCTTCTAATGGAGCCGTTCATATAAAGTCGTGTTTTTGTACAACCTTCAGGTAGTACTACACGAGCTTGCTCTTTAGCGATGCCGTTTTCAATAGCCCATTCGTATGCGGCTTTTGATGCTTCGATAACTTCTTCTTGTTTACGTTTCCATTCGTAATGTAATTCGCTTTCATCACTTAGTTCGATACTATTTTGTCTGTTCTTTGTATCTTGCAATCTAGCTTCTCGTGTAATAAATTGATCACCCATTTCGCTAGGCTCTGCATAACGCTGACTAAATTCTTGGAAGGCAAAACTACGATGTCTTACAATTTGATGAGCAATATCCCTTGTAGTATCAATTTCTAAACATGCACTTACCATTTCTAATGGAGACCAATGTTGATGTTTAATTAGATACTTAATAAGTTTTTCACTTGTTTCTTTATTAATTTGATTTGCAGGATTACTTACCCTTGCACAAAATGCTACAAGGTCTTGTACATCTCTAATATGCTGAGAAGTCATTCCTTTATCTGGCTGTGAATAACTAACTAGTCTAACGTTCATTTAAAACTCCATATCTGCCGCTACAATATAACGGTCTTGTTGTGACTGTACTATGCCTGGACGATGCCAAACACTTCCTGGATATATCATCCAATGTCCTGTTTTCCAAGGTACAAAAAAGTTACCTTCACCTTCTGGACTAATAGGTGCTAATTC
>Ga0213867_1000959_pt1 | contig 12894 bp, 13 predicted proteins | sample PICome_12_FD_160120 | JGI IMG/M metagenome (GOLD analysis project Ga0213867, IMG submission 160120) | Coastal seawater microbial communities near Pivers Island, North Carolina, United States - PICO540 | ecosystem: Environmental > Aquatic > Marine > Coastal | place: USA: North Carolina... | reverse complement strand
TAATAAATAATCGTCAGTTGTAAAATCTTTTAATGAATTTTTTATTTCCATTACCATTGGTCCTGGTGAAAATTGCATTTGTTTTAAACGTGGAAACATTATCTTAATTTCGCCATACTTTAATGCGGGGGTAATATCTATCTTAGGTTTACCAGCTTTTTCTGGATTTTCAAATTCTCTAAATACAGGTATCTCTTGAACTAAATATACTTTTGGGTCAGTGTGGGTCACCCTGGGTTTATGATCTTTTATTTGCATTGACTTTATTCTTTTTAAGTATTATATACCTTTTTAGAAAGATAAGTAAATGTTAAACTACAAATTTAAAACTGAGCCATATGCTCATCAACGTAAAGCTTTAGAGCGTTCTTGGGAACAAGAATACTTCGCTTATTTTATGGAAATGGGTACCGGTAAATCTAAAGTATTAATTGATAATGCAGCTATGCTTTATAACCAAGGCAAAATAAATGGGTTATTATTAATAGCTCCTAAAGGTGTATATAAAAATTGGTATGAAGATCAAATACCTGTTCACTTACCAGACTATATAAATAGAAAAGTAGTTCTATGGAAATCTTCAGATAAAACTCATGAACAAGTAAAAAAATTAAATACATTGTTCCAAACAGGGACAGACTTTCATGTATTAATTATGAATGTAGAAGCTTTTTCTTATGACTTTGGTAAAGAATTTGCACGTAGATTTTTAGATTCACACAACGCCATGATGGCTATCGATGAGTCTACTAGTATAAAAACACCTACTGCTAATAGAACTAAAAATATTTTAAAACTAAAACACCTTGCTAAATACAGAAGAATACTAACAGGTTCACCTGTAACTAATTCACCTCTAGACTTATATAGTCAATGTGAGTTTCTTGGGTCTTGGCTCTTAAAAACAGATTCTTATTATGATTTTAGAGCTAGATACTCTGTAATGAAATCTATTAATCTAGGTTCTCGTAGTGTTAATGTAGTTGTAGGACATAGAAATCTTGGAGAACTATCTTCATTAATTGAACCTTTTTCTATGCGTGTATTAAAAGATGATTGTTTAGATTTACCACCTAAAACATTTATGAAACGTGAAATAACTATGACACCTCAACAAGAAAAAGTTTACAAAGCTATGAAAAAATATGCAATGGCTGAACTAGAAGGCAAATCATTAACTACTAATAATGTTATGGTACAATTAATGAGACTACATCAAATTACTTGTGGTCACTTCACAGCTGATGATGGTTCAATACAAAATATACCTAACCATAGAATAACAGAACTAATGGAAATATTATCAGAAGTAGAAGGTAAAGTTGTTATATGGTCTAACTATCAAAAAGATGTAGATACAATTTTAAAAGCTATTAGAAAAAAATATGAACGAGATGATGTTGTCGTAGACTATTATGGTTTAACACCTCAAGAAGAAAGACAGAATAATATAAAGAAGTTTCAAGAAGATGACAACTGTAGATTTTTTGTAGGCACTACTCAAACTGGCGGATATGGTATCACATTAACTGCTGCTAGCACAATGGTTTATTTTTCAAATGGTTATGATCTTGAAAAACGTTTACAATCAGAAGCTAGAATAGATCGTATTGGACAAGAATATCCAATGACTTATATTGATATTATAACTGAAGATACAGTCGATACAAAAATAGTTAAAGCTTTACGAAACAAAGTAAATATCGCCACTGAAATTATGGGCGAAGATTTAAAAGCTTGGATTTAAAAAACGTATTTTTCTAACAACTGAAAAGCTACAGCCCCCACCGTAGCTAAAACTACCCAATAGATTTTATCTATCTTGCCGCCCAATTTTTCTACATCTGAGTGAAGATGTTTTAAATCTTTTTTCATACCTGTCATATGTCCTTGTAACGAAATAATATGTTCTCTTTGAGTTTCTGGTTCAATCATTATGAAATCATTCCACGTTGTCTTAACCTTATTTGTTGTTCTTCTGGAGATAATAAAGCCATTTCAGTGGCTGTCAATCCCCCATTATTAGGCACATTGCCTAGGTTAGCTTGGGCTGTTTGTATTACTTGTGGGTTAGGCATTGCTGATGTTACATTACCTGGTAAAGGTGGTGTTTGTATTCCTGCAGAAAACATATCATCTGTTATGTAATCTGTAACATCAATATCAAATTGATCTTGAAAAGATAAGTCTCTTAAATCATCTCTGATATCTAATAGTATATCTTCTACTTCTTCAAATGGATTATCTTCTCCAATTCTTTCTGCAATCTCTTCAAATTCTTTTCTAATATTTCTAGATGGATAATAAGGATCAAATTTATCATTAGTTAGATCTCTGTAATCTCCTCTTAATTGTCTATCTCTAAACTCTTTAAATATATCATCTTCATCTGCACCTAATATGTCTGCAGCTTCAAGATTTTTTAACATATTTTTTTGTACGTTAAACCTTGCGTTGTTTGCTTTAATAAATTTATCAATAACTTCTACAGGGGTTTTAGGTCCTCCAGATAATAATGAGTCTGCACCACCTGTAAATAAACCTCTAGCTTCTCTAAGTCCTCTTTGATATTGAGCAATCTTAAATCCCATTGATCTAACAGGGTCCAATTTAACAGCTCTGTATCCAGCAAAACCTAAAAGCTCATCAGGTAATTCAAAGAACTCACCACGCTTTGATGGTTTATCAGCTGCTGCTTGGTATAATCTTGTTAACTGCGGATATGAAAAAGGTAGCATTGATTGCGCAAGATGATCAATACCAATTTTAATTTTGTCACCACCTGGAGTATTGTCATTCCATAATGCTCTACCATCATCTGTTACACCATTTCTTAATGTTAAATCTGTTAATGCTTCTGTGTAAATAGATTCAGATATAAATGGTGATGCGAGCTCACCAGCAGATTTAGCCATACCTTCTAATAAACCTTGCATTAAAACTTCTTCATCTTCAATTCCATTTTGAATATTATTTAATAAAGTTTGTAATGGTCTAATAGCTATGTCGTATGCATTACCATGACTAAAGTCTATGTATTTTAATTCACCTGTTTCTTCATCTCTAATAGGTAAGATAGTTGAGTTCTCTGACCATTTAGGTAAGTATCTTTTAATAGCTTCAAGTTCTTCGTTGGTAACATCGTATAAAGATTGGAAACCTTTTTGTATTCCATAAGGCGCTGCAGCTAATACAGTTGTCATACCAAGTAATCTTTTAATACCAATATTTCTTAACGCTGGATCTTTTATTTCTCTAATAGCTCTTTGACCAATGTTAGTTGTTGTTCTTAATATTTCAGATGGGAAAGACATGAAGGTACCAAGAGGTAGACGTCTTAATGCTCTAACAGTATCAGATACATAAGCATAGTTTGGAACAGTGTTTCTTACAATGTCCGCTGCTTCATTATCTAACATCTCTTCTGTAAACTCTCTACCAGCTCTAGTGTATGCATTTTTTAATCTGTATCTTTCAACAGCATAGTTAGCTATTTTAAACATGTCATCCTCAGCTGTGTATAAATCTTCAGCACCTTTCATAACAGCTTTAGCTCCACGTCCAGCTGAACCTAAAAGTTTTCTACCCATAGACTCTAATGGTTTCTCTAAATTTAAATTACCACCATAACCTATGTCCCCTAATATATTTCTAAAATCGTTTACGTTTGTTTGTGAGTTAACAACACCTAATCTTAGAAACTTCCTGTAGGCCTGTTCAAATTCTTCTTTACTGTATTTGTATGGTGTATATTTAGATGCAAACGTTTTAAGACCTGCACCTATATCTGTTGTTTTTAATGCTTCATTAAATGCTTTAGCAACTACTGCAGGGTTTTCAAAAAATATACCATTGGCTGCAGAGAATCCTGTTGCAGAGAATATGTTTCTAAAGTGAGTTACCGGTGCAAGGATTGTTTTAGCTACCTGTGATGCAGCTTTTGGAAATAAAATTAAATTACGATAGCCCCATGTTGCCAGTTTCTCGACGCCTGTTGCATCTTTTCTTGGTTCAAATAAAAATTTTAAAATCTTACCACTCTCAGATAATCCATCTGCAATAGCTCTTGATGTATATTTACCAGCTAAAGGATTGACAGCATAGTCATCTTTAAATGCGTTGGCTACGTAATCATCTAGTTTAACAATCTCTTGATTAGGTAATGAATTTTCTGCTGCGTTTCTAGTTCCAAAGAAAAATCCTTTGGTTCCTGGTGCAACGGTTCCTCCAGCTTGTTCTATTTCTTTTACAGCTTGTTTTCTAAAATAATCTTGATCATCTAATCTTTGAAACATTTGATTTTTTCTAGCAACACTAGATAGTCTAGTCATACCATTGTATAATGAAAATCTAGGGTCAGACATTTCACCAAAAAATTCTCTAAATATTTTGCTACCTTTGCCAATCGGTTCTATAACATCACCTTTTTTAACAGCACCAGATAAGGCAGATGCTCTTCTTTTACCGGTTAATATCTTACCTTCAGCATCTTTTACTAATACTTGTTTAAAAAATTTTTTAGTTAAGCCATCATCATTTTCTGCAGTCTTAGATGTGTATTTAAAAAATGGTAACTCGTTTGGTTTCTTAGCTGCAAGTGCAGTATCTACTAATCTATTTAATTGTTCGTCTACTTGATTAATACTTTCAAAAGGTTTACCAGATTTAGCTGCGTATCTTACAAATAAATCTCTAGCATTTTTGTAAGCTTCATTGGTTGGTGTGTATCTAACAAATGGTAGTACAGGTTTGTCTTCAAAGACTCTATATGTACCACCTAAATAATCTTTTACCCTTTGGCCCATTATTGATTTTAAAGGTGTAACATTTGACATGTCACCACCTAGTTTAGTAGCTGTTGAGATAAGAGTAGTAAAAGCATTTCTTGCTTTACCTAATGTACCAAACAATTGATTAATCTCTGGTTGTTTTAATCCTTTTGTTTTTAATTTTTCTGTAAGATCAATTACTACATCATCTTTAATACCTTTAGTTAAATCTCCAGAGAACATAGCATCGTTAATAGTCTCAAGTACTTCTGATTTTTCTTTACCTGTGGATTGATTAAAAATAGTTTTTACAGTTGGAAACATTTTATTTAATGGCTTATCTATTTCTTTAACAAGTTTCATAGCTTCATTAGTATCAGCCATGGTAGCTCCTTTTTCAGCCATCTTTTCTTCAAATATTTTTTGTGGTTTAGCACCCCTTGCTCTTACTGCACTGAATATACTATTAAAAAATCTACTTAGTTTTGAATTACTAAACTCAATATTCTTACCCATAGTAGCAGCTTCTTTGATACCTCTACCTACACCATAAACAATAGGTGTAATAAACAAAGACTCACCACCAAACTTAACTCTGTTCAATAACTTTCTGCCAGCATCTTTTGATGGATCAGCGAGAGCTTCGTCATCTAAATCTGTTGGTCCTCCTAATACATCTCCAATACTTCCTATATCTTCAACGTTTGCTACTAGCGTTTCCCCCGCTGCTCCGCCACTAACTGCGGCTGCAAATCTTAATTTTTTAGCTGACTTATTTAAATCATCAGCTTTAGTTGCACCTTTAATTAAATCTGGTCTTTTAAGATCTAAATATTTATTAGCTTTTTTACCTTGCAAAGCTTTAGTTGCCATCTTACGTGCAACGTTAAAACCAATAGCTCCCGGTACACCAATCTGTACTAACGCTTCAACTAATCTACCTGCTGCTTTTTCTTGTGCAATCTCTTCGAATGGATTTATCTTATCAAAAAATACTTCTACGTCTGTTGCAAGATCTGTACCTGCACCTAAGTCAATTAACTCTGCTCCTAATGAAACTACACCTTCAGGTACTTTTATTATACCTGATGCTACACCCGCTAGTGCTGCACTAAAAGCATTTCTCTCATTACCTAATTCTTCATCACCTAAACCCATGAAGCCTTCTGGATCGAAATCTGTATCGTACGCCATTTAGCCTCCTAGTTTTGTATTAGTTCTTCAAATGTAATGTTAGATTGTTCTATGAATGGGTTTCCATTTTCAGCTACACCAACTTTAGTATATGTATCAGTTATATCATCATAATAAACACCCGGATTAACATCTTTTTTAAGATTACCTTTTCGATATAATTTTTTAGCTCTAGGTAACTGTACATTTACATTCGCAGCTTTTAATCTATCGTAATCATTTAATTCAAAGTTTGATCTATTCTTAGCGGTAGGCATGTCTTTCATGTCTCCTGATTTAACCATAGTTTCAGCATAACTAAATATTTTTTCTTCTGGCGAATCTGTTTTTAAGAACGGTGTTTTAGCATAAGTAGAATCAATAAACTCACCCATTTTATCTTCTACTCTAGTTGCGTATTCTTCTGAAGTTTCATTTTCTAATTGTGGTCCAACAGACATTTTAGCTTGTGCTCTTACTTTTTTAAGATCATCAACACCTAATGTGTCGATAGCCTTAGCTCTTAATGCAAGGTTTTCACTTCTTTGTGCTCGTTTGTTTTTAATTAAATCTTGTAAAGGTTCTTTAGCTGCACCACCTGCTGTAGATAATAAGCCTGTTAGTCCTTTACCTGTAGGTCTTGCAGCTAATAAGTTAGGTCCAAACTGTAATAAGAAATCTGTAACTGGATCAGAAGTTGGAGCTTGATCTCCACCTTTAACTAAAGAAATGTAATCTGTGATATCTTGTTCCTGAACCCTGTCGCCAAACTTATAATTACCTCTGTCTACAATACCAGTCATAACGCCTGAACCAACGTTACCACCTTTTCTAAACATAGGTCTTCTAAATGTTTTCATTAATCCTTACCTAACCCGAAACCTCTATAGATACCTGCAAGCGTTGCTCCAGTTCCTAATGCTGTTTGAGCTAAAGTAGGTGATGGCGAAGATTGAGTTGTAGTTTGTCCAGGGTATCCAGATATTAGACCAGTAATACCCGCACCTAATGTTTGTGCTGCTTGTAATTTTTGGTTTGCTTGTTGTTGTGCTAATTGTTGTTGAGCAGATAATTGTGCTTGTTCTAATGCTTGGTTCTGTGCACCAAAAGTAGATAAGACTCCAACATCTTGACCTAGGAAACCTTGTTGTGCAGTACCTAATTGTAATTGATTAGCCATATTCTGTTGAGCTAATTGATTTGCTTGACTAAAACCTTGTTGTAATAATTGTGCTTGTAGTGCCGCTCTGTTTCTATCTGATTCTCCTTGATATACAGCTCTTTGCACACCTTCTCTACCACCACCAAATGCACCAGCTCCTATTGCTTGTGCTGCAATACTTGGAATTCCTTTTTGAGCTTGTACATCATACTCGGCTAATGTTGTATCAATTACATCTTGTTGATATGGAGACATAAAAGCTTGATAGCCAGTAGGTCCAGCTGAAGCTGCAGCTGCATTTAAGAATGGTTGATACGCACCAATACCTTGAGTAGCTAATGTTTGTGCTTGTGCTGATAAAGGATCTTGTCCAGCTATAAATTGTGAACCAAATATTTTGGAAAGATCTTGATTTTTAAAATCACCAACTGCGGATGTTAATTCTTGTAAATATGGTTTAGCTGCCGCTTCAATAAACGGAGCTGGTAAAACCTGTTGTTGTACTACGTCAGCCATTATACTACCTTTGATTCGAGTTTTTTCATGGTGTCATACATAATTTGAGCACCTTTATCTACACTACCACCACCCGCTGCTTTTACAGCATCAGCAGTAAATACAAATTCATTGTTTGATAACATTGCAGGAATGTCATCTGCCTTTTCTTTTACACCAACTGGAGGAATAAATCCACCTGTTTCTCTAAGGTCTAATTCTTTAACACCTTTGGGGTTTACATTAACCGGTAAACCTTCTATGCCTGCAGCCATTTCTACTTTGTCTCCAAAAGCATAACCAATTCTACCACCATCTGCATAACCATATTCAGAAGTATCTCTCTCTACATTTTCTGCTATTTGATCTACATTATATCCTAAATTAGAATAATAAGAAGATAGGTATTTTCTTAATGCTCCTACGTCTTGTGAGGCCATTTCTCTTGTTTCTTCATCTTCATTCATTAAAGCAGCTAGTCCACCACTTATTGCAGTTCCTATACCAGCTTGTGCTAAAAACTTTTTAGGACCTTCTAAATTTTTATATCCTTCTACAGCATTTGAAAAAACTGAAGGTATACCTTTACTTGCAACAAAATCAGTTATTCTTCCAGTGAAAGGATTACCAAACATTGCATTACCTTGAAGTAAGTTACCACCAAAATATAACATCGCTGCTTTACCTATAGGTGATTTAGCAGCGCTTTTAATTCCTTTTGCTACACCTTTGACGGCTTTCTTAACTCCTTTTACTATACTTCCGAGTCCGTATTGTTGTCTGGGTTGTTGCATTCTTGATATCGCCATAATTTAAATATATTTATACTGTTGAGCAGGCGTAGAAATCCTGTAATATAATACTTTATTTGATTTTTTTGTCTTCGTCAATGGGTTTTACAGGCCTGGTACCTTGATATAAATCATCAAAGAAACGACCACAATATTGGAACTCTCCAACATGTGTAATAACATCCATTACATAGATATATACTTTACCACCCATATCACCCCATCTTTGACAAAAACCAAAATCTTCTCCAAAGTAACGTTTAGTTTTAGGGTCATGAATAGTATCAAATAAATTCCACATATTAAGTTTTTTTTCTTCCTTACCATTAATATAGGTAGGTTGAAATATTTCTAACTCTGGATAGTGTTTAATCATTTTTTCTAACACTTCTCTTTTAATTAACATACATCCGGTAGGAGCATGAGTTACTTCTATTAGTCCATTCTCACTATGTATATTAGTAGAATCTTCTACTTTTAAAGGGTAGGTATAACCAGCTCTAGATAAATCTTGTGCAGATGTAATAGCATCTTCTTTGGTGTTAATTCTTCTCCATACCTTGTCCCAATCTAACATCTTCATAGGGTAAGGACAGGCTATAACATCTTTATCTAACTCTAACATTTTAAATATAGTAGATGATTGAAAGTCTATATCCGAGTCTATAAACAATAAATGTGTGTAACCGTCTTCGTGGTTTAAAGTTTCAGCTACACACAAATTCCTACCTTGAGTAACTAAAGAGGATTTCATCAAAGTAAAACTAACTTGTATTTTTCTTTGCATACAATCTTGTTGAAATTTTAAAACTGCTTGAGTGTAGTGCATAGAAGTATCACTATGACAAGGGGTACACACCATAATTTTATATGGTGAATGAGCTCCTAAATTTACTTCTGTTACATTCTTATTACTTTCAGTAAACCAGATGGGTTCATTGTTTGCGCCTTGCGCTTTATTACTTTTTTGCATTTAATGCTCCTGTTAAAAATCTTGTCCATGCTGATCCTTGTTTACTCCAATTATAATATATATTAGCATAGTGAGATTGTGATTCTATGTGATTATGTATTTGTTTTTGATGCAATGTACTAGCAGCAGCTTCAATACCATAACCAAATTTAGATGCTAATCTTTTATAATTATCATCAAAAGGAATATACATTGGAAACTCTGCACCTGTTTCAAAGATAGCTCCTAAGTTTGTAGTAATACAATATAAACCTCCAGCCATAGCTTCTAATAAAGATATACAAAAAGTTTCTTCAAAAATACTTGGATATACATACATATTATATTTATGCATATTGTCTGTAATATAACTATTTGGTTTGTAACCAATGTAATTTACGTTAGGTAATTTTTCAGCCTGTTCATAAAGTGCTTTGTAGTTATGATCATTCTGTTCATAAAATTCTTTTCCATAAACTTCTGTAGATGAATACACATCTAAAGTAATCAAAGGATTTTTTACTAATTGCATAGCACCTAGTAATACAGATAAACCACGCCAAGGTGTGTTTTGATGTATTATTTTAATAGGTTGACCTTGTTCATATGGTTTAGCTTTTTGTATATTTTCAATACCATTTTTAATTACTATGCATTTTTCTAAAGGTAAGCCAAACATCATTCTAAATTTTTCATAATTCCAATGTGAATTAAATACATACCAATCATATTTACTATGATTAGATTTATCATTAAACCATGGATGTAAGTTAGGTTGATCCCAAGAATTTTTTTGCCAAAGAATATTCATCTTTGTAGGATGTAATGGAATTTTTTCTGGTACAGATGTTGTAATTTGTATCTGATCTAATAATTTTTTATCTACATACTTCTCTAAGTAACTGTATTGTAACTCTGTGCCGCCTTTAGGTTTTTCATTTCTCAATAACATAATTTATAGATACCCTCCAATATGGTAATTGTTTTTTTATTTCTTGTGATTTATGTGATTGATTAGAATCAAATAAAATAAAATCACCAGGTTTATATTTAATTATTTCACCTTCTACATTTAATTCTCCACCCCAATCTTCTGCCCATTGTGGTGTAAGAAAACCAACAATACTATATTTGTTTTTTGCATCTATGTGAAATTCTGTGTAGTGGTTATTATTTTGTGAATTTAAAGCTATTCTATATATATTTCTTAAAAGATTAAAATTATGTTGTTCGTTTAATTTTTGATTTAATCTATCAAATAAACAATTAAAATAACCTATCCAATATGGATTATTATAAACAGGTTGTCCTTCGTTTATTAAAGTGCACCCTGGAAAAGAACCTCCTAGAGTTGATTGAGAATTTCTATTTAAAACCCATATGTTGTCAGCAATAAGATTTTCGTATACTTGAAAAATATCTTCTTTAGTTAAAACGTTATTTATTATTTTTGGTTTCACTTTGTTTATTCATTACTTTCTGCATTAAATCTAATCCTTTAGGAGAGACCTGCACTGTTACATCACTAACAATATTTGGTCCTTCTTTCTTTTCTTTATATATTTCTCCAGTTTGTGTATTTCTATAAGTAGTTATAGTCGTACAATCAATTTTATATATGTTATCCGTTTTCATTCTCTCTATTTATTAAAGCATAACTAACTACAACTTCTATCTTATTTGCAGTTTCTGCTTGAACTTTTATAGCATCTCCAGCTTCTAAATTCAACCCCTGTTCTGTAGCATTAATTGTACTTGTAGCAGGTACGTCTTTTCTAAAAAATTCTACATCTGTGCTTGAAGCAGAATCTCTTAAATCACAGTTGGCTAATACAGCCCCTGTACTATTATTAGATAAATAAACTGATTTTACAATAGCAACAGCTGAAGTAGATATACTTAAAACAGTTGTCATTGCTGTTCCGTCTAATACTTTGCTAGCATTTTTATACTGTATTGTCATGATAAAAAATAATTAAAAGTTTCTTGTTCGTTTTTTAAATCTTGTTGAAAAGAAAAATTAAGTTGTTGTTTCATAGTATTTAAAGACTCAATTATTTGTCTTTGATTATCTACTTCATATTCTTGTTTTGGTTCAGGTATGTAATTAGTTAACTTAGCCATGTAAAGCAGCACCTCTATCAGAAGAACTAAACCCACCACGACTTGATTTTGACGATGAATTAGAACTACCAATATTTCCTCTACCTCTATCACTAATATCTGGTCCTCCGAAATCACCTCTATCTATTCCTTTTTGAATACCTCTTGCTTGAGCCATGTTTCTTGCTGCCGCGTCATCCCTTGCTTGACGACCACCATAACTTCTAGCATCAAAGTAATCAGCTAAAGTTTTTGACTGCCCAAAATCTGAATTTTGTAATCTATCATTAAATCCTCTTAATGATTCTAAACCACCTGTAATTAAACTTGAACCAGGTATTGCAAAACCTAATATTGCTTGGAGTATATTTTGTAAACCGCTAGGTTGTTTTGTTTCTTCTATATCTACTTCTTCATCTGCTTCATTGGCAACACCATAAGAAGTATCAATACCTAAATTTTGTAAAGGTGCCTGTGCCTGTTTCATGATGCCTGTCATTCGGTCCATGTTTCCAAATTGTCTTGCTCCAAGATTATACATTGGATCTATATTAGGACCTGTGTATGCAGGTTCTTCATATAATCCTTCATATACAAAACGAGGGTCGTTTTGTTGTCTATAAGATTCTAATATGTCGTATAGTCCACCCATTATCTTCTTCCGTCCGGTTGTGCATCTACTCTAAGTGTACCATATCTCCATGACTCACCTACAGCATCATTAGCTATTTTAAGAGAAACTAATCTTCCTCGAGCTCTAGTATCTACTTTATCAGTGGTTGATGTAATTGTAAAGGGTCCAAGAGGTGAACTAACTGCCGTATCATCAGGGTAAGAACTAACAAATAAAGTAACTGTAGCGTCTCCTCTTAAATATTTAAAATCAGGTATAAATCTTTTTACAGACATAAAGAATTCTCCATCACCTCTATAGTCAACAACTCCAGTTTGAATACCTAAACCACTTGTTCTTGAAGTAATATCATAGTCTCCGGATCTAATAAAAGCATCAATAGAAGTAGTGCCAGAACTATTAACTTGGTCATCACCTTTTTCATGGCAGTAATAAATAGATGCTCCAAATTTATTTGTAATACCTGATATAGTAGAACATACAGGAGTTGCAGTAGTATTATATTCAGTGGCATAAGGATGTTGAAATACTCCAGCATCCGAATATGTTGTTCTAGCTAATGATGAAGTAGTAAAAACATTTTCAGAATAATTATAAGTAACACATCTATCTATATGTTCAGATCCAGCTTTAGGATAAAACCAATTTATTTCTGTATATAAAGCATTAGGTGCACAATAAATACCATTAGAGGCATCATAGTTTAATCCTAAATTATCTCCATCAGTTGAATAAACAAAATCTTCTACAAGACATGGTAAAGCTTTAACTGTACCATCGTAAGCAAAAAAACCTCCTTCTCCTGACATCCACCA
>Ga0213867_1000958_pt1 | contig 12898 bp, 10 predicted proteins | sample PICome_12_FD_160120 | JGI IMG/M metagenome (GOLD analysis project Ga0213867, IMG submission 160120) | Coastal seawater microbial communities near Pivers Island, North Carolina, United States - PICO540 | ecosystem: Environmental > Aquatic > Marine > Coastal | place: USA: North Carolina... | reverse complement strand
TGGAAACAAGACCCCGCAATACATTACGCCAACAGTTGCAGATACAACAGATGTGAACTTTCTCACTCTGCGATTAAGCGCAGGAACCTTTCAACCTGCTTCAAGCACCCCGACAGATAATGACAAATTGAAAAACTTCATTATTGACAGTTCAACAAATCAATTTATTGTGGATGCTGGGGGTCTTACAGAGTTTGACGGTGGCTACGCTACATGGACTTTCCAAGGAGCAACTTCTGGTTTTCTTATTCCTACCTCTAACCTCTCAGAATACCAAGGTTGCGACTTTACATTTCGCAAAATGGCTATTATGGCTACGGACGGAGGCGCAGGAGCATGGGCTAAAATCGCCGCTAACAGTCGTCTCTGCCTTGACGATTTTACGGTAGGCGTAGGAGCCTCTGTAAAAGGCGCAGGGCCTTCTGCAATCCATTTGATTAACCGACCTACCATCAAAGGAACTTGGGGCTTCTTTCCTATTGCAGACGGCATTTATCACCATAAAGACGGAGAAGTCCTTGGAATTGCTCATGGCGGCACAGGGCTTTCCAATGTAGGCGAATACGAAATCCCCTTTGGAACAGAAGCAAATACGCTTACCACTTCTTCCCGCCTTACCTTTGATAACAACCTCAATGAATTGACAATTGACGGTAAATTGACAGTTAGCGGTTTAATTGACCCTACGGGCATGGTATTTACCCCCCAGACCTCAAATCCCGAAATAACAAATCCCCAAAATACAATTTGGGTCAATAATGAAGATGGGCATTTATATCGGGGAGACAGAGATGTAGAAGGCATGGTTCACTTCAATGTTCGCAACGATGAAGGCACAACAATTCCTCTTGGCGCACCTCTATATTCCAGAGGTGAAATCGGTGGTAGCAACAGAATTAAGGTCGGTATTGCTGACGCAAGCGACCCTGCTAAAATGCCCTGTATTGGTATTTCTATGCAGGAAATGAATACGACTTCAACAAAAGACGGAAACATGATTCTTTCGGGTATTTTTAATCAAAATATCACCATTACAAATGTCGTAGAACAATCCACTATCTATGTTGCCCCACACGGCGGAACTGCACCGTATTTGACAATCACGCGACCAACAAGCGGCTCCCACCTTATTCAAAATATAGGCATCTGCGTCCGACAAGCGGCGGCAAATGTCTCTCAAGGGATGGTTGTTTCTGCTATCGGTAGGACTAACGACATCCCTAATGCCGTTATCACTACAAATAGTGCAGATGCCGATTATGTCTATATTGATGATGGGAATACCTTCAAAAAAATTACACCTTCCAATTTAGGTATAGGTGGCGGGGGCGGTGGTAGCGGGACTGTATCAAGTGTTGATATGACCGTTCCCACAGGCTTTGCGATTAGCGGAAATCCAATCACAGGCACAGGAACGCTGGCTCTTGCTTTTGACACAGGCTATGCGCTTCCTACATCAGCCAAGCAGACCCAATGGGACACCGCCTACGGGTGGGGCGACCATAGCACACAGGGCTACCTTACCTCAACGCCACCCGAAACCGACCCCATATTTAGCGCATCACCAGCCGCTTCAATCACAAACGCAGGTTCGGGCGATGTGTCGCAAGGTGATACCGCTTTTGGTTGGGGCGACCACGCAGGGCTTTACGCTACGGCGGCTCAAGGTGCTACGGCAGATGCCGCCCTTCCCAAAGCAGGGGGAACAATGACGGGCGAGATTGAGGGAACAACAATCACCCTTAACGCCATTCCCGCAGACCCCGCCACCGATACCAAAGTCCGTCTTGGTGAAAGTGATGGTAGCGGTTCAAACAATATGCTTCGCATTCAAACCGATGCTGGCTACCTTGACATTGGCCCCAACAATTCGGGCTATGCTCACTTTATGACAAACCGAGACAGAATGTATTTCAACAAACCAATTATTGTTGATGGAGGGGGTTATTTCCTCGCCTACAACGATGGACTCAAGTTAGGCACAGGAACAAGCGTCGGTGGCGCAACAGTCGCTATTGAAGCCGCAAACGGTTCACCCGACATCACCGTTGCAGGGACGACCACATCAACGGGTTTCATCAAGACGGGCGGTTTAGCGACGGAATACCTAATGGCTGACGGTTCTGTTTCAACAGGCGGTGGTGGCGGCGGAGGAACGCCATCGGGTGTGGCTGGTGCTATTCAATTCAGCGACGGTGCGGCTTTCGCCAGCGATGATGCGAACCTGCACTATGACGACGGAAACAACCGATTGGGTGTTGGAACAAATACGCCAAGTGAAACGCTACATGTGAAAGGAAATGTGCTTATTGAAGATTCAACCACCGACGGTTCATCCGACCACTTGCTTGAGGTCAAATCGGGTCAAACGGGGACTCCCGACAACGCCCGTATTATCATTTCAGCCGACACCGATGTAAAATTGCCGATGCTTCACCTACGAGATATTGAGGCCAATGGCGGGACATTCAACGCTAACTATTCGGCTTATGTCGCTCTTGACCGAGCAACGCCAATCGTTTCGGGTTCGGCTCAAAATGACCTGTTGATTGCTAACGGCAACCTCAACAAAGACATTCACCTATGCACTAATGACACTTCGGCTGGTTCGGCAACGACGGCTCGCTTAACGATTACCTCGGATGGTGATGTTGGGATTGGGACTACGGCTCCCGATAACCCGCTTCATGTCGTCGGGGCGGGCAATTTCCCCTTCAGAGTCCAAGCAGACGAAGGCAACCTTCGGATGAACAGATACGGCCACCTTCACATTCAAAACGATAACTCTTCCCCAACTGACGGCGACACCATAGACAGTCCCTTGTGGTCTGTCGGCCAGCGTGATGGAGGGCAATTTGACATAGCCTTCGGAAATGCAGTTCCCGATTTGGTTTCCTATGCCGACCGATTGCTTGTGCTACAACGGGCGGGGAATAGCGCAACGGGGCAGAAGCAAATCGGATTCTTGGGAGCCTCACCAACAGGTGCAATTGACGATGGTTTCGGTGCGCCACTAATGCCGATAAGCCCTATGCTTATGGGGCCAACACCCAATGAGGCGATGATAGCGGGTCAATTGGATGCGATTCTCGCTGGGCTTCAAACGCTCGGACTCTTCCTATGAGGTGAAATTATGGATAAATGGTTAGAAGAATATGTAGACATGATAATGGAACAACAAGTTGTTAGAAACGGTATTTTTAAGAGGTGGTTTCGCAAATGACAGTTCGCAGAGGTAAAATCGTCTACATTCCACCAGAGCGATGTTATGTCAATGTGAACATTGAAGAGACACCACATGGTTATCGTCTATTTAGAGACGGTGAGACGCAACACTTCACGGTAGTTCCTCTATCAAAAGCGGTCTCCGTTGAATACAAGGAAGGTGCAAAAAATGAATGAATATGTATTGGCTGGCGGTATTGCTGTGTTTGCGATTGGTTTTGGTCTTAGAGTCTACAAGAAGTTGAACGCTGAATGGAAACAAGCAATTGCTGATGGCGAAATCACTCTTGATGAAGCCATCGGGCTTGCGACTTCCATTCAAGAAGTTGTGGAAGAAGTTGAATCTCTTCCCAGCCTCTCGGCTATGAGGCGCATGAAGAAAGACGAACTTATCGCTCTCTGCGAAAAACATGGAGTTGATAGCGAAGGCACAAAGACCATGCTCATTGAGAAGTTAAAGGAGGCCGTAGATAATGGTTAATTATTGCGATACAGCAGATGTTGGTTCTCGTCTCGGCCTTGATAGCGCACAGAGAACGAGGGCAGAGAGTCGTCTTGAGCGATGTATTCGCAGGGCGGCAATTGAGATAGACCAAGCGTTTCTTGATTATGGACGGGATGAACCAAGCGGTGTTATCCAAGAAACAACGCTTAATTCCCCAATTGACATTTCTACGGATTCTACACAATTTCGTGTTGCTTCCTTTATTGGCTTTGACTCAAACGGTGGAAAGGGAAACATTCAAGGAGATACCTTTACATATACGAGTCTGCAAAATGTTGGAGGTTCACACTACATTCAAGGAGTTTCGGGATTGTCATTTGACCACGCAAGCGGTGAAATTGTTCAATACGGAGAGTTTGTTCATGTTGTGCGTGAAATCTGTGCTGATATTGCGGCTGGGTTTTACCTTGAAGACGAGAGTTCCATGCAAAACAACGGCGATATGCGAGGGACAGTCTTGCGAGAGCGAGGTATGAAAAATCTAACGCGCCTTGCTCATCTGGGGTCGGTTTGATTATGGCGGCAGTTAGGGGTCTTCTTCGCTATGGAAAGGGTGGTCGTTTTACCGAGAGGCACAAAACAGGGCCTTTCGTTTCTGGCGGAAGAATGAGGGGAGATGGAACAAAAAGTTTCTCATCAGACCTCGGAACAAGTTATGGTGCGATGCAATCGCAATTCCGACTTGATTGGGATGCTGAAAACTTTAAACGCGCTCTTGACCGTGTTGGAATTGACGGAGACCGCTATGTAAAGGACATTCTTCTTGAGGCTTGTCGTTATGCGGTCTCAAAAGCAAGAGAAGCACTCAAAGACATGGCTTCTACGCAGGGAGACGCAAATGAGCCAGATAACATCTATAATCGTGTAGGTAGGTCGCTTAGAGTGGACGAAGTCCCAGGGTCGTCGTTTATTCGCATTCACACAGGCGATAACCTCAAAGAAGCCTCTCATGGACAATGGTCTAAAAGTCGGAGACTTGGTTGGCTCTCTTCCCTTGTAGCAACAGGAACAGATTCTTTTTTATACCCAGACAATCTACCTATGTTTGTTAAGTCTTCAAGAGAGTTTAAGAAAAAAACAGGCAGAGAACAGGCTTCAACAAAAGGAATGATAAAAAAGCAATACCATCCAGGTCTTCAAAAATACGACTATATGTTTCATATTGCAGACGAAGTCCAAGAAGGTTTTATGGAAGACATTCAATACCACATGGAAAACATGGGGCGACGATACGGCTTTAGCACAAGTCTTGGCTACATGGAGTGAATACAATGGGAATCGCACAATCTTCGGACTATTGGGTATCTCGTCTTGCTGGAAACGACCCAGCAGACCCAAGAGGAGATTACAACACGGCTTGGACTCTAACTTCTGGTGTCGGTGGAGCCGTTAGCGGCGACGCTTGGAGAATTACCGACCAGAAGTGGAAATACACGACGACCAATGAAGAAATGACTTTGATTTCTGCGATTGCGTATGTCTCTAATCCCGATGAGGGAGAAGTGCTTATGGCTCTTGATAACGGCACTTATCGTGTAGAAGTGCAAGCATCCAATAACGCCAACAAAGTCAATCTCGTTGGGACAACTACCACGCAGACCGTAGAACTTGACCTTACCATGACCGAAGAAAACCCTGTCCCTTGCATTTTGCGATTGAGTCTTGCGAGCGACGGAACTGCAAATCTCTACATGAAAGAAATTATTGACGATGACGATGCAACCCAGCATTACATCTCGGTATCTGGCTTTGCTTCCACTTCGCAGGGTGCTTTCTTTGGAAACGAGACAGGAACTGTTGATTGGTATGTCATCTATTTTACAGACTTTGGTTCCTTCTCCCCAGACCAGATGGATATGTCCGATTGGACAACCAATAGTCTTATGCGAACAGGTCTTTCAGTTGTTCAGACGCTTAAAGACAGCAACAGGTTCTATCTCAAGACGCATGTTGGCGATGCCGCAATTGTCTACGGCTACGACTTGTCATCTAAGGCTATGGTAAATCGTGTGCATCCCCCATCTATCCATGTGATTACGCAGAGGATTGAATCTCCCGATTTCCTTACCCTGTCTGGGACTCGCACCGACCAGCGTTATAACATCATTGTCTACATTACGACCAAAGGCACAGACTACAAAAACGCTTACCGTCTCGGCCTCTCAATCATGGGCGAAGTCTTTGATGAACTCTATACCCAGACAGGCCTCCAAGATGGTGTAGACTCCATTATCTCCTATAACGCACAATTGGATAGCAAGATGGATAACGACGAAGTTGTGTGTATTCATGCTCTAACACTAACTTATATGAAAAAGATTCGGATGTTCCTCCGTGAAGTCTGAGCAACCTTTTTAAGTGAATCATAGCATTCTCAAGGTATGGGCGTAGGACACCATACCCGCTATGTAAGTGCGGCACGACAACTTGTTTTCGGGACACCCGAATCCTCGGCAGATGCCGTCGGTGAAATTGAAAGCGAAGGCTTCCAGCAATCGTATGACATTCTCAAGCGCGAGGACATGAATTATTACGGCTCCGCTAAGGCAGTCGTCAGCAAGTTGTATTCCGAGGGTCAGTTTAGCATGGCTCTCCAACCTTGCAACTTTACCTTGATGATGCTTCACGGTATTATGGGGATTGACACTCAAGGAGCAACGGGGGCTGATTTGCGAACCTTTAGCGAATTGGCTGTCAGTTCTAATACCCAACTTCCTGTCTTTACCTTCTTTGTTGGCCGAGATGACACGGAACACATTTTCCCAGGCCAAGTCATTGAGAGCATCAGCGTCTCCGCCAGCATTGGCGAATACGCTATGATGACGGTCAATACGGTTGGCCCTAAGCAGAGCAGTTCAACGGGAACGCTGGCTACGGTTGTGCCTACCTATACAGGAGATGCCGCCCACTTCCAGAAGGCCTATGTGCAATTTGAGGGTGCGGCAAGCACCTCTTCGTATTCCGCACTTGTGCAGAGCGTAGACTTTGAAATCAAGACCAACCGAGACATTGACAACACCTACAATCTCGCAAGCGATACCTGCACTCGCCCTGCCCCACCTACCATGCGAGAAATTAGCGGAAGCCTTACCTTCCACAAGGCTCTCCTTTCTACCGAAGTTTCTAATGAAGTCTATTTTGATGAATTGATGGCTGGAACGGGTAGTCTGATTAACCCTACGGGAACAGACCCTGCTCTGTCAATTCTCTTTGAAGTTGATACAAACAACTTTATTCGTTTTGACTTTAACAAGTTGATTTACGAGATGCCTGAGACCAGCGTGTCTGGCCGAGATTCGCAGACTATGACTGTGAACTTCCATGCTCTTTACGACTTGGGAGACCAAAATCAAATGATGAGCATTAACGCTAAATCATCAGACGGTGTAGCAGATTATGATGCGCTTTGAGGAGTGATGATAGTTGCCTATCACCACTCCCGCAAACATGACAACAGCAGTTGTCTATGGAACGCAATTGACGATTCATTCGCAATTGCAAGCCGAACTCCGAGGTCTATCGTCTGGCGACGAACTTTACGATGTGTCCATTGTTAGGTTGTCTACGGGCAACAACTACATGGCCGTTATTACCTACGAAGCCGCACCGGCCGAACCTTGAGGTGATTTTCCATGATGAACATAAGCAGTCGTTCATCATCAATGGATAGCAAAGAAGAAAAGAGAAGTGAATACAATGCCTGTATTGAAGAAAGAAATTGAATTGGATAACGGAAAAACGATTTTGGTGCGACAAGCATCTGGTATGGACAAACTCAAAATTGAGAAAGTCCAAGCCATGACCTTGCGAAAGTGCCGACATTTTGGTGCAGACCCCTCTGCATGGACGGAAGAACAACAAGAAGAGTTTGCTACGATGCTTGATGAAGCAGGCGGCGGTCTTGAAGACCAAATCCAAGAGTGGCTTCCCAAGTGTGTTCTTGACGAAAAAATTGACATTAACCTCCTTACCTCGGAAGAAATCATGCGAGTGCTAAACTTTGTGCGTGGCGATGATTTGGAGGGCGCAGTCCCTTTGGAGTGATTTCCCAAGTTGCACCAAGTCTATGTTCAGCGTTTAAAGGAGTGATGCCCAGCGATTTATACGACAAATACGACTGCGCTGGCGGATTTCACAAGTTGGAGTTTGACCTCGCAATCGCAAGTGAAATTGCAGAACGCATCAATGAACAGACAGACGAAATGAAACAATCATCAAACAAAGCAAAACGAGCAGTCGCAAGAAGAGACCAGAGGAGAGCAACGATTTCATCAGAAAAAATGGGTTCAATTATGGATGAATGGGTTGGTGAATAATGGCGAAGACAGGTGCGGCAAGAGTCTTCTTTGATGTTGTAGGTCGCCTGCAATCCACTCGCCTGCTTGCTGATAGCAAGGCCGCTATGACGGTTCAGCAGGCTATTATCATTGACGCTCTGGGCGCAGTCCAAGACGCTTTCACCGACATGAGCAACTATGTTGCTGGCGCAGTCAATCAAGTTGTTGAGTCCTTTTTTGAGTTTGAGCAACAGTTGGTTCGTGTTCGCAAGTTTTATTCCGACGACGATTCTTACCTTCAATTTGCTGGTGCGGCAAGGGAAATGGGTGAGGCTTTCGCCTTTACAGGTGGCGAAGCACTTGCCGCCGCCGCAAGAACGGCTCAGTTGAAAGGTGTCCTGCAATCGCAACAGGCGATTATTGAGGCCACCCGTCAAGGTCTTTTGATGGCCCAGATTGGTGAAATGGAGACCGAGATGGGTATGAACCGTTTTATCGCTCTGGCTCAACAGACGCAATTTATGTATGGTGGTCTTACCAAAGCCCAATATGAGGCTCTGGATGCCGAAGAACAGGCTAACATTGTCCGTCAGTCGTCTATCCACACACTCAACCAATTGAACACAATTGAAAACTCTTCTGTCGCTACGATGGAAGACATTACCTTTGTTCTCAACCAATTCGCAAGCCAAGCAGACATCGCAGGTGAAAGCATTGGTGATATGGCCGCTATGTCAGCCCTCCTGCTTGAGACAGGTGAAGAAGTGAGTCGTGCGGGAACAGGTCTGCGTATGATTTATCAGCGTCTCGGAAACGCAAACAACGAAGCCACAAAAGCAATCGCAGAACTTATTCCAGGCCTTGATGCACAAGGCGTTGCTCAACTTAAGTTGTCCGATGTGATTACAAAGTTGGCCCCTGCTTATGCTGAAATGTCAGCAGAAGAAAAGCGCGCTTTGGCTGTAAATATCGCAGGTTCCCGCCACTACATCAAGTTCCTTAAAATCATGGAGAATCAGACTCGTCTTTCCGAGTTGTCTTCGGCGGCTTTCCGAGCGCAATACGGGGCTATTGAAGAGTTTGGCTACAAGACCGAGTCTGCGACTTTTACGGCTCAACAGATGGAGGCTTCCCTTGAAAACATGCGAGCCAAAATCGGTGAAGACCTTACAAAAGCCTACATGGAAGCCTACCTTGCAGAGGAGCAGTTTCTCAAAATGGCTGGTTATGCTCTTAAGTCAGAGGCTATTCAAGACATGGTCGGCAAGGTCATGTTCCTCGGACAGACCTATGACAAAATGGTTCGTCCTGTCTCGGATGTATTCTTCCAAATTGGAAACCTGCTTGTGTCCATGCGAACACTCAATGCAGTTATGGCGAAAGGACAGGCTGAAATCCAAGAGCGAGTGCGAAGTTATGCAGAAGCAAACCTTATCGCAAAACTGCAAGTTGGGTTTGAAAAGCAGTTGATTTCCACAGGAACACATCGCCTTGCTCTAATGAATCGGGAACAACAATCCCGCATCACGCTTGCTGGTCTGTATCGCAAAGAACAATCTGCAAAGTTGGCTGATTTGAATACGGATAAGAAAAAAATCCAGAGCAACTTAAAGTCTGCACAATCGGCTCTTGCTTCGGCAAAAGCAAGCAAAGCCTCTCGCGCTGAAATCAATAGAAAGGCAGGAGCAGTTTCTCGTCTTACCAACCAACTTGCTAAAAACACCGAGGCTCGCAAAGTTCAGAGGTCAGAAGTGATGAAAGCCATCGCTCAAATGAAGCGAGAGCAAAAGACTATTCAAATTACGACTGCTCAAAAGGAAGGCCGTATTGCTATGGAAAAGCGTAGCATTGAAAGCATCTACAAGCAAGTTGAATCGCAGAACTCTTATAATGAGTTGCTACAAACACAATCCCGCCTTATGCAGGAAGAAGTTGTCCTCTACCAAGCCCTTGATGCAGAAGTCAAGGAAAACCTCATCTCTCGCAACGCTGACCTTGCTATGCGTCAGCGTGAGCAACAGGATGTTCTGGCCGCACTTAACCTTGAGAAGGCAGAGCGCATGTCCAAAGGACTTACGACAGATGAAATCCAAGAGAGAATCGTTGTTGCTAAACAGAACATCCAGACCTACGCAGAGGAGCGTATGCAGATTCAATCTCTTGTTAATGCAGACAAGGTCTACCGAACCCAACTTGCGGCCACAGGAACAGTCAAGAAAGGCTTTATTGCACAGTCCAAAGAGTTGATTGCAACTATCAGAGCAGAAGGCCATGCTATGAAAATCCTCAATACAGGTCTTATGGCGACTACCCTTATTCTCCCAATGGTTGTTGATGAGAGCAAGCAAATGTCAGCCATGATGTATGGTGTCTCGCTAATGATGCTTGCTAACTTTGTTCCGTCTATTATTAGCGGTGTTTCGGCTCTACATGCCTTTACAGGAGCAAGTTTAGCGGCTACCGCATCCCTAACTATCTTGACAGGCGGTCTATTTGCTATCGCCGCTATTGCTGGTTTCTTAATCTTTGACAGTCTGCTTGGAGACAAGTTTAAGAGCGACTTGTTAGACATTGAGAGTCTTAATGATTCTCTTAACACTACGCAGGTTCTTTTGAGCGACCTATCGGGAGCCGCAGGTAAAGAAGTTGTTATGGAAGGATATTACGATGAGGCTACCTTCAACATGCTTAAGCAAGACGCAGAACTTACAGACGAAGTTCTGGGCGATTTGAATAACAGAATTAAACTTATCACGGAAGATTTGACGAGAGCAAAAACGGCAGGTGATACCGAAATGGCGGCAGGTCTTGAGCAGACAAAAAAACATTTGGAAGATGTGCAGGCTCAAGTTTTGGCTATTGACAAAGCACAGACAATTGTGTCAAAGGGAGCCTACGAAATCGCAGATGCTTATAGCGATGTTGCAGTTAAGCAAAAGAGTCATGGTGTTATTGGAGACCTTTTCATGGATGGAGAATACCAAGTGGTAGGAAAGAAAAATGGAGAAAGTTTTACCAAAGGTTTCGGAAAGGGGGCAGATGGAAAGAGAGCCGCAGAAGCCTATGCCGCAGAACTCAAAGCATCTGGCGAAGGCATGTCAGAAATTACCCAAGAGTTTAACATGGAATATTATGCAAACCTTCTCAAAGTGCAAGAAGACGCTAACGAACAAATCATTGAAGGAGAAAAGCGACTGTATAACGCACTTACCCAAGAACAAAACAATTTCGCAAACGCAAGGGAAGAACTCTTCTTTGGGCAGAGGCAGAACTTTACGGGTGCGATTTACAAACAAGTTGTGCAGGGCGGTGTTGAAAGTCTGCTACATAAGACTGAGATTGTGCAGACCAATGTCTTTAATGGCTACAACACAGAGCAGATGGTAGCCCGCGTATCGCGTGGAGTGTTAGATGAGTTAAGAGCGCAAGGGGTTATGACGGCATGACGAAGACGGTGAATACAGACTATAACTTCTGGTTGTCGGGATATTACGACGACTTCAACTCGGCCAGAGCCGTTGCCGATGACCTCAACAGCGCAACCTACCGAGATTTAGACCATACGCTCTCCCATCATGGCTCGGCTCTTGGTGGCTTTGCTCGTCTCAATCCCCGCTTCAAGTTTTCCTACGCAGACCGTCTGCGAACAGGCGGTTATGACGACGACGACCCGCTTACAGAAGCGTCTAAGCGATATACATCTACGGCAGAAAACAAGTTGGCTCACAACGAAGGTTTTGCAAGTTGGCTTTCACGGAACATTGTAGAAGACGATAGCGAACTCTACAACTCAAGGGCTATTTTGCAATACCCTATCTCAATCGCAGGAAACCGTCAGAAATACAACGGCGCATCTGGCGATTCTTACATGGCTTTTCGCAACGGCCACGACACACAAGGAATCTATTATGTTCCTCTTGGTGTGATGGATTTTTCCTATGGGTCTGCGCCTACCAGCAAATACGGAGAAGCAGACCTTACAACTTCCATTGAATCGCACAAAGCCGCAGGTAGCCCTATTCCCTTCTATCAGAAAGGCAACTTCCGAGCAACGGGAGACGCAACTCACGATACCCCAGACAAGACAATGGCTACCTGTTCAATCGCAAGCGTCTATACAGGAGAAAAACCAGACCTTACGCTTACCGCTTCCAGCGCAGAGGCTTACATTCACGACATTGTGTCTCCATCCAAAATGCCTTTCCTCATCCACAGTCTCTTTATTGAGCGTGGCGATGGAGAAGATGGCGTAGGCGCAGACACGACTTCTGGAACGCATCGCCTTATGTCCTATGATGGCCCACTTCGTTTCAAAGGCATTGGTGAGTCTTTCCACATCCGACTCTACACGCACATGATTTCCGACTTTACGCTATCCTCTTATACGCTCAAAATTGGCTATAAAGGAACGACAACCTACGACAAATCCACAGATGATTTCGTGGACACGCAAGCACTTATTAGCGTCAATTTTGACTTAATGGACATGGGAATTATTGGACTTCCAACTCGTTTTCAGACAGGTGTTCCGACAGAACAACCTCTTGTTGAACAATGGGCTGACATTGAAATTGTTCCCGACTTTGTGCTAAACACTTGGAAAGCATACGCTAATGGAAACCCAACAGAGTTTGCGAATGGAGTCATCAACATCACAGGACATGACATGCCGACTGCAATTGGCTGGTCGCTTGATTTGAATTGGGCGCACAACACGGATGATTATGTCTGTCTTAGCACTCTAATTGACCGTGTAGGTGTGGCTCTCCCACTCACAAACAAGTTCAATAATGACCTTATTGGTCTTCCTCCTGTTAGCGACTTTAGCATCAACTACGGTGCTAATCAAGTCTCTATGGCGGAAATTAGTCTCCTTGACGACGACAACAAC
>Ga0213867_1000957_pt1 | contig 12910 bp, 27 predicted proteins | sample PICome_12_FD_160120 | JGI IMG/M metagenome (GOLD analysis project Ga0213867, IMG submission 160120) | Coastal seawater microbial communities near Pivers Island, North Carolina, United States - PICO540 | ecosystem: Environmental > Aquatic > Marine > Coastal | place: USA: North Carolina... | reverse complement strand
CCCCCAGTCGGCATAGTTGCTACAAAGGGGGTGGGGGTGACCAAAACAGCCTGACCAGTCACGCCTTTATAGTCACGTTAAAGTTTGCATTGGTGGTGTGTGTGTGCTAGTTGAGCGTTGCCTAGTGCATCAATATATATTGATATATAGCACCTGTTAAGGTCATAACCTGTTGTAATGACTAGGTAAAACTTTATTACTAATTGTAATGCAATTAATTATAACAATGTTATAAATCTGGGGAACTTTTTAAACCTAGATATTGTCTAAGATATGACAGCGCTTGATGGCGCACTAAACTAAACCACAATATGAGACTAAGTAAACATTATGGCAAATTTAACTATTAAAAACGCAAAAGAACTAGCAACACAATTTGTAACTGCTCAATCTACCCGCGACACTGTTACAGGTGTTTTGAAAGCAACCTACACCGCTCACACTGACGGTGATGCAAAAGCAACTAAATTTATTATTGCTTTCTGGGCAGAAGTAGCAAAAGACAAAAAGGCACTAGCAACACTACGCGCGCTATTCAATAGAGTGAGTAAAAAGATCAATAAGGAAAAAGGCATCAGCGAATTGGCATGCACCGTCAAAGACGGCAAAATCCAAGAAGTAGCACCGCGCGTCAAAACTGGTAACGGTGGTGGTGACGGCGAAACAGCCGAGAATGGCTCGAGCGTTGAGGCCATCAAGGTCGATAATACGGCCAAGTACAAGCTAGCAATGCGTCACCTAGAGAGCATGCTCAAAGCCGAAAAGGACGAAAAACGCGCCGAGGCATTAGACGTAGCACTCAACCTACTAGCTAGCCAATGCGCCTAATATGACGATAACAGCAATGACAAGGAAGTCATACGCTGTTATAACATTGTTATAATTATTTATTGAGTAGTTATAACAATGTTATAAAATCCAGCCACTACTAAAACCTAAGGAGGTTATATGGCAAAACTTACATACTGGGTAGCACCGATCAAAACTGATCATAGTTGCTACAACATACGCACCAAAACCAAACGCGAAGCTTTAGCATTGGTTAAGGAGTACAGTCACCACGAATACGGCGAGGTTCAGAAGAATGTTATCTATTATAAAGATGCTTTTGATCTAGCCACTATGGCAATGGGTGAGGGAGGATTATACGAGCCATACGAGTGATGGAATAGGGACAGGGATTGTCCTTATAACATTGTTATAATTATTCTCTGAGTACTTATAACAATGTTATAAAATAAATCTAAACTTTAGGAGTGTATAATATGAATGATATTAGTAGAACTGAACTGATGCGCGTAGGCGTAGCTGATACCCGCATAGGTGATATGTACGAGGCATGCGACAAATTACATACGGCGTATGCGTTGATGGATAAACAAAACCGCGCTATAATTAGGGCAGAATATCCCGAAATATTCGCGGTTGTACAGGCATTAGGTCGCGGTTGCGAGTTTTTGGATTCGTTTGATTCAGAATTATAACAATGTTATAACTTTATATGAGGTAATTTATGAATAAGTTTACAAAGAAAGCAGTATTTAATCGGTTTTTGCAGGACTATTACACCCATTATAATCATTATCTAGCGCAGGATATTGCGAAGTTCATGCATATAATTGAGAATGGATACGATCGGTTGCACGATGATCCTGTATACGCTCAAATCTTAAAGTATAAACAGGAGTATGAGTTTAAATGCGAGGCTCTCACTGATCTATTGGTTGAGTTATTCTCGATCAAGTACCGAGCATTCTATACAAACTACGACCGCTCGAATATTATACTGGCTGAGCGCTCGCTTGACTTAATCGGCAAGCGTTTAGAGTTAGAGCGCAAACTCAGAGGCGAGGAGGTATAAACTATGGCAGGATTTATATTATACGAGGGCGATAGCTTGCTAACTGGCAAGCCTATCGTAGTGATTGCGACAATGGGTGGCAACAATCCCAAAACTGACAATGACTTTAAGTCAATGGTGCAGACTTGGATATTGTGCCGAGATGTTGAGCCGAATATCGCGGTGAAAACTGGTGAAGATGAAGATGTATGCGGTAACTGTATACAGCGCCCAAGTCTAGGCGGTGCTTGTTATGTACGCACCTATCAAGCGCCGTTGTCTATATGGCGAGCATATAAGCGGGGGAATTATAACAATGTTATAAATCTGGAAAGCTTACGCGGTGCAGAATTACGGCTCGGTAGTTATGGCGATCCATCGGCTGTGCCGTATGAGGTGTGGCGTAATCTGATTGATAAGGTACAGCCTAGACTGATGACAGGGTATACGCATCAGATGTCGCACAAGTCCTTTGATAAACGCATGGCTGATATCTGTATGATTAGTGCCGATACGCCTAAGGTCGCGCTCAAGGCTCAAGCTGAGGGTTGGCGTACGTTTAGAATGACGAGCGACTCTACGCAGTTGCTACCTAATGAGATTGTATGCGTCAATGAGACTGAGGGTACTAGCTGTATAGACTGTGGTCTGTGCGATGGTGCGAATGACAAGCCGAACATCGCCATACTAGCGCATGGTGCTAAGGCGAATAGCTACAACAAGAAGTATGAGAAGATAAACGTAATCAATTTATAACAATGTTATAAGGAGCATGTATGTATTATACAGTATGGGTAGGTGGGTTTGAAGTAAATAGGAATTACCTTAGAACTTTAGAAGAGGCTGAGAATCTAGCTGATCTATGGCGAACTCTAGGGCATGATGATGTAGCGATTGAGGAGGTGCAAGTTGGATAAAGTATGGCGTGTATGGTGTAAGGCGATAGGCGATAAGTCTGGCGCGACTGATACGGAGGCTGATTACATTGCGCTAGTGCGTACTGTGATTGTGGGATTGAATTTTGTAACGTGCCTGTTTATAATTGCAGGTGTGATTCATAACTGGTGAGGTATGTATGGTAAAGTATATTGTGTTAAGTTGTTTGATAATCATTGGGTACAATTTCGTACCTGTTCAATTAAGTACTGGTAATGTAGGAGGAGTTAAGTATGAAAACGTATAGTAGTGCGTATGATGTAATTATTGAGGCGTGTCGTGAGGCTGACAAGTTGGGTAATCCAATGTGGCTCGAAGACATAATTGATCTAGCGATTGATGTCGCTCCAGAGTTGATGGATTCTGAGCAGTGGTTGAAGTTGTGCGGTAAACTTGAGCAGGAGAACTACTAATGGACATGAGGTATACTGTGTATGTAGATGGTGTTCAGGTAGAGGGTCGTAATCTGACCAAGCACGAGGCTGAGGAGATTGCTGACTTCTACGAGGGCGAGGGGTACGAAGACGTACAAGTTTATGACTTATTTTTGCAGGAGGTAGTGTGATGGAAAAGGCACATAGAAATCTGGTGCAATGGGGCATCAGTCAGGGTTATACCATCGAGGTGTGGGGTGAAGATGAATATCTTGATTACTCAGGCACTGACTTTGATGAGGCTATCGATAATGTCGAGGCATGTGATGGCGGTCTTATATGTTTCATGACTGTAGATGGTGAGCAGGTCGCATGGTTTAGGTATGTATTTGATTGGGATCAAGGACATGATGAAATCGTTAGCGACTGGGGTATTAATCCTGTCAGTAATGCATGGCATAAGCATTATACTGGTGAGTCATTATCACCTGTTGTTGAAGATGATATTGATTATGACGATCCTGACTTGGGGCATTATGCTTGCCAAAACTTTCCTAACTGTGATCTTTATGGTTGCGGTGGCTAATTAAAATCGAGGAGAATGATGATGGAATTTATAAATATGTTTGACAAGTGGATAAACGAGAGGGTAGCTAAGGCTGTCGAGGAGCAAGCTAAGATACACGAGCGTGATGCCGAGCGCATAGCTACACTGGAGCGTAGGCTGTCGCAGATTGACACCGATCTGATGGGTGTCGATGGACACAATGGTGATCTTGAGTGTAGGGTAGATGAGATGGAGTATCTGGTGTCCACTCTGGAGGATCGTATAACTGAAGTGGAAGAAGTTGATGGCGATGCTCAAGCTAAGGTGCGTAGGTATATCCGAGAGTATTTTGACTCGGCTCGTATAAAAGTAATGATTGACAAAGAGGTGATATAATGATAGTATTCAGATATGCAAGTAAGAAAGAGCTGAAAGAGAACATCGGCAAGCCGTTGAAGTATCTAGAGACAAGCTTGTTTGGTGAAGAGTATGTGAGCGATGGTCTGCTAGTAGGTGCTAACCGTCCACACATTACAGGTCTCGGCAGAGAGTTCTTTGCTGAGGTATTAATGGAAAATAACTTGATTAAAAAGGTGAAGTAACAGTGAATAATTTAAAACTATTCAACGAAATAAATCGAATCGCTCGTCAATATGATGACCAAGCCATGCAACTAATTGCAGGAAGACGTACCAAAAGTCTTACGCAACAGGCACAATTATGTAAACAATTCTCAGGAATACTTTACGAAATTAGCGCACATGTGTATGGTATCAACATCGAGCAACCTGTCCAACCACAACCAGAGGAGGAAGACAATGAAGCTACCGATGGTGTTTGAACCTTATGAACCCGCAAGGGCTGACGCAATGTTCCCAATGATTGACGAGCATTCAACCCACGAAGATGTGATGAGTTATGCATGGATGCATGCTCTCGATCTGATGAACAACGATCCCATGATACTCAGTGATGCATTCATTGGTGAGTATCTGGATACCCTTGATGACATGCGTCATTATCATGGTGAAGTTATACAAGCATTGGCTGATGATAACTATGTCCGCATGGGTGAACTTGTAGAAGATGCAGTAGGCGGTCTGACTCGTAGAGTTGTAGACTATATTGAAGAACATATTGAATACTTGAAAGGAGAATAATATGTTTGGTACTTGGTTATTTAATAGGAGGTTATCCCTTGAATTTCGTAACGGTGTTGGTTTTGATCTGGAGTTTGCAGATAGCAGAGCAGTGTGGGTACTCTTTGAAGACAGCGGAAAGGTCAACGCAATGTCCTTTGAGGGTGTCATCATCATGCTCCCTTTCATCATGCTCACATACGGTACAGTACGTCATAGCGAGGTGGTAGACGATGAATAAAGATATGTTTGATAAGCTGATGGAGACAATCAAGTCATCAATGGATACCGCTAGTGATGCATCTGATGAGATGATTCTGTTCAATCTAGCTTGCGAGTTGACTCAAGCCTATCCCCTGCTAAGTGGCGAGGCGTTTGATGAATAGCGGATGGGCGCTGACGCATCATGCATGTGAACTGTGTAGTAGCAGTGATGGTGCGTCAACTAACCACGATGGGTGGACTACATGCTTCAGTTGCGGTGAGCGGTATAAGTCAGGTGTTGACCGCAGTAATGTTATAGATATAAGTAGAGATATAGGAGTATCCAGTATGGAAGTAGGTAGAGGTAGACACCAGATGATACGCAGTATTACGCAGAATACTTGCGAGCGATACGGTATCAGTGTTGATGGTGATGATGTTATATTTGAGTACAGAGACAAAGACTCTATGGTCTGCGCTCAAAAGGTAAGGATGGGTAGTAAAGAGAACCAACGTAGCTTCGGTGTATGGGGCGATGGTGTCTTGTTTGGTCAGCACCTATTCCCTAAAGGTGGTCGGTATCTAACCATCACTGAGGGTGAGTACGATGCGGCGAGCGTGTACCAGATGAGTGGTAGCAAGTACGCGGCGGTGTCTATCAAGAATGGAGCGCAGTCAGCACTCAAGGATTGTAAGGCACAGTATGAATGGATCGATAGCTTCGACAATGTTATTGTCTGCTTCGACTCTGATGAGGCAGGTCAGACTGCCGCCAAAGAGGTAGCCTCCCTGTTCGCAGGTAAAGCTAGGATTGTCAAGCACCATCCTGATTACAAGGATGCTAACGATTATCTTGAGCATGGCAGGGCTGATGACTTCAAGTCTGCATGGTGGGCGGCTGAGATACATACACCTGATGGTATCATTGCAGGTAAGAGTCTGTGGAATGCTGTCAATCAACCTGTAGAGAAAGCCTCTGTCCAGTATGCATGGCAGGGTCTCAATGATATGACGTATGGTATCAGGGGCTATGAACTTGTAACGCTGACAGCAGGTAGCGGTGTCGGTAAGAGTCAGGTGATGCGTGAGATACTGTACCATGTGCTACAGAATAGTGAGAGCAACATAGGTTGTATCTTCCTTGAAGAGTCAGTGTCCAAGACAGGCAAGTCCCTGATGTCTTTACATGCTAACAAGCGGTTGCACCTACCAACAGTAGAATCGACTGAGGATGAACGGCGTGATGCTTTCGAGGCTACGCTAGGTACAGACAGGCTGTTCTTCTATGACCACTTCGGCTCTACTAGTGTCGAGAACATCGTAGGTCAGGTCAGGTATCTATCTAAGGCTCACGACTGTAAGTATGTATTCCTAGATCACCTGTCTATCATCGTGTCTGCTCAGGACAACGGCGATGAGCGTAAGGCTATCGATGAGGTGATGACTAGGTTGCGTATGTTGGTACAAGAGACAGGCATTGCTCTGTTCCTAGTGTCACACCTGCGTAGGCCATCAGGTAAGGGTCACGAAGAGGGCGCGGCTACTAGCCTAGCTGATCTGCGTGGTTCTGCTAGTATTGCACAGCTATCTGATATTGTACTAGGCTTTGAGCGTAATGGTCAGGCTGATGATATCGATGAGCGCAACACTACCTACATCAGGGTACTGAAGAACAGGTTCAGCGGCGAGACAGGCTTAGCTACTGCGGTTCAGTATGACCAAGCAACTGGAAGGATGTCAGAAGTATTACTTGAAGGAGAGGTGTTATGAGATGCGCGGCATGTAACAAAAAGATGAGTGACTTGGAGTTAGTTATGAGAACACCTGAGACAGGTGAGTTTGCTGATCTCTGTGGTGTATGCTACAATATAGCCTTTGATTTGGAAGAGAAAGAAGAATCCATTGAAGAGATAATAGGAGATGTAACTAATGAGCAAGATTGGTGATGTTATAATTACGTTAGAGGATCATGGGTATGATTACACTAGACTTGGAAACAAATCTTTCACACGATACGATATGGTGTGCAGGAGTGCAGGATCACAAGCAAACAAGCGCTTCCGTTCTGTTCGAGAAGCGACACTTAGAGATGATGTTATCTACTGCAAATGGCTTAGTAGGTCACAACATAGTGTTCTTCGATCAGGCAGTCTTGAAAAGCTGTTGGGGGATTGATGCTAAAGTACCTGTATGGGATACACTGGTACTAGCTAGGTTGTTAGACCCTACGCCTGTAGGCGGTCACAGCTTGAGCGAGTGGGGCAAGCGCATCGGCTACGCTAAGATGGACTTCGATGTTGAAGACTTCGAGAGCGGATACACTGATGAGATGGGTGAGTACTGCAAGCGTGATGTCGAGGTAACTACAAAGCTATACTACTACCTGATGAGCAAGCTAAAACAGAAAGGCTTCAGTGATATGTCTATTACGTTAGAGCATGACGTTGCACAGATCACAGCACAGCAGGTTCGTAATGGATTCAAGCTAGATATGGACGTAGCTACTAAGTGGCAGAGTGATATGGCTACTCGCATCGATGAGATAACTAGGGAACTGCAAGATAGATTCCCTCCCATCATTACCATCAGGGTTAGTGAGAAGACAGGTAAGAGACTTAAAGACCACGTTGAACACTTCAATGTAGGTTCACGACAGCAGATCGCAAAGAGGTTATCTAAGCTTGGAGTCAAGTGGAAAAAGAAAACACCGAATGGATCGCCTGTTGTTGACGAGAGTACATTGGCAGAGATTGACTTACCTGAAGCTAAGCTATGTGCTGAGTATCTAGGCTTGGTTAAACTCAAAGGTATGGTAGACAGTTGGCTCAAGTATGTAGACCCTGAGACTCACCGCATTCATGGTTATGTCAATAGCTGTGGTGCTGTGACAGGTAGGATGACGCACAACAAACCTAACCTTGCACAGATACCTAGCCTAAAGATTGCTAGAGAATGCTTCACTGTGGAGGACGGTAATGTTCTAGTAGGTTGTGACGCTAGTGGTCTGGAGTTACGATGCTTGGCTCACTATATGAATGATGATGAGTACACTAGGCAGATACTTGAGGGTGACATACACTCGTTCAATCAGAACGCGGCAGGGTTACCTGAACGTAGCATGGCTAAGACTATGATCTATGGTCTCATCTATGGTGCAGGTGACGCTAAGCTTGGTCAGATTGTAGGTGGCGGTGCTAAAGAGGGTAAGAAGATACGCGATACTTTCTTGACAAAGCTACCATCACTACGCAACCTAATCAATAAAGCTAAAGGTGTAGCGCAACGTACCAAACGCATCAATGGTATCGATGGACGTATGATTAAAGTTGATGAGGACTACAAGGCACTCAACAGATTGCTACAGAGTTGTGGTGCTATCGTTATGAAAGTTGCTGTGCGTAACTGTTGTAACAAACTCGATGAGCTTGGTGTATTCTACAAGCTTGTTGCTCAGGTACACGATGAGTTCCAGATTGAAGCTAAACCTGAAGATGCTGATGTTGTGGGTCAGGTTGCACGACAAGCAATCATAGACGCAGGTGTTGAGCTTAACATGCGCTGTCCTATGGACGCAGAGTATCGTGTTGGTTCTAACTGGAGTACTACTCATTAATTATTTTATAATAAGACTTTACAGGAGGTTAAATTCATGCTATAATATTACTATAAAGTTAAATAATTAATTAACTTTCAATGAATTACGTTTAATGTAATCTAAAGAATGTAACATAATCTTAATAGTTAAATACAAAGGTAAATTAATATGAACGATAAACCAGTTGTAGTATCATGTGAACTTCATTGGCCATTCTTGAACAAACCTAACGACATGTCAGGCAAGTATCAGGTGGACATCAGCAAGCTATCCTCAAAGGCAGTGCAGGTGCTGTCCGACATGGGCATTGCAGTTCGCAACAAGGGTGATGATCGCGGTAACTATGTTACTGTTAAGTCACAGAATCCAATCAAACCTGCTTTCTCTAACACAGATGAAGTAGACTCTTCTCTCATTGGTAATGGTAGTAAGGCTAACGCCGCAATCAAACCATACCATTGGGACTTCAAAGGCAAGCAGGGTACATCAGCTAGCCTGTCCAAGCTACTAATCACTGAGGTAGCTGTGTATGATAAGGATGGAGATGGTGGTGCTATCGACATGGATGATGTAATCTAATGTTACTCATCGATGCCGACATCCTAAGTTATAGAATAGGCTTTGCCTGTCAAGATGAGACAGCGGAAACAGCGTTCTCTCAGTTGAATAACTTGGTGTTGGATATCTTGGTAAGGGGCTGTGATGATGCAGTCCCCTATCAACTTTACCTAACAGGCAAAGGTAACTTTAGAAACGACCTCGCCACAATCAAACCCTACAAAGGAACACGAACCGCTGAGAAGCCCTCCCATTTTTACTTGTTGCGTGATTACATGATCTCTGAGTGGGATGCTGTAGTTGTCGAGGGACAGGAAGCTGACGATGCTATCGCTATTGAAGCTACCACTCAAGGAACTCACTCAGTAATTGCAAGTATAGATAAAGACTTTCTTCAAGTACCCTGTAGACACTACAACTTCGTCAAGGATGAATGGACGGAGGTAGGTGAATGGGACAGCATGAACTTCCTATACAAGCAGATGCTGACAGGTGACCGAGTAGATAACATACAAGGTTGTGTAGGGATAGGCGAAGTAAAAGCAACCGCCGCTTTAGAATGGTGTGAGACAGAAGAAGATTTATATCAAGCTGTCTTGACCTGCTACAAAGGTGATGTAGACTCGTTGTATGAGAACGCTAGACTGCTTTACCTACGCAGGTATGAAGATGAATGGTGGGTAGACCCTGAAACACGAAAGGCTGAGTACAACTCTAAGAACCCTATTGGTGTAAGACCCCCGCCTCCTCCCTCTTCAGCAGACATCGATACTAAAGAGAAACTTCAAGTAAGGGTACGCAATGGCTAAGAAACCTAGAGTACCTAGAACCAGAGCAGGAGGTAAGTGGACAGAAGCAAGGTATTGGGGATTCATACGTTCAGCGCTAAGAGAAGCGAACCGTAGATTCCCACCAAGATACGCCGCCAAAGCTAAAGCAAAGAAAACAGTTGTAGGTAAGCGTCATCGTTTCGAGTTCCAATGTGCCTGTTGTGAAGAGTGGTTCAAGGATAAAGAAGTACAAGTAGATCACATCGTACCTGCGGGTACATTACGCAAGTACGAAGACCTACCTAAATTCGTAGAGAATATGTTCTGTGAGGTTGATGGGCTACAGGTGTTATGTAAACCTTGCCATCAGAAGAAGACCAACGCAGAGCGTGAGGAGCGTAAAGCAAATGACTAGACACTTAGTAATACCAGACACCCAAGTAAAGCCAGACCAGTCTGTCGAGCATCTTGAGTGGGCAGGTAAGTACGCCGCCGCTAAGAAGCCTGACGTTATTGTTCATCTGGGAGACCACTGGGACATGCCGTCTTTATCGATGTATGATGTAGGTAAGAAGTCCTTCGAGGGCAGACGATACACCAACGACATCGAGGCAGGACACAGAGGCATGGAAGCCTTCCTTCGCCCCATCAGGGAAGAGCAACAAAGGCTACGTCAGAACCGTAAGAAAGTGTGGAATCCTAGATTAGTATTTCTGATAGGTAACCACGAACAACGCATCGAACGTGCTATTGAGAACGATGCAAAGCTAGATGGTCTCATAGGTTATCGTGACTTCAAGCTTGATGAGTATGGTTGGGAGGTGTATGATTTCCTAGAACCTGCCATCATCGATGACATCGCCTACTGCCACTACTTCACTAGTGGTGTCATGGGCAGACCAGTAAGTAGCGCACGATCAATGCTAACCAAGAAACATCAGAGTTGTATTATGGGTCACGTTCAAGATAGAGAGTGTGCCTATTCAAGAAGAGCAGATGGTTCTAGAATCACTGGACTGTTTGCAGGTATCTACTACGCTCACGATGAGGACTATCTCAACCACCAAACCAATGGCAGTTGGAGTGGGATATGGATGTTACACGAAGTAAACAAAGGACAGTTTGATGAGATGCCAGTATCAATGTCCTACTTGGAGAAGAAGTATGGCACTAACATTTGATGATTTATGCGAACGTCTTTCATACCTAGACGAGATAACATTACTAGAGGTATTAGATATAGCTAGTGAAGATATCGTTTCTAAGTTTAAAGACAAGATTGAAGAACGCTATGAAGAACTTGAGGAGGAATTAGAATGAGTATCGATGACGCTACTCCAGAAGAGTGGGACAAAGTTACACACTCAGCGGGATACTTCAACCATAAACGATTAGCTCAAATGGCTGAAGAAGAATCGAAACAAATGGTAGAAGAACCACCGCACTACAACAAAGGTAGTATTGAATGCATAGAAGCTATCAAAGAATCTATGTCTCTACAAGAGTTCAAAGGATACCTTAAAGGTAACGCAATGAAATACTTATGGCGATACACCTACAAGGATAAACCAAAGGAAGACCTTGAGAAAGCCAAGTGGTACTTAGAGAGACTAATAGAACAACAGGTATAAATATGAAAGTGATTGATGGTAACTTTAACAAGGAAGCAATGACCACGCTTGAGAAACTAACAGCCGCTATAGATAGCTTACAACTAGATGAGGACGATACGGAAACAGAGTTTGCATTAGTTGTATATGACAGGATAGGATACACGACAGTAGGAACTAGTCTTAGTATTGCTGAGGCTATCTTCCTACTAGAGTCGGCTAAGATAGGATTGTTATCAGGCGAGCCTACCATATCAGACACATTACAATAGGAGAATAGTATGTCAGGTAAAGGCAGTAGCCCAAGACCTATACCAAACCCAGAAACATTCGAGTCTAATTGGGACGCTATCTTCGGCAAGAAAGATAAACCAAAAGACAAATCAAAAGACAAAGAGGTAAAGAAGTAATGGACGTATATCAAAGTTATATTCACAAGAGTAGATACGCACGTTATCTTCCTGATGAACAACGCAGAGAAACGTGGGATGAGACAGTAGACAGGTACATCTCATTCTTTAAGAACAGAGGTAGCCTTGACGATAGAACGGCTGAGGAGCTAAGAGAAGCGATCACCAACCTAGAAGTCATGCCATCTATGCGAGCGTTAATGACAGCAGGAGATGCGTTAGACAGAGACAACGTAGCAGGGTTCAACTGTAGCTATCTACCTATCGACCACCCTAAAGCATTCGATGAGATGATGTACATCTTGATGTGTGGTACAGGTGCAGGATTCAGTGTCGAGCGACAATACATAAACAAACTACCCGAAGTATCGGAGGACTTCCATGCAACAGAAACAATCATCCACGTTGCCGACTCTAAGATTGGATGGGCTAAAGCCTACCGTGAACTTATCACAATGCTCTATAGTGGTCAAGTTCCTAAGTGGGACTTATCTAGAGTTCGAGCTTCGGGCGAACCCCTTAAAACCTTCGGTGGTAGAGCATCTGGCCCAGAACCTCTCGAAGACCTCTTCAAGTTCACTGTTGAAGTCTTTCGGTCTGCCGCAGGTAGAAAGCTCTCTTCCATCGAATGTCACGATCTCTGCTGTAAGATTGCACAAATCGTCATCGTTGGCGGAGTCAGAAGATCAGCTCTTATCAGTCTCAGTAACCTCACCGATGATCGCATTAGAAGAGCCAAGTCAGGACAATGGTGGGTAGAGAATCCACAACGAGGACTAGCTAACAACAGCGCATGTTACACAGAGAAGCCTGACTTTGAAGCATTCCTAAACGAATGGTCAAGCTTGTATGAGAGCAGAAGCGGTGAGCGTGGGTTCTTTAGCAGGGTAGCTAGTCAGCGTCAAGCTGAGAGAAACGGAAGACGAG
>Ga0213867_1000954_pt1 | contig 12946 bp, 11 predicted proteins | sample PICome_12_FD_160120 | JGI IMG/M metagenome (GOLD analysis project Ga0213867, IMG submission 160120) | Coastal seawater microbial communities near Pivers Island, North Carolina, United States - PICO540 | ecosystem: Environmental > Aquatic > Marine > Coastal | place: USA: North Carolina... | reverse complement strand
GAAAAGGATTTGAAAATATTAAAGAAAAAGATTGCAGACTGTCGCATGCAGCTTGGCGAAGTTGCCCTGGTCAAGGAAGAACTCGAGTCTGCGAGAGGATACTTTCAAGATGCGTTGTACATTTACGATGACCGCGATTATGCTGACGAGTTCGAAAAGGATGCAGCTTTTGCAAATATGAAGCTTGGAGATGTAGCGTTCAGAGAAGCAGATGATGAACATGCGAAAGATTTGTACAAAAGAGCTGTTGAAGTTCTAGAAAATGAGAAACATCTCGGTTGGGCTGACCCTGTCATCGGATATATTTATAAGTTACTGGCTGAATTATATTTAGATGATGAGCAATGGAAGGAGTGTCTTAAGGCTTATTCTATGTCTGCGGGTGCGAAAAAAAATTCGGAATCTATTGGGGCGTTCCATCCAGATTATGCAGAGATAATGTTTCGTTGGGGTAAGGCACTTGTACGTTACGGTCGACATTTGGAACATGGTGGTGAAGATGTCGTATACGTAGATTTGAAGGATAAAAATCCTGCTTATGAAGCATTTAAGCACGCAAAAACTGCCCTCGTAAGTGCCGAAAAGATTTTTAAAGATCTTGAAAGGGAAGATTTACTTGACGAGCGAGCTGAAGCATTAAGCTTGTTGGGTATTTGTTGCGTAAAACTCAATGAGCTTGAACACGCCGTTGTATATCTGGATGAAGAACTAAAAATTGTACAATATTTGCCTCCAGAACTTCGGCCGTCGGAAGAAAAGCAAGTAAAGAGTTTGGAGTACCTAGGCAGTCTTTATCTTCGAATCAATCCAGCTCAAGCTGTCAAAGTGTTTAAAAGCGCATTGAGGAAATGTAATTGTGGAAAATATAAGGCATCTGATGATATTGTGCTCAATATTCGAAAGCTCCTCGCGAAGGCCCAATATATGGATTCAAACAATGAAGAAGCATTAAAAACCTTGAAAGAGGCTCTCGTTGTTGCTCGACGTATGAAGAACACAAAACTTTCCCGAGAGTATGCCAGGTAAATTTCGTAAATTCCATCATCTTTTGTTGTTTTCAAGCGTATATCTAACGAGATTTTGTGGCTTAATTTATACGTTACGAAATACAGTGCGGAGGTCAGTCGAGCACACAATAATTTCGAGCTTCGAATGTTTGCGTTGGCGACGAAACAATTCGAAACCGCCTTACAGATCCACCTTAAACTTTCAGATGCAGCACTGTCTTTGCAGACGGATAATGAATTTGTCAATATTCTCATTCATTTGGGTCATACACATTATGCGGTAAGTTCTTCAATGTACTTGTATAATTATGAAGGATTTCTGATTCTCAAGACTTTTTTAATAGGCGAATAAGTTTGACAAAGCGTTGGGATGTTATCTATACGTACTTAAATCCGCCATCATGAAGAAACCGGATATGAAAGGTCAATTTCAGAATATTCATGACAACTTAGGTCATATTTACTTTGGAATTGGTGATTATTTGAATGGTAAGTGTGTTTTGGAGAGTAAAGAGTATATATAGGGCCACTAATTTCAAGTGTTTTGAAATTTTAAAGCTGCAAAAAGTTACAAGGAAGCGCTTTTGTGTGCTGAAAGTGATGATTCTATGGTGGCTGCTGCACTCCTCAATAACTTGGTACGTTTATTATTTGAGAGAGTCTTAATATTTGATCTCTTTTCCCTTATATTTGCGATTGAAGGGTAATGTACTATTTCATTTACGAGCATATGAGGACTCAAGGCATTTTTATCTTCGAGCATTAAATGCAAAGAAGAAACTGTCACCAAACAAGAACTGCGTTGACGTTGCTAATGCAATTTTTAATATGGGAAATTGTTGTATGAAGCTCGGTGAGTTTGATGAAGCGTTTGCTTTTCTAAACAAGGCACGGGAAATATACGCCAGCATAAACGAAGAAAGCTTGGAAATGGCACAGGTCTGTAGTCAAATAGGCTGCCTTCACAGTTTGGTACGTTTTGTTCTAGAACTGCGTCATTTTCGTTCTTAACCTAACAATATTGAATGTGCAGCGCTTAGAACACGATGATGCCTTTCGTGAACTGTTCAAAGTCATGATTATCAGGAGAGATAAGCTTGGTTTTGATAACGAAGATATGTGCTCGACTTATTTGCATATTGCAAACATTTGTTATTCTCAGGGTCAATTTGACAAGGCTCTTTCTTTTTATGATTCTGCACTTGATGGTTGCAAAGGTGGAACACTCAAGGCTGCTATTTTGCACTCTATGGGCAACACAAATACAAAAATTGATGACTTTGAAACAGCAGGTGAGTTTGTATTGGCCTTCTTCATTATTTGTGTTCGATGTAAATCTCATAATATTTCATCAGTTAAAAATTATCGCGAAGCGCTTGAGTTGAAACTAAAGCTTGAGCCTGTAAGTTCTTCTGTGGCTCGTACTCAGAGGAATTTAGCTCTTTTGCTGAAGGTATGAACATTACTTTCTTTTTTTTATTGATGCAACTTTCATGAACTCGACTTTCTTCTTAGGATCAACGCAGGTCGAAGGCCCTCGAATCTAAAGACCTAATTGACAAAGCCATTGAGATAACGCATGCTGTCGTCGGCCCCAATAGTCTCTTAGCCTTCCAACTTTATATGGACAGAGCTTCAATCGTGTATACTCTTGATGATCATGGAGGTCGTATGGTACCAAACCTGATTTCTGCTGAAAATATTTTAATTCATGCGAATTTTAGCAAAGTACATATGAGGACCCTCTCCCGTGATTTGAAGAGGGCTTGGAGAAAGATCGGTGGGAAACCTGCAAACTATTCTGAATTGATGGATAAAGAATATGCAGCTAGCTCGAGTCATGATAAGCTGAAAGATACAAATCAAGGAATTGTGAGCGAAATTGAGCAAGAAAGTAAAGTTTCAGATGTCGTTGTTCAGGCTCCCTATGTATCTACTACACAAAAAACTAGTGTAAAGTCTTCAACGTCAAACCACTTAGCTCAGTCATTGTCAAGGGAAACCATGGAATCTGGCTTTGAAGCAGAAGAGTCTAAGTCAACAGAGTAATCGGCCTGGTTACGGGCGCTACCTAACTAATTTTTTTGTTTTGGAATGACAGGATTTCACAGAGTGGACGTCTATATCAACTTTGGAATGAAACTACGTCAAAGTATCAAATTCAAAAAAATTCTTGAACGGATGTTAAAAAAATTAAGCTTCAATTTTGTCCTAATAGTTTTCACATCTGGTTTGATATGAAGAGTTTAACCAATCAAAATAGCTGTGAAATGAAGTTGGTAACGAAGCACGTTTGATTGGAGAATCGCTTTTCCCTATACTTCCTTTGTTTGCATAGTTTCATAAAACCAATATACCAGACAATCGAGAGATTGGTTTGACAAATTCGTTTAATTACGTCTTTCTTTTTCCTCTCTTGATTATGTCTTGTTATTTCTAAATTCATTCACCGATTAGAAGATTACTCCATTTTTGATTTTAGTGAGTGGATTTCACGCTACGTTCATGATATCATTATCCTCCATTGGATAGATATATAGCAACATGGATAACGAATCACAAATACTAGATATGGAATATGGATTATGGATTGTGGATAATGAAAAATACATACCCTTCTTCCCAGTCTTCTGTACAATTGTGAAGATGTGACGAGAAGATCTAGTAAGTACATTAGGTTTTCGGTAGTAGATCTACATTATTTACCCCGTTACGGTTACGATGGAAAAGGGAATCATAGGACGGACGGACGGACGGACATGGGACAGGTTTTCGGGACTCTCTCTAAATCTCCATCCTTGGACAGAGAAGTCTGAAGGGCAGTACCGGTAGTTGGTATTACAGGAATAGAGGTTTATCTAACACATCCGAACCAAACATTCATTTCACATTTCATATAGACTGATAATGAGCAGCGTCACTGTTGTATGCTTGAACACGCTTCTTCAGAAAACTGAACATTACGACAAGGTGAAGGCCCATATCTATCTAACCATCATACTTTGCATATCATGTATTCAGCTAAATTAGTATATGATTGGAATTCCTAAAGTGAAGCTAATGCTCACTTTTTCCTTTTCAATAATTTTTCAAAATTTTCTAGGATGAGCGCTGGATGGCAGCAAGCGATCTGTGCACTTTTATGCAACGCAGTCCTGGACTGGACAGTGCAACCGAAGGTCGTATCTGCACTGCTATATTGAACCTGTTGAATGACGAATCCGCTGATGTACAGGCAATCGCTGTAAGGACATTGACAACTCTGTACTCCATTTGCACACCACAGCTTCGAACTATTGCACAAACATTACTTGGACGTATGATGAGCGAAGATGATAGTGGGAGCAAAGGAAAATCATCTGGTCTTCGAGACGTTTACGCAAATGGGCTCAAGAAGTTATTGGCTGTTTTGTCCGAACAAGAAGCTCAGGTCCAGGTTCATGTTATTGGTGTTTGCGTTGAACCATTGATGAAAGGTGTCGTTAGTAAAAAAGACGATATGCAGGTTGCCTTGTATTCTTTGGAGGTTTTAAGTGAGCTCATGCTCTATTTCGGAAAATCGGAAATCGTTACCGCTAGAGGCGAAAGAATTATGGGTGTTTTGCTTGGAGTTATCAAGGGCAACCGTTCTGACTTAACAAAACGTGCGATACCGTGTCTTGGTCGAGCTGCAGCTCATTTGAATTTGGCTCTGGTTGAGAGAACTGTGGATACTCTCATGCAGGAAATCCAACTTGGTGGTACTAATCTACCAGTGTATGTCCAGACGTTGAGTAGTCTAGCTCAATATTGCGGACGAACGTTGAGATGTAAAAGCGAAGATATTTTGGAATTACTTATGCGGTTTGTTGACCCTAATATCGATGACGATGAACAGGATGATGACGAAGAAGCGATTAGCACCCGGACACAGCTTCGAGAGTCAACCTTCACAGCTATTTCTTCATTAATTACATCCAATCAATCTATTGTTATCGACCAAGGGAGTTGTAACTTGGAAAAAATTGATGCCAGTTTACGATTTTTTCTAAAGTATGATCCTAACTTCTTTGACGACGTAGATGACGAAGATGAAGCAATGGAAGATAATAGTGATATAGAAAGCGACATGGGTTCCCTGGAGGATGAAGAGGATTACGAAGAATTCGGAGCTGATGAAGATGACGACGAAAGCTGGAAAATCAGGAGAGCTGCGTTGCGATGCGCAACCAGTTTAGTCAAAACGTGTCAACGCAATGCAGATACCGTCGACGAAAGTTATGCGGACAGGCAGTCGTTGGAAGCATTTTTGTGGACTAAAAACGGTTTAGCTGCCACGCTTATCTCGAGGATGAAGAATGAGAGAGAAAATCATGTATTGCTTGATGTACTGTCTTCATTTCAATCTCTCCTAGAGGTCACCATTCAACCTAAGGAGTTGGTTCTGCCAATGGAAGAGCAAATTTTATCCAATTGTATCACGCTTTTGAAGGAGAAAGGGCCAGATGTGAAGATTTCGATATTGGGAATTTTACGCAATATGTCAGCAATAGGAAGCGGTAGCAAAGTATGCGAGGCAGTGGTGCAGCAGGTGCTCACCCTATTAACGAATGAGAGTAAAAATTTGAAATTTGCCGCTCTAACTTATCTATCATCGCTTCCGCCTCAGCCTTTACCCGAGTCTGAATTTGATAAAATTGTTAACTTAACGCAAGCTCAAGGAGAGTGGTACAAAATTCATGCGTTGGCACTGGAAGTTCTGGCACGGATCGTGCCAGTGTATTCCTACTCAACTACGTTTTCACAGAGGATCATCACCGCGATGAAACCCACCTTCGAGCAACCTGATCTTGACTCCACTATTAAGATAGCTACGTTGACATGTTTATCATCTCTATTAACATCCAATCTTGGTAAATCGCTTACTGAGGATGAGATTGGCCGTTGCATTCAATTCGTGTGCAAGAAATGCGAGGAGATTAGTGTCCGGAGCAAAGGATTGCGTGCTCTTTTGGAAATATGCACTTCATCAACAATTGACATGTCACGATATTTTTTGTCCACAGTGGGAACTTTATCGAATTTGCTTTCACGCGAACAAAAGCTTTCCGTCGAATATATTCGTACTTTTAAGCAGGGGGTATTAGAGGTTATTCTTGCGCTCCTTCCGTATGGAAATGCATTCACCGAAACCTCTTCTAATGACTTGGAAACGACCCTGGATCATCTTTTGCATGAAATCGGTGAACTCGTCGTGCCATCTGATTTGCATATTAGCGACATGGCACTGCGTGCGACTTTGAGTACCCTAAATATTGAAAGAAGTAGGTTGAATATTGCAAAGTTGATCACTAGTAACGTACTCGCCCCGTCGATTGACCTCGCGTCTTCTCCACTTGTGAGCAGTAACGATGATCCAAGTTTAGTATCAATATCGAAAATTCTGCAGTTTCTTGTTAAGAATGGTTCAGTGGAGTTCAAAGAATTATATAACCAAATTCATAATCGCGCATCAGTTTGTGACACTGGTGTTTCCACAAGTAAACGAGTGCTTCACAATCTTGCTGTTTGTATTGCAAGTATCACAGCTGTAGCACCAGATGAAGACCGATTGCAAGTACAGAACGAACTTATATCTGTAATCAAGTCCCCGAATAATGATATTCAACTGCTTTTGGGATTATTCACAATTGGCGAATTAGGTCGGCAGATTGATTTATCGTCTGAAAATTTGTTTGACGTTTTGTTTGCGTATTTGAACGATTCTGTTTCTAGTGAGGATGTGAAGTCTTGTGCCGCTTATTCTCTTGGCCACTTTTGTATTGGAAGCATGTCTACTTCGTTAGAGCTACTTTTGAATGCTTTTGAGAGAGTTCAGGAGGCAAGAAAGACTCAATACTTGCTGCTCACAAGTCTTCGGGAGATCATTACTTATCATCATAAACACCAACGAAGTGAGGCTATCGAGAAAATACCGATTATCGAACCTCATTTGTTTAAAAATTTTGGAATCAAAGAAGAGGGTGTTCGTACTATGGTCGCCGAGTGCATGGGGGCGCTTGGTGCAATTCAACCTAGTTATATATACTCAAAAATAGCAGAATTTTCTAAAGATATGAATGGAGAAGACAAATTCACTAGTTGGACAGTGGTCAATAGTATCAGATGTTCTGTTGTGAAAGGCGTTGATGGTGCCATTCTTGTAAACTTTCTTTCTGACTTTTTGAAGCTACTTGATTGTAGGGACCTCGAGGTAAAGTGTGCAAGTCTGCTAATGGTAAGTTTCTCTTTCTGAAGTTTATGTTGTTTGATAGATTTTTTGAACTTATCTCGTGTACAAGGTCAATAGTATTGTTCATTACCAACCGGATGTGTTGCTAGTTGGCGAACCGAATATGTTATCATCATTTGTATTGCCATGTATCTACGAAGCTGTTAAGTTAAAGGAGAGGCGCGTCGTTGAATTGGGACCTTTCAAAGAAGTTGTTGATGATGCGTTACCAACTCGTCGAGCGGCATTGAGTGTTTTCGCAACTTGTTTGAAGAATTGTCCACGTGCTTTAGATTTATCGTTGTTTTTACCAGTGCTTGCTTCAGCTTTAGGAGATGTACAAGATATCCAACTGCAAGCACACCAAACTGTCATTTTTTTGAGTACTCAAAGCCCATCAGCCCTTGTAGACGCATTAGATTCGTTTGTAGATCCCCTAAGAAAGACGTGCAAAATGACAATTAAAGGACAGAAAACTGACTCGGAGAAAGAACGTATAAACGAATGGATAAAAAGTGCGATTCGCACAACTCTCATTCTGACTTCAATCGAAGGATCGAATAATCAACGAAAGTTTTTTGAGTTTTCAAATCAAATCAGAACTGACAGTAATTTGGCTGAGATTGTTTCGCAACTTGATGAGGAGCTTAAAACTAATTAGATGTCAACGATACTACTTAGAATCTCTGAATAGTTTGACAGAGGAATGTTAGTTATTTATATTGATGCTTGGGATGTTTGTGCATACGCTTGCCTTCAAACTCTAGAATACAAAATGCTTGCAACATAGTAAGTCCGTCTTAAGACAAGAATTATTGAACGACGTTTTGAAATATTTGACGGTTTGATCTTAGTCTGTTGCTTTCCCGCTAAACTTACGAAATGCATTCATGCACTTCTCTGCATCTACAAGGTCATCAAAAAATACCAGAAACAAAAGCACAACTAATGTTATTAAATACTACTTATAAAAATAATACCGGTAATTGTTTTTCATTTCATGTATTAAATACTTTAAAAAGTACTTCAAGTACTTTTTTTTCGCTTCAGTCAGAGTCTCGAGTTCTCGGTTTCCAGGACCCATTTATCAAACCGTAAGTTTCTAAATAATTGGAACCACCCTATTGAAATTCAGCTCAGGTCTCAGGTCACTTCAGCTCAGCTCAGTTAGAGCTTACCACCTCACTTCACAAACATGTTCCAACAAATGAAGTGGCAAGGGCGCCCAACTTTCCCACTTCACAAACATGACTAATTTTTTTTCAAAATAAAATGCACTTATTGAAGCGATTATACTTTTTTCAGGCGATAACCTGTACTACATTCGCTTTTGTCACTTTTGACAGAAATCGTAAATTTCCACTTGGGTCACCATCTCTGTATGCTCATACGGAAGGGAATGAGAAAACGGAAAGGAGAGATGTACTTAAAACAATTGGAGCAACGTGTGCAATAGTTATTGGTGTTTCTTCAACGTCTGTGGATAAAGCGTCGGGATATCAAAAGGCTTTTCCTACTGAACTTGACCAGAGTGGGGCTGATATTGAATCGATAAGGAGGGAGTATATTTCGAACAAAAAGCGTGAACTCGATCAGAAAAAGTCATTCAAAAATTTCGTCAATGGATTTGGAGAAGATGAATCACCTGTACAACAAAAATCAGATACAAATAAGAATACTTTGACGTCTATAGTATGGGGTGGTGCGTTGTGGCTTCTTTCAGGTTCTCGTCAGAACGCCTTAGTCAACCCCACGGTAAGGTTTCAAAATCATATTTCTGAGTTTTCTTTTTTGTCATTGCATTTCAATATAATCGCTGTTTCAGGCAAACCTACTTTATGATGCTGAAGAAGAGCAATGGTTAAAAGATCGTAACGAAGGATTATTTGCACCTCTACCGACTGATTTTCAAATTATTCTAGGTGCTATTTTCTTAACTTTTGGGTTTTTGGTAGATCGCATAGGTCTCTTCGTGACCGAAGGAGACGCAAACGTGTGCCTTCAATTGGCTGGTGTTGCTGCTATCAATGGAGCATTCTTTGAATTGGGTCGGGTAGCTAGTGGAGAAAAAGACAAGTCACGTGAAGAAAGTGAACGAGAAATAACACTAACGGAGGAATTTAGTCAGTTTGCTGCCGATCGCCTTGAAGCTGGAGGCAACTGCCATCGCTCTGAAGTCGTTAGGGCATTTCGAAGATATAATCCAAAATATAGAACAGATAATTCAGATTTTCCTTTGACAGATTTAGAAATTGAACAACTTCTTCGAAAATGGAATCGTCGTATGGGAAACGATGAAATGAGTTCAGCGGGATTTTTTAGTGGAATTCAATTAAACAAGACGTCTGAGGTATTTTGAGAGTATTGCAAGTTCTTTGCTGTAAATTTTTTAATGAGGTATAATGCAGATTGGGAGGCGACGATTGAATCTTACAATTTTATGAAGTTTGACTGTCACTGTACGTCACGATGTACCTTTCGCCGTCACTTTCCAGGAGGGCATTTCAAAAGTGAAATAAAGTCTTCAACATACCAGTGACTTTTCATAATATGCATAGTCTTAAAAAATTTAATCAAATACGTTAACCCATTATTTGTTATTGCCAAAACCACTTCCTAGACTTTTCGATGTGTTTCCCTGCCGTGAAACCCTCTGATGCTTTGATTCCTTCCTTTGATACAGGTGCAGTCTTTACGTCTGCCTCGTTTGAATATCCCAGCTTAATTATAAATAGAAAATTAGATTGTGTACAAAGATAATAAAGAACATCGAACTAGACCTTAAACTCACTCCATCCAAATCTTCTTTCGCCATTAAATCCGAATCCATTCGACACTGCAGATAAGCCCTCGAAAAAGCTTTGCACTTGTAGTGATTTCTCTTTTCTTCATCTAAGCATTGCAAATACTCACGCATTCTTATTTTGCACTCTCCATCATGGTCTAATGGAAATATACCACGCTGTGGTGGTTTTACGAGTTGCTTTTGCTGGCCGCTGAAGTTCATTGTTTTTGTTTTACTTTTTTATTGAAACATGCTAGGATGCTAGCGACGAATGAGTTCTGAACAAGTTCTTATTTGCCTTAAGTAATACGTCATGAGAGAGTCAAAGCCTTCTCTCTTTCGTTCTCCCTTCGGACTGACGCGACACCAGCATATTTTTCACTTTTTTATATCGTAAATCGACAGACACTACAAATTCAAGATCCAAGACCCAGACGACCGAACACCTTATTCATCACAACTCAACAACATTCTCAACCATGACGGACGCACCAAAAATTTTGAAAAAGGTTTTAGTAACTGCAAAGGGTGGAGAACTATTGCGAATCTCGCACATGTCAAGTGCCATTGGCATACCGATGACTTTCGCACTTTTCCTTCCCAAGGATTACAAGCCGAAGACGCCTCTATTATTTTGGCTCTCTGGGTTGACTTGTGATGACACTAACTTTTCAATGAAAGCCGGTCCAATTGCATTTGCAGCAGCGGAAGAAAAGGGTATGGCTATTGTCTTGCCAGATACATCACCTCGAGGTGAGGGAGTTCCCAACGTGGATTCTTATGATCTTGGAGTTGGGGCTGGCTTTTACGTAAATGCCACCGAGGAACCTTATAGCAAGCATTACAAGATGTACGACTATGTGACTGACGAACTCCCGTCGTATGTGTTCAAGCACTGGCCGAATTTAGGCCCTTCGAAAAGCATATTTGGGCACAGTATGGGTGGACACGGTGCTCTTACTATTGCTCTCAAAGATCCTTCTTCTTGGGTCAGCGTATCGGCATTTTCTCCGATCTGTAACCCAACTGCCTGTCCTTGGGGAGAGAAGGCATTTACAGCGTACCTTGGCAGCGTTGAAAAGGGGAAGGCACATGATGCTACTATTTTGGTTGGTGAAGCGAGCAGCGACTCCTTTGACAGTATACTGATCGACCAAGGGACAGCAGATGAATTTTTACCTTCGCAACTTAAACCAGAGGCATTCGAGGAGGCTGCGAAGAAGGCGTCGGTCAATGTCCAAGTAAATATGAGGGAGGGGTTCGATCATTCGTATTATTTTATCGCGGCGTTTGTAGAGGATCATATCAACTTTCATGCGAAGAGATTATTGGACTAAGATTTCATCAGGAATCGAAGTTAAGGTCAAAGATATATAGACTTATATCGTTTAAAAGTGGTTCTCAGTTTTGTACGGTTTAAAGTATTTTTAAACGTTAGTGGCTAAAGTTGCATGATATTACTTCGCAGACGAACTTCGTCTTCATATTGTTTGAGCGCAGACTTCGTACTTTGGTAGGTTCTGAATTTCCATAAATTCACCCAGGTAAAGTTATGGTGAATGACTGAAACGCGCATTGAGTTTATTTGTGTTTTTTCTGTAACACCCCTGTAACCAGCTTGATTTACATAGAGTTGTGAATGGTTATTGAAACGTGTGAATTCACACAACAAGTTTCGATGGTCTCTTATTTGTAAACATTAAGTCAATTTGTTTCTCGACACAGTGTGGGTAATAAAGTTTTGTGGTTCCATAAGAAGTTGAAACACAATATGTAAAAACAGGATCGATAGAGAACCTATCAGATTGAAAACTCCATAAGATTATACTTCTATCTTAAGATTACCATCCTTATCTTTCTTTCCTGTGATGAAAGTAGTAAAAACTTATCATAAGAAAGCATATTTTTCTTCATAACAAAATTCTACTCACCGCACAACGCCCCTCCGAACATAGGCGTGCATGGCTTATCGTGCCATTCCCGACTCTCTTTATCGCTTATTTTTCGGTACGCATCGATAACTGACCAAGCTCGTAACGAACGTTTATCATGGGAATAGAGTTTCGCATTATGTGGATTGGTGCCATTGTCTACTCTTTTGAAGGGGACAAAATTTATCTTGTACCGCCTAGCCAATGATGCTGCCTTGTAAAATATATCATTTGATGTGGCATCAAGTTCTAATTCAAGGACAACATAAGCATTCTTGCTGTTCATCCTATTCGCGTTGAAACGTTTATATTCTTTGATCATATGGATTGTCAATTCGTGAACGCAATTATTGAGAGGAGGCATAACTCTGTTACAAATTTCCTCTGCCTTAACCTTTAGGCATCTTGTAGGTGAGCGCCTACGTGGGCAAGTATTTATACCCTTTGGATCTGCACCGGCATTCATATATGTAATGTTATGAAGAATATTTCGGATGGTTATTCCGCCCATATATATTGGTTCCCATGCCCTCCATCTTGAGCAATCTACCTCTCTGGAGCCACAAACTTCTCTTATAAGGTCTTCGTGTATTGGGCCACGAGCAAGAGGGTGATATTCTTTTGATGTTTCTTTAACCCATTCGAGTATAGCATCTACCGGTTCATCCCCTTCGTATATTTTCAAATCAGGCAATTTTCCTTCGTAAGCGTACATTGCCATATCTATCTGATTATTAGGTTGAATGTATACACAAATGATGTACGATGCAGAGAACACCGCAAATGCAAAGACTATTATAAACTCGAATGAATTAAGAATCGTCGAATTGTTCAGTTTAGTACTAAATGCACGCCATTTAAGAAATCTCATGATAAGTTTTACAATTGTAAATGCAAAGAGGAGTAGACAGGGACCAAAAAGACGGTGTTCAAGAAACTATTCAAAAAAAAGAAAAAGAAAAATAATGTTAGC
>Ga0213867_1000952_pt1 | contig 12962 bp, 9 predicted proteins | sample PICome_12_FD_160120 | JGI IMG/M metagenome (GOLD analysis project Ga0213867, IMG submission 160120) | Coastal seawater microbial communities near Pivers Island, North Carolina, United States - PICO540 | ecosystem: Environmental > Aquatic > Marine > Coastal | place: USA: North Carolina | collected... | reverse complement strand
ACCTAATGGCGTATATAGTATTGTGAAGTGTGAAGTGTGAAGTGTGAAGTGTGAAGTGTGAATTGTGAATTGTGAAGTGTAGATTATGATTTGTAATTTTGTGGGAATCATACAGGGGGGAATACGTATCTTTTTTTCACGGGACATTCTCCTCAACGAAGACGGAATACATATATGTACTGTACAAATGTACACGTATCCAGTTGGGTCGTGTATATGCGGGCTGATTCATATACATGTGTATAAGAATTTATGCGAACTTAGATATTGCAATATATAAGTGGAACTAATCAATCTTGTCTGGCAGGTGTGGAGAGTTTTCCTAAATAATTCGAGCTTTTCTTACGACTGTTTTAAACTTCGAACAACCCTTAGCGATCCGAGATCGCCAAGGCTCACAATTTTGAAATGTACTAGTACTAGATTATTTTCATATTGGTACAGATTTCACTTTTTCCCCAAAAAACGAAAACAGATTTCACCTTTTCTTTGGTTACTAGATCCATTCAGCATCAGTTCAAATTATGAAATTCAATTGCATTTCCGTTGCAACCTCAGCAATTCTTTTGCTTACAGAAACGGTCGAAGCAGCATCATGCTACAAACAATGGGTCGATATCGCGACTGAGATTTATGAATCTGCATTTGATCCAGCATTTGAGGGAAAAGTTTTTACTATGTGCAAAAATACGATCTTTAATGCAGCAGATGCCACAGTGAGCATTTATAGCAGCAATATTGAACTCCGATGTGAGGATCAAACGTCTAGGAGCTGTCTTGTTAATGGAGGAATATATCAGGTGTATGTTACGGAGGGAGCGTTTGGACCGCCAAAAAATGTCAAATTGACTGGTCTAACTTTCGTTTCTCCGGAATCTATAAGTGTGATTTCTTATGGGGATAATATTGAAATGGAGGTGACCAACTGCGAGTTTAAGGGATCAAGTGATGCGAATTCAATAGGTGTTTACGCAAGAGGAGTTGACAACATAATCAGTGTAACTTCCTCATATTTTCACGATAACATCTATCTTACCGCCATCGGCGCTGTTGATGGTGCTCTTGCCAACATATTACATACTATATTCACTAATAATGAAGCTCATGGGACCGAAGGCATCGTCGGTGCAGTGGGTTCCGGTGCGAGTGTAGTGTCGAATGAATCGTGCTTCTTTCAAAATAATATTCTTATTGCAGAAGCAATGATGTTAATAGATTCTCAGGCTAGCAGTATTTTGGGGGAGAATAACTTCAGTTACGATAATTTTGGTTCGAACCTTGTATGTCAAGGCTTTCTTCCGAGTGGCGACAACAGCTGCACAAGCTTTGATGCAACTTATTGTCATGCAAATCCTGGTGTAACGCCTTCATCTGCACCAACCGCTGACCCTACTTCACAGCCGAGTGGAGCACCTATAGCTACCCCAAGCATATCACCAACAAAAACGTCTTCCACCTCTCCATCGATATTTCCAACAGAAATGCCAACAATAGCTTCCTCACTTTCGCCTACTATGGCACCGACAAAACCTTGGTGTTACTCAGACTGGGCTACTTTGAGTTTCGATGTAACTAGTGTAACCCTCGAAAATGCGCCGCTTAGTAATATTTTTATGGTTTGCCCAAATACAACTTTGGACGCATCTAGGAAACCGCTTTATCTTTGGGAGAAAGATACAGTGATTCAATGTGGTGAAAAAGGTGATGTGTCTGACAATTGCACCATTACGAATGGAGATTATCAGATTTTCGTCGCGGACAACCCCTTGCTTGGTCCACCTGTTGGCGTCAAAATCAAAGGAATGACATTCACTAACCAACAGGTTGCGTCGGTCGTCGTCTACGGCGATGGTGGATCACATGCAATAGTAGACGGGTGCCTATTTAAGGACACAGTGAATAATGTCGCTGTTAGTGTGTACGTGAGTAGTAGTACCACGATGGCCAATAGCATATTGATTGAGAATTCGGAATTTGAAAATAATCAAGTCCTTTCATTGATTGGTAATGTCGGAGGTTCTGTTCATGTATCCAAGTCTTTTTTCCACAATAATGTTGCAAAGGTAAGTTCAACGCGAATCATTTATTTACTTCCCCTATTGTACAGTAAAACATTTAAAATGACCTCTTATTTTCAACAGGGCACAGAGAGTATTATTGGATTTGTTGAAAGCGGTAGTGGATCAATTACTTCATCATGTTTTATTGATAACTCAATAGAAAACTCATCGGGAATCGCTTACATCGACAGCTCTTCCAAAATGACGAATGAGTACGATAATTATGGTTTTGGAAATGATGTTTTCTTTACATTTTGCGCTGGTTTTCATGTCCTTTCTAATGGAGGAGAGTGCATTGAACCTGATAGCAGGTTTTGTAAAGCTCCACTGTATTCTGAATTATCGCCTTCAGCTCTGCCGTCAATAACCCCAACTAAACAGCCATCCTTGGTGCCATCAGAATTACCTACATCAGTACATTCTAGCGCGCCAACACATACAGTATACATCTCCGAAGCTCTTGGCTCTGAAAATACTATGTCATCATCGGAAATGGAGATAATAAACCTTGTGAGACCAATAGTAACAACCACCATGATCCTTACATTTGTGATTGGATGGTAAAGTCAACGAGATTTACAACTGTTTTGGGAATCGTGATGAAACAAAATTCAATGAAGAATCTTTGCGGATCTCGGATATTTTCAGAATATAAAGTCATCTTGTGGAAACGAAGACCTTGCAAGAATTATAGTAACAATGACCACCATACTTGCTTTTGTATTTAGATGTATTCGTGTTGGATGTTTGAAACTTTGTGGTCTACAATGGGATCCTATAAATTCGTGGCGCAACAAATCTTGATTTGGCTTCATCGTAGTTGCTGCCTGATCGTTGTTAAATTAATACATTTTCAGTTTATATGCATTTTTAATGTCAGTAAGTAGACTTACCCTAACGGTAGTCGCCATTAGTATCACCTCCCTTAAGCACTCGTAATTCCAATTCTCAAAACGCACTTCATTACTAGAAGAGGTCAGAATATTCTGGAGGATTTTTTTTGTATTCAAAATATGTCATCAAATTCAAAACAAAGAGTTAGACCGTAACGGTTTTGATATTAATTGAAACGCTACAGTATATCACAAACGTCATTGCGATTTCTGATGCGATGCTCACATTTGAGCCACTCGTAATTCCAATTATCATAAAATACTTCATTACTTGAAGAGGTCAGAATATTTTTATTTAAAATGTGTCATCAAAATCAAAGAAATGGGTTCGATCATATTGACATTGCTATTTATAGTATTAATGTGGTGTAGATATTAGTTTAAAAGTGCTAGAGTAAAGTAAGGAGGCTAAATCTCAACGAAGGAGTAACTACTTCGAGTTCGCTTGATTACGGGCCACAAACGTCATTGCGATATCTGGTGCGATGCTGACAACTGAGCTCCTAAAGCCGCCAAGATTAAGATCGACTTCCGAATCCTTTGTGGCTGTTGCAATCGAAATTACTGGAAACCAGGACTTAAAAATGAGTCATAGAGACACCCAAATAGTTGGTAGAGTTTATTTATGTTGAGTACTCACATTCAATAGGACCACAAAATTCTGTTCGCTGTTTCCCTCCTAAACTTTCGTACCACCCATAAGAAGATGATTTAAGACCACTGCTCAATGTTTCATAGGCCAGATTAACTGCTTCCAATTTTGAAGGGGCTGCTTGGGCGTCTTCAGAATTTTCAATGCCGACAAAACGATCTGGGTGATACTCAAAGCTCTTTTTCCTCCACGCTTTCTTAATTTCTGCGCGATCGTCATTTCTGTTTGGCGACTGAATTGAAGCATATTTGTAAGAGAATGAGCACTCATTGAAATTCGATATTTTACTTACCTCCGATATCTCTAGAATACTTCTAGCTTCAGATCGACTCATAGTTCCCTCAATACTTTGCTGCTCGATAATATCGTCATATACAAATTTTTGCCAAGAAGATACATCTTCTGCGCTGTATTGAATACTGGTTCTACACGCGGTACCGAGAACCTTCTCAAACAAAAATCGATTTTAGATTTATCTCAATAATTATAAAGCTATGAATCCGAATTTTTCAATCTTAGACTTACCGGAGCGGCTATAATTCCTGCAGCATGAATCTCTCTACAGTGTAAACTTAAGGCCTTTTGTAACGGGATCGACGATTCAAATCCTGTACCTAGAACAAGGACCAACTGGGCAACAGGCACCCAATCCTGAAATCCCACAATCTTCTTGTTTTCATCAGAGCACCGACAGGCAATAATGAACTCACTCACGTTGTAATCCTCGCCTTCTTCCTCATCAGCACTTCCTTCATACTTTTTTAATAAATTATCATACAAGTTTTCGCATTTCATCAAAGAAGCATTTGCATCAAATTTCGTTTTTCCACTGGCTTTCGATTTCTTTTTTTTCAATGTTTTGCCCATTCCCATTCCCATGCCCGCCAACCCTTCACACTGTTGCACGCTTAATACATACAGTACAGCAACAATGACGATAAAACTTTGAAATGTTGTCATGTCTATGCCGTTATTTCAAAAGTGCTTTAATTTTTAAAAACTTCTTACCACGGTGCATGATGATCCTATTTACATTTTTTGTACCGGTATTCGTATTAACATTTATGATTGTGTGGATGTACAGGCACAGTGTACGTACTTGCTTGGCGCTGAACACGAGATGTGAGGAAGGGAATGACTTTGTCATATTAACATCTATTAATTTCAGCCCTGTTAGACAGTGATTGATCTTGAATATCATATAATTATGGCAATCGTCGAAAAGCCCTTTCCCAACATAAGATAATGTCAGCACGTATAAGTTTGTCTTTATGTACATGTATCACCTTATAGCATATTGCTGTCCTGTTTTGTCCGTCCCTACAAAAGTATATCTTTTTATGTGTGTGTGACTGTAATTATTACTTCGAAGTATTATTTTTATGCGTATGCAAAATGTACGGTTGAAAAAAAAGTTTTATTAATTAATATACTATTATTAATACATGTATTAATTATTACTTCAGTAATACATTATAAATTTAATACCGGTAGACAGATGAAAGAGAGCAATAAGTTATCCTACAGCGAGGGAACAAAGCCTTTACCGGACGATGCGCCTGACTGGGCAGTGAAAGCCAGCGAACGATTAAAGGCCAGGAGAGATGAGGGGTACGTCAGTTATTTCTCTCCTCCCGACGGAGTGAAACGAGTGTTATTGCATTCTTGCTGTGCTCCGTGCAGCGGGGCGATGGTGGAAGAAATGTGTTCCTACGGTAACGACCATTTGGAATTAGTTGTATTCTTTTATAACCCAAATATTCATCCGAAGAAGGAATATTTGATTCGCAAGGAGGAAAATAAGCGTTTTTGTAGGAAGCTCAATATTGAATTTGTAGATTGCGACTATGAACCTAAAACTTGGTACAGTAGAATGAAGGGGATGGAATTTGACCCTGAACGTGGTAGGCGATGTACGGAGTGCTTTGACATGCGTATGGAAAGAACCGCTCTTTATGCACATGAAAACGGGTGAGAACGGTTGTTTGAATTGTCACGTTTTTAAGGTAAATATGTATTGTAAAAGCTCATGTATTATTTATGGATTTAAGATTCGATGCTATAGCAACAACCAATGCAACTTCTCGTTGGAAGGACGCTAAGCAAGTAAACGAAAGTGGATTTAGAGCTGCCGCACGTTATGAGTACTTGAAGTACTGGTGTCAGGATTGGCAAAGTGATGAAATGACATTAAGGAAATATGAGATAAGTGCTTCTGAAAAATTTTACAAACAGGAATACTGTGGTTGTTCTTTCTCGTTAAGAGACTCAAACGAATGGCGGGTCGCCAACGGAATAGATAAAATAAAAATTGGAGGGGAAACAGCCGGTATAGGAAATCGATACTTCACTGATCCTATAGTGGATGCCACAGAGGAGTCTCAAGAAGGTAAGAAAATCTAGTCATCCTGGAACAGGCATATTAGACCATTATGCTTCTCGACATCTCTTTCGTTGATTATTTCTGCATCTTGACAACAGTTGTTGACGAATTTTTCTTGCAAGCGAACGAACTCTCAGAGGCAGGTAGAGATACCATCGAGCGAAGAAAGGCTTTGAGTTTATATTCCGATCGACGAAAAAGCGAAAAAGCAGATGGCGTCAACATCGGCATGAACAATTGGTAGATCTTTTTGAGACAGTTGGGGTAGTAATTTTGATGCTCTACTTGTCGGAATAATTTCCTTGTAAGCCTCATTCGAAAATCATTGCCAATATATTCGAATTATACGTACTATGATTAGAGTAAACTATGAAGGGGTAACATCATTTCCTATCTTTAACCTCCTGTACTTTGCAAGCTTTCCGAAAGAAGATAGAGAATGATGTTACCCCTTAATAATTATGGTTTAAATCACTAAAAGAAATCCCAATAGATTCAATTATCTAGAGTATTCTTAATTTTAGGAAATTTTTCTCGACTCAATACTTTGATTAACCAATGTTCGCCCAAATTGGTTCGAAATCCAAATCTCTTCCATATGAAATCATTCCTCCTACTCCACGGGGTTGGTCATCGCGAAGAGTCAAATCCAATCTACTTTTACGGAAACCCTTTTTAAATCTCTGTAGAATAGTATCAACAAATTCCACATCTTCGAAGAATGTAAAGATATTCATGTCGATATGCATCCTTCCGTCCCAAAGAAGTGCGATATTCCCAAGAGGCCACGATACCATCAACACTAGACCATCACCGACATCATCAAATTGAAGTATTTCATCTTTGCCACCATCACCGATGTCTATATTTGCAATTGTATCAACAAAAGATCTCTTAATGACTGCCTTACTTAAGGCTCTCTTACTTTCCAGTTGCAGAATAGTTTGATGCCCAACAGGATCTTGAGAATCCCATTGTGCTGAAGATTCAGACGAGTCATAATCACTCATTTTTGCGGTACCGCGAGGTCTAAAAGGGTCCTGGTATAGCCACTCTGCTCCATTTATTAGATCAACCTTTGCTGAAAGACCAATTGCGTCGATTCCAGCTACAACTTGGTCAAGGTTACCCACGAAGCCCCAGTTGAATCCATTCGTCAAAAGTAATCTACCTACCTCGTCATTCTCTTGCACGAGCACCTCCGCATATGACGCAGGAGACTCTTCGAATACATCAGATTTGAAGTGACGAAGTAAATTTTGACGCCATGACTCGTTCTTTTTCAAATTCAGGGACATAATCAGAGACTTTCTTACAAGGACCTGATCACGAAGAGCAGCTGACCTTATTGTAAAACACTTCAAAAAAATAGACGATAAGACCTCGTCCGCAGAGGAGTCAATAAAGATGGCATTGAACTTCCCATCGTTTGCATGATTAACAATCGATGTCTGTAGTAATCTTTCGCAATCAGCAAGCGCTTGGGTGTCGTCATCTTGGATGAAATTCTCTAATGAGGGACAGCTCAAGGTCACAATTTCAGCAACGCTCGATTTACTCATGACAAAGGTTTTGTCCTTTTCAGAAAACGAGTTCCGATCATTTCCAGCTAACACGAGAAGCTTGATGTTATCGCCTGGAACTATCTTCAAAGATTCAAGGAGGAGGTTTTGTTCGATATTCGGTTTGTCAATATCTAACTCAGTAGCTACTCCTGTCTTTGCGTAACTACTACATGCATCCTCCACGTGAGGACCGTTCATCAGAGCATCATTTTTCCATGACGGTGCATTGAATACACCCCCTGCAATAACACGATAAGTTGTCGCCGATTGATCATCACTTCCCAGAGCCCCAAGGATCGAATTTAAAAGTTTATTTTGAAGTTGGAACAGAGTCCAGAAATGTATGTCAATTCCTACATAGGCCTTATTTCTTTCTGTCCTGGCAATCACGTAACCAGCATCAGTTAGGAAGGTAAAAACATCACCAGGAATCGACGATGACAAATGTTCAGAGGAAATCTTCAAACCAGATCGCTTGATCGCATTCGCTAAGGCCTCCTGAACAGAATCGCTATCCGTTAGTTGAATCGAAACATTCTCTGCTTCGGCAATTAAGATGATACCTGGGCTCCTTAATTGGTCGTCAGAGTTGGGTTCTTCTGACGAGGCTTCATAAATATCACAAACACTCAAAGAACTAGTATTATGAGCATAATCGTGGAATAATTCAAATTTATCCCGTATTTCGTCAAGGGGTCGAATCAAAAGGTTTGGGTTAACTTCTGGAAAATGATCTGTAAAGTTCACTGTCATAAAATCAATAGTTCGACTGCCCATTACCATCACCTGAGCACCAATAACGGGGTTTTGATATCTGAAAAGAAATGAGCTACTTATTTTCATTCAAACAAATTGATAGCAATTAAATTTTGATACTTACAGAACGACTTGGGCTGAATATTCAAACATAGCAGAAAACTGACGATGATAGACTTCATTTTTTACAAAAATTCCGTCATCCTTCGTTAACAGCGTAAGAGCTTCTAGCACATCCAGAGAATCTGTCACCTTAAAACTCGACACAGTCTCACTAAGGTCTACTAGTACAAGATCAAAACTTCCGAAGTAATCTTTAGGCAGAAGAAGAATGGATTTCGATGCATCTCCAAACCACCATTCAACTAAATACAGATATGTGGGTGAGTGCTTCAAGTCGCCTTGTAAGTGATAAAGGCGCTATAACTTACCCCTTTGGTCGTCAAAATGTGGTAGCGTTCCGAAATGTTTGAAGGAGCCTCTAACAACCTTCTGATCGATTTCTAAACCCACAACTTTTTCAACAGAGTCATATTTTAAAATCTCGTGCAGCAACATACTGTCACCTCCACCAACAAACAAAACACGCTTTAAACTTCCAGCTGGAAGAAATCGGGCGGGATAATGGACACCCAATTCATGATAGTGAGGTCTGTATTGCGTGCAGATTTGTATAGTGTTGTCTAAGTCCATACAAGTATCATCATCTTTTTCGCTGTACAAGAAACTTATTTCCTGATACTGGCTTTCGATAAACTCGACTGTCTCGTAATGTTCGAAACGACTGAAACTCTTTTTGAAATCAAAAACCGTTTCAAAATAATACTTTTCCGCGTACGTCTCGAAAGTCTTGTTGAGATCTTCGTAACGTTCCATTGACACATTACAAGATCCATCCATAACACAACTGTCCTGGAGATCCAAATCAAGAAAATATTCAACAACTAAATTAAGAGCAATCTGCATCGCATCAATGAATTCTTCAATCAAAGACCACTCGGTGTCAGGCACGTCTTCCCACTTCGAACGGTCTCCGAGATACATTTCTTTGTTTATCTGAACATCTCTCAGAGCCTTCTCAATCGTACCTCGTTGCTTCGCCGTCGGTTCGTTATTGATCCATTCCGTAATAACGAGTGAGCTCTGCTCTGCCTCTTCATCATAAACCTCGTCAATACGGAACGCAATATCAAGATTACGAAAAATCCAACTTTGAGGAAATTGTTCTACAAATCCATAATCCCTGAAGATTTCGGGTGTACCATAAGTAGTCACTCTATTTCCGCAATCTTCACACATATTATAGCTAGTGTACAACTGTTCTCCTGCTTTGATATTTCGCTTTGCTCTAACTATTACATCAGATCCAGCGTGAACACTGTTGCTTTTTGTATTCAACCAGTGTCCATTTCGATGAGAAAACATGTCAAAAATAGGAATAAGCACATCATCCCAAGCACGTTGTACAACTAAAAGTGCGGCGTATTCCGATAGTGGATCCTCGTCTCCATCACAATCTCGATACCAATCGTCCTCGATCCAACCAATAACAAAGGTTGGCGGAAACTCGTGATGAGTCTCTACTGTATCTTCGTTCTGATAACGCTCAAGCCATTCATCAAAGTCAAACTGATGATCTCCCAGCACCTTAAGTAACAAGTTCTTTCCCTCGTCGCTCCACGCACTTGGAAGCATACCAGGAGGTTGCGTGTCTTCTAAATACTTAGTATATGTCGAATACTCACTTTCTTCTCCAAGTTCAAACTGCTCAATAAGATTATACACTAGACCGCAGACCATGGCGCTTGGGATTGGATTTTCTTGGCGAGAATCAATTATCATCTGATGTGGAATCCTCAAGATCTGCTCGTTCATACTCATATCCTCTGTGACAAACGCCCCAAAAAAACTCGTGGGGTCATTTTCATCCAAATGCCTAAATTGGACCTTAGGGTTGATGAATCCTGACGAAAAAGAATGCAGCCATGAAATGAGGTTGTCCGAATGTTCCGTAATGCTTCTCTTCTCGATCTCAGCTTCAGCCTTACGAGAGGCCATCGAAACGGTCCAGAACAAATACGCGGCTGCATTCGAAAGGAGTTTCATTTTTCGACAGTCTTTCAATAATGTTGAATGCCAATCTCCTTGCTCCGATATTACTTTATAATACTTCCAAAAGATAGGATCTCAAAAGAGTCTTGTTAAGAAACGAACGTGCTTTGAACATGTACGATTACAATGAGAATTGTGATGCTTCTAGCCCATAAGTCGGGGAAGGAACGGCAGCTTTTATCCACCACTGTGTATCTTTCGCACCTTTAATTAAGACGCTTTTCACAAAAATATTAACGAGCAATGACGCAATGTTTGCGAATCATACCGAATACCGATACACCATACATTGTACTCTATATTTACATTTGTACATGTATTTACTACACACATGTATGTAACACACAAATGTATTAATACATGCACATGCACACGCTTACAAATACCGGAATAAGAACTGTCTACCTTAATTGGGCGCCGTTCTATGTTCGAAAATATAATTTTTATGATAAAAGTCTTTGTCAACGGAAATTCTTGCTTTAGTTTCGGTTAATTGGCTAAAATATTAGAGTTTACATGTTAGTTACTCTAGAGCCTTTTAGCACTTAGCACGAAAGTCCCCCTCCTCCACTTCCAACTCTCCATATTCATTTCTCTTTACGTTCGAGGTGGAGTCTACAAGTATGATTGATGTGAAGGAAATTGCAGGGATAACTATTCATGATTTATTATGGCAGCTTCTGGTTCAACAGTAAAAAAAATCATAATGATACGTTTCAATCATAATATAATATAACCATAGCTACTAATCCTCTTCTGATCCTCTGACCTCTGACTAACGAAGCGGACGAGTCCTATATTATGCTACTTTGAACCGTTACAATAGTTATTGATATATGTTACCTATTTTTTCGAAGAACAAAGTATGCAAATGAAAACAAGATAATTATCTGATTTTCGTTGATCAGCTGGTGATAAACTTGGCGATGAATTACGAAACTGAGAATATGGAGGGTTTAAACGATGCCTTTGATAGAAAGTAAAGGTGGCAATTCTTATTAGCTACAAACAACATCAATAAAATACTGTACCAATTAGAGGACTATGACGCAAACATGCGAAATATTCCCTCAGAAAACACGTTACATAATTTTCCCTGCACCTAGACGTATCAGAAATATTGTAATTTTGCAAGTGTCTTGGACCTTCGTTGTCGTATATGATAAGAAGTTTTCTTTATTATTCCATCAAAACAGGACGTATACGCTTAGAATATAATATGATGTTTGTCGAATGAAAATTGTCAAGTGATTAATTCGCCTAGTGAATTCTTCGATTATTTTTGGGGAGCATGCCACTGTTGACAACTGTTAGATACCAATGTATAAGTAATCAAAACTGTTGTCAATGAAGGGAAGGCTTTCATTCAGTTTGCTTGAATTGTTGACCTCAATTTTCGAAGCTATCTCAACCCTTACAATTTCTCCACTGTACGAGAGTGCTCTACATAGTCATGTATCCAAAAAAACCTAGGCTTGCTGATTTCATTCACGGATCATTCCATCTTACGACGATCCTTCTCGCGCGAACGGTAATCAGTAAAGACAGATTGTTCCGATGTCAGTGCATTTGGTTTCGTGTTGACCACCATCTACCAACTATCAACCTTCTGTGGCCGAAATACCTATAGAAATGCGATCAGAAGCTGCAACCTTCGCAAAGTAGCAGAGGGATATCAAATAGTAGATGTAATATCTTAAAAAATCTAACTACACCAAGGAACTCTGGGTTAGCCTTTGCGCTATCGGGTGTACTCGTCCGTCTCCAAAGGGGTAAACGTTTACTTGGGACATTACCTTGTTCTTCCTTTTGCGAAGTGGAAACTCAACCTTTTTAAAGGTCACCACGCCTTCTATCTTGCTGAATATCGTATGATCTTTTCCCATTCCAACATTATCACCTGCCTTATATTTTGCCCCACGCTGCCTCACAATAATAGAACCAGCTCTAGTCGGCCTATTTGGCATAATCTTTACACCTAAGCGGCGACCTGCACTGTCTCGTCCGTTATTTGTACTTCCGCCCGCCTTCTTTGTCGCCGTTCGGATCTGCTGAAGATGAACAATACCAATACGTTCCACTTTTAACAGCCTTTGGCCGATACCAAAAGTAGATGAAAGCAAGGATGACGCCATCGTCGTTCGCCAGTTATTACCGGTAGTCTACACGGATTACGCCTAGATTAATATTACTTTCTCTCCAGCGGTAGTTGATATAGATATGGAGAGATAGAATGCCCCATTACCCATTACCCATTACTGGTTCTGGTGCTTCTCTGCATCGAGAGTTGGAGATTTGTTGTGTTCTCAAAGTTCGTATCTGAGAATGATGAGATTTTTACCAGAATTAGAACTGCACACAGCCACAAAAAAGGAGACAGCACAGCCACAGCCCGCAGCCCGCAGCCCACAGCCACAGCCACAGCCACAGCCACAGCTACAGCGTTTACAATCCGTAATGATCGTACGTATGGTAGATGTAATCGTGTTTACCCCGTACAATCGTAAAAAATACACGCTAGGATTTTGATTACTTCGAAGC
>Ga0213867_1000951_pt1 | contig 12974 bp, 7 predicted proteins | sample PICome_12_FD_160120 | JGI IMG/M metagenome (GOLD analysis project Ga0213867, IMG submission 160120) | Coastal seawater microbial communities near Pivers Island, North Carolina, United States - PICO540 | ecosystem: Environmental > Aquatic > Marine > Coastal | place: USA: North Carolina | collected... | reverse complement strand
TTTCATACCCCATGGTATGCTTGCATTCATATCAAATAGTTGATATTTTTCAAAAAGACAACATTCTTCTGGTCTTATATTCGCTTTTTTTATGTAATTATCATAGTTTTCTAAACCAAAAGGTGTAGTTATAAAATCAGACAATTTTTTTATCTGACATTCAGAGCAAACTTCACAAGAACATGAAGTCTCAAAATTAACAAATTCACTTATCTCCATCTCTTCTGAAAATAGATTAATCGCTTAATTTGTCAGGAAAAATAGATACGGATACGCACATAATAACAAATCAATTTTTTAATATTCATACGTTATGATACGATACATTTACATTATTTATATTTTATGAAGATTAAGAAGAAAATCTGCTAATTGTCTTGGTAAAAAATGTTGTTCTACTAACGATTGCAATTGCCACTTTTGATTTAAGTGTTCATTAATTTTTAATCCTGCTAAAGTCTTTAAAGTAAAAGTATGTTTTTTTGTTAGTAAAACAAAATAATATAATCCTGTCAATTTATTTTTGAAAATGATTGATCGTGTGTTTTTGTTTGGTTTGAAACATGAATATGGATTCGACAAATGATAAATAAAATCAAATTTTTTACAACAATCATTGAGGCTTTTCACAAATTGTCCGATTAAGTTGTACACGTAAAATCCAGACAATCGATAAGGATCAAAACTATTTGACAGAATGACATTGGCATTAAAACAATTTTTAATTTGTTGTTTCATACACCATGGTATGCTTCCGTTAATATCAAATAGTTGATATTTTTCAAAAAGACAACATTCTTGAGGTCTTATACTATCTTTCTCTATGAAATAATTATAGTTATTGAAATCATTATTAAAGTCATTAAAGTCATCTAAATCTAAATGGTGTTCATTAAGAAAGTCACTCAAATTTTTCATTTTACAGTTAGAACAAACTTCACAAAGACATGAAGTTTCAAAATTATAAAATTCACTTTTCTCCATCATGTGTTTGCTGTACTTTATCTAAAAAAATATCTATTATACATATTTTTTAATTAGACGAAGAAAATATTCTAAAATTTTTTGCATGAAAGAAAATTGGAAGGAATAATTTTTAACTTTTGTTTGTCATGGGGAAAATTTCACAAGAATTTGTTGATGTACAGCTTGAACCAATTTTTTTAAAAACGGAAAATAAATAATTTTCTGGTAATATTTGTGCAATTGAGTAAACATTAGTCTTGGTCAGCAAATATTGATTTTATCACAAATATTTGAGGATGATATCTTTCAAACAAGCTGGTACCAAACCTTCACTAATGATGAGACTTAGACTTCCTTCATCTGCTGTATTTAATTGAGAGCTGATTTTAGCTGCAGCAATGTCCTTTAGGGAAAAACCTCGTATTTTTGAGGCCTTCAGAATAACTTCTGCTTCTGTCTCTTTGTTCATGAAAAAGATTACGTCTTGGTATGATGTAATACTCTGACCAATATATTTTAAATGAAATTTGTCCTCAAATGGTCTTAGCAAAGTATAGAAATCATCAAATTTTCCATTCCAGATTATATCTAGAATCTTTTTCAGATTTCTAGGCACTGTTCCTTCCAATGTAAAAATGTGATATTTCACAAAAATTTTTTCTCCATCACCAACAATGTTTGTGGGTTGTAAAAGCTGAGGCTTTAAAGCTAAATTGAAGTACCTGGCTTCTCTTACTCCCTCTTTACGAAGAAGCATTAGCATGACAACTATTCCCAATTCTATCTCTTCTGAAAATAGATTAATCGCTTATTTGACAGGAAAAATAGATCAATTTTTTAATATTCATACGCTATAGCTATATGTACAAAACAGAAATTTATTATACAAATTATTTTTCCAACTTTCTTTTTCTTGTATTTATAGATTGAGAATTATGAATATTTTTATGTTCAAAAGAGAATAGACTATGAAGATTAAGAAGAAAATCTGCTAATTGTTTTGGTAAAAAATGTTGTTCTACTAAAGATTCCAATTGCCACTTATGATTTAAGTGATCATTAACTTTCAATCCTGCTAAAGTCTTTAAAGTAAAAGTATGTTTTTTTGTTAGTAAAACTGCATAATATAATCCTGTCATTTTATTTTGGAAAAGGATTGTTCGTGTGTTTTGTTTTGGTTTGGAAATTACCCCCCATTTAAAAGTAAAACCATATTCTTTACAAACATTGATGATATCCGAGTTACAAAAATTTTCCCAATTATTAAAACAATCTTTAATATGATTTTTCATACACCATGGTATGCTTCCGTTAATATCAATTAGTTGATATTTTTCAAAAAGACAACATTCTTGTGGTCTTATACTATCTTTTTCTATGAAATAATTATGGTATTCAATATAATTTAAAATCACGTGTATGGGATTTACAAAATTAGAGAAAAAATCATAATAATAATTATAACAAAAACTATTAAAGAAATCTCTTTCTTTCAAAAAATTCTTTAAATTTTTTATCTTACATTTAGAGCAAACTTCACAAAGACATGAAGTCTTAAAATTATCAAATTCACTTTGCTCCATCTCTTCTGATTCAATCATCTTTTTCTCATTTTATTTTGAATCTTAGCTTTTTCCCACAAGGTATTTCTCCATTCCCCTCTTCTCTTACTCTTTTTTTATGAAATTGACGATTTTTTTTAAGAGACAACATTCTTGTATTTTTATAGTCTGTTTTTCTATATAATAATTGTAATTCATTGTTTCTTCTTCTTTGTAATTTATAAAATTAGACAATTTTTTCAACCAAAATATTTTCATCCAACATTTAGAGCAAAGACGTGAAGTCTCAAGATTTTGATTCATCTCTTCTGTAAATAGAAATAACAGGAGAATAAATAAATAAATAAATAGTTTTATCTCACACGCACACGTATTTTCACTTTGAAACGTAACGTTTAATAAATAAAGTCAATACGGAAAGAATTACAAAAACTTACTGAGAGAAAAAATTGTTAAATTATTAAAAAACATACTTTTACTTTAAAGACTTTAGCAGGATAGTTTTATCTCACACGCACACGTATTTTCACTTTGAAACGTAACGTTTAATAAATAAAGTCAATACAGAAAGAATTACAAAATAGCAGGATTAAAAATTAATGAACGAAAAAATAATAACATTATGATGGTGTTTGATGTTTTAGTTCCAATCAACTGTCACCATCACAATATAAACCAAATTTAAATTTTTACCATTTATTATTGTTTACCAGTAAATGGAAAAAATTCTTAGCACTATCTCCATCACGGTCTAAACGTGACTAACTTATACGCTTCATCGTTGATCAAATATCAAATTCACCTAATAATGCTCTTTGTTGTTGTTGTTGTTAGAATAGAAGTGAGACCGAGATCAGATAATATATATACGCGTGTGTCACAATGCGTATGTTCCAAGTTACTTCACAAATATACAACGTGTGTTGTGTGAAAACACATATAGAGGGATCTGTAAAGTAATAATAATAATAAGAGATGAAGATATTTTTTGATGATAAATGTCTTAGTTTTAACGTCAGTTTTCCTCATCAAATTTCAATAAATAATTTTTATACTTGGATTATAAAAAATAAGAATTAATGTTTTTTTTCAAAAGTTTTTTGATTAACTATGATATAAATACTGCAAAAAGTAAATCTAATAAGATACCGATCTCTGATAGGTCAAAAGGAACCCTCTCGAAGATGAGACATACAAATCTATCTCAGCTCATTTAGAGTTATTAACAAATGTCCTGACTGGCTACCTGTTCGCGAGCCGGGACTAATGGTCCTGACTGCCTGCCTGTTCGCGAGCCAGGGCTAATGACCTCTTACAACCTATTGACAACAGATACATATAAAGCCACTTGTTTTCGAACAATTAAATTGACACAATCATCAATCATCAATCATCAATCATCCATAATATCAATTTGCTAACATTCCACACCTGCTCATGAAACACAAAGACCTTTGTTCTTCCTGGCTTCTCTGTCACCATTGAAATTATAAAATTCTCAATAGATGGTAGTGTTGTAGTGTTGTTATTCGAAGTTAAAACTTCATTTCCATAGACATCACTCTTCAAGTTGGTCTAATTAAATTTTAATGAGATGTTTTTTAATTCAAATTAAAATATAAATTTAACCAAACATAACCACCGTAACAAAAAATTTTCGCTGAAAAGTATTACTGACTTAATCCTCTAGGGATAATTTTGGTTTTGCACCCGGGCGGCAGGGCAGGACTGGCATCTTGATTTATCAATGTTTTCGTTTTTGTAGAGCAAAATGCTCCTAAATTAACGAGATTGTTATGCTGTACATCCAAAATTGAGTTGAGGTTTAACTGAGCATTATGAATATGTTTTGATGTGTGGGATGTAACAAAAGAGATGTTCCCATCATTGGAAATCATGAGGTATTGATAATGCGGGAAATTGAAGAGTTGAAGATATTACAGCTTCTTTCACTTCTACAAGAGTTATTAGCTTACTATATTGAATGTTTTGAATCAACTCACACATGAACTTGATGAAACATGTAAAGAGGTCCCCCCCCCCTGTGCGTCATGGAAATTATATCGTAAATATCTCTCTTTCTCTTAATTGTCCCCCTTTTTTCATTACCTTATTTGAAATCCTCTGAGAACATCCCAGGTTTTGATCAGATAACCGCAAGAGTAACAGTGACTCTACCCCTCAGCTATAGATCGCAACCCGTGTACAAACCTGAATTTTCAGTCTGACATAAATCGTACAGAAAATCGTGTCAGCACATAATTATAAATGAGAGCTGTGTTGTTAATATTTTTAAATAGTCAGCTCATTTTAAATGATTGCGTATGAAAATTTCTTTAAGAAAGTTGATACAAATACTAATTAATACTTCTATAAATATTTTCTAAAAGACTTTTTGGTAACGGGATCCCAATCCAGTTTTTTTATCGTGCGCTCAAACATCAAAAGCACTATCTCTCCTTTCATAGTGAAACACACGTTACACTCATCAAGCTAAATGTGTTCTTAATATATGATCACGAAACTAAAAAAACGGTTTTTCCTTTATTAATTTTGTCTAAAAATAGGATTGCTTTTCTTTAATTAATTAATTAATTAATTATTTGACTGGGGGAAAGATGTCGAAATTTTTGCGATTATGTATGATAAAAGTTCTGTTTCCTTGCTAAAAAAAACATAAAAAAATAACTCAGCATACTTTTTCCATATTTACCCAGCAACTTCATTTGCCATCTCAATAGTGTTTTCTTTTGCTCTGATAAAAGTTGTGCGCTGTCTGTCGACTTCATCTAACCAGTCAGACAGATTGTGCGCGGGAACATTGACAAGCAAGAGCTCCAAATTTCTACGATACATGGCCTAACAAAAAAACTTTTTTCAATTGTTTGTTTTTAAACATGGGTATCGACTCACTTCAACGGCACGACATTGTGCATGTTCATTCAACCACATTAGGATCTGATCCCGGAGTATGGTAATACCTAAAGGATCATCCAGTCTTGGTGGATCTAAATCATCATCCGAGTCATAGGCTGAAAAGAACAAGTTTACCATGTATAAACGTTAACATATTTACGTACGTTGTTGATTCTCCATTTCAATCTTTTATCAAAAAAAAAATAAACGATTGAATGTAATTTGATGTTTGTAAAGTGACGACTGTACGTCGAGTACTCACTCCACCAATCCTAAATAATTTAAAAACCCGTTTCTCAGATCCTGCTGTATCCCATCTTGTTTGATTATCAAAACACAAATGGATAATACTGAGTGGGTGTGGTATAGTTGATTAGACAAAATGTCCTGTAAATATATATTTCAGCACGATCAGACAAAACATTATTATGGAGATTGCAAATGCCATTACTGATTGTAAACGTAAATAATTAAAAGTATTTTTAACAAAATAACAATTTTGTTAAAGACACAGTCGCATTTGTTAAAAAAATCATTTTTGTAGGTAATTCCTCCTTTTTTTAAAAAAAGTTAAAAGTTTAGAAAATAAGAAAACAACAACAAACATCTCTTTTATTTTACATATGAGAATATGAATATAGACAGACACACAACACCATCTATTGATAAATACTTTTAACATTTCTCCTGTCTCATGTGGTTATTATATTATTTAAGCAACATGCATGCATGCACACAATAATATAATAAATAGCATTGGAAAATGGAATCCTAAGTCTTTCCCTAAAAGTCTAATTCTTTTGACCTTTTCCCTTTAAGCATAATCAAATCAGAATAATATTTAAAAATCTAATTCATTTATCTTTACTTTCACGTGTCTTAAATAGAATATTTTTAATTTTATTGAATTTTGTGCGCGAGCACGAATGTGAACTTGGAATGACGGCTTTTTTCAAATCAAACAAGTGTCATCCATCCCTATCTCTTGTTGATTTGGAAAAAAATTTTTTCATAGGAAATTATGCTTACGTTGCGTCATCCCAAACCGGTTCTAAATACTATAAGACCCTAGAGAGACACGACTTGCGGTTTACAAAGCTCCTCTCGACACAACAGTCCCGTTTGCATCATTATAAGCAATTTAATCATGTAATGAAAAAGCAAAATGCTCTGTAGAAAGTATGTTATGTTGAGGGAAATAGTGACTTGGTACACCCCTGAAGCCTTCAGAAGAAAAACTAATGAATAATTTAAGTCTCTATAGAGTCTGATTTGGTCTTTGAAAAAAATATTTTTCTTCACAAACACAAATTAATTTTTGCGATTTTGTTTTAATTGTGTTTTCAATGAATAGAAAATTACAAATAAAATAAAGCAATTGAACAACAAAGACTAGTTTGCTAAAAATAAACATTTTACATCAGCGTCATCTCTGGTAAAATTTTATCATTAGATTAGTTACCTAGAGAGACACGACTTGCGGTTTACAAAGCTCCTCTATTTATATTTCAGTCTCTGTTCCCCTCTTAAATCAAAAAGCAGTCAGACTCCTTGTTCCTAAATATATCTAGAACAGTAGTATCAACACAACAGACCCGCTTGCATCATTATAAGCAATTTAATCATGTAATAAAAGCAAAATGCTCTGTAGAAAGTATGTTATGTTGAGGGTCAAAAAAAGTGAAAGGTAATGAAGCCTTCAGAAAATAACTAATGAATAATTTAAGTCTCTGTAGAGTCTGATTTGGTCTTTGAAGAAAAATATTTTTCTTCACAAACACAAATTAATTTTTGCGATTTTGTTTTAATTGTGTTTTCAATGAATAGAAAATTACAAATAAAATAAAGCAATTGAACAACAAAGACTAGTTTGCTAAAAATAAACATTTTACATCAGCGACATCTCTGGTAAAATTTTATCATTAGATTAGTTAAAATTTCCATTTACTAGGAAATTATATACACAATTAATCATGTATTAAAAAGCAAAATGCTCTGTAGAAAATATGTTATGGTGGCTCCAGTGATGAGGATGTTGACACACTTGAGATCACGGTGGAAAAAACTAATGAAAAAAATTAAGTCTCTGTAGAGTCTGATCTGGTCTTTGTAAAAATATTTTTCTTCACAAACACAAATTAAATTTTTTTGGTCTTGTTTTAATTGTGTTTGAATGAATAAAATATTGAAAATACAATAAAGCAATTGAACAACAAAGACTAGTTTACTAAAGTAAACATTTCACACATCAGCGACATCTCCGGTAACATTTTTTTTAAAAAAAATGTTAGATGTCATTGTGTGAATATTTCTAAACTATTCTATATTTTTTTTTGGTTTTATTGCTATAAAAAAGAATGAATCTAGTTTTTTAAATTTTAACTGATGTATCTGTTCGATATTAATATAAAATCTTTTTATGTTATTGTTATTGAAAATTAGAAAATAAGCAAAACTCAATTTTTTTGTAAATAATATTTATTTATGATGAGTACGATAGAAACTAAGAGCATCCTTGAAAAATTGTCTAGTTTCTTCTTTGATAACTGAAAATTATATTTACAGGCAAAATTGCTTAATACTAATATTTGTGTTACAATCATACAAAAAACAAACTGTTACAAAGAATTATTAATTTACAGCGAAACGTGACATCATTTGTGTAAGGAGAAAATAACCTAATTCTTTTGGAATATCATTATTATCTATGAGATCTTGTACATTTTCTTTTCGTTTCATATTATGGACAACAATGCTTGCCGATAAAGATTTAAGATTCAATGTAGAATACTCTGTTATGGAAATGATATGAGTTTCATCTTGAGGAATATTGTCAAAGATTATCATTTGAACTTTATCTACAAATTTTCCTTCGATGAATGAATAAAATCCTGTTATAAGTTTCCTTATCGTTAAGTTGAATTTTTTCATTAATTTTATAATTTCATCAACATTATCATTTACTTTCTCGTCTTTATTTTCATCAACACCGTATTCCAAATTTTGAAACATTGGTGATGTGTGGATTTCATCTTCAATCTTTCTTTTTTTACTTGCTGATCGGGCTTCATATTCATCTTCATTTTCATCTTCATTTTCATCTTCATATTCATCTTCATCTTCATCTTCATCTTCTTCTTCTTCTTCTTCATAAACAACATCATAATCCTCATAATATTCATCTTCATCATCATCATCATCATCATCATTATCACGGAAGATTCTTACCCTCTGGATCGTTCTGGGCTTTAAATTGAGTTCATCATCATCAGACATATTCTCTTGAATGTCATCAACCATATCAATTACGCAAATTTCTCCGTATTGTGTTTTTTGTTCAATAAAGTAGTTTTTGACTGCTTTCTTCAATTCCCAGGGGAGTTCACCACAAATATCTTGAATCCCAATCGATGAAAATATCTTTGTGTCTTCTTCCAATCTTCTGTTTACAATATCCGAAAACTGTTTTGATGGCATTTTACGAAGCACCGTGTCACGCAAACATCTTGTAAAACAGCTTGTACATTTTAGACATTCACATTTTGATCCAGATTTTGATAATCGATAATCTTCCAAACGAGAGAGGTTAATGAAATATTCATTTACACTCATTTTATAAACTGTCTACGTTGATGTTCAAATATCAACTGAAGATTAACAAGGTTTGGTGGAGGGAGGGGGAGTAGCTAGTATCATACGTGAAACTATTATCGAACCTAACAATACTCATTGTGTTTTATAAACTGGCTTCAGCAAATTGCTATATGTCAATTTATCAATACATGATGCGTGTTTCGAGATGTGAAGATTAGATAATTGAAACACTTATTCACAATACAATACTTATTGTGTTTCATACACTGAATATTATCCGTGAATAAAAACAAAGAAAATCTGTTTAAGCAGATAGAGTTTTTATTGTGTACATCACCAGACCAGATAGCTTTAGCATAAAATAGAAAGAAGCTTCCATCGAGATAAATTAACACTGTTCAACAAAAATTATGTAGATATGAGTGATTGGATTGTCAACGGGTCTTTGGATTGACAACACGGGTCTAGCATTAAAGGGTTTATCAAATCCCAACATAAAACAGTAGTAGGATGTGTAGGATGCAGACCTGGTATATGATGATGGTGATGGTGGAAGATTTGCTCGTAGTGGACTTTCTTTCTTCTGAAATCAGGAATGGAGTTGTCGATGTGATTGAAGTTATCATCTAGAATATAAATAGTTATGAAATTTTTTTGAAATTTTAAAAAATAAATCTACTTTTCACCTCTTGATCAGTGTTTGTAAAAGTGGTTGAAGTTGATGATACTGGAGTAGTCGAAGTGGAGAATGGTGCTGTGCTTGTTGTTGTTGTTGTTGTTGTTGTAGTAGTTGTTGTCGTTGTAGCACCAGTAGTTGTTGTGACTCCGGCAGAAGAAACAGCGGTTGTTGTAGCACCAGCAGTTGTTGTGACTCCGGTAGAAGTAGGAGCATCAGTTGTTGTAGCACCAGTAGTTGTTGTGACTCCGGCAGAAGTAGGAGCATCAGTTGTTGTAGCACCAGCGGTTGTTGTAGCACCAGTAGTTGTTGTGACTCCGGCAGAAGTAGGAGCATCAGTAGTTGTAGCACCAGCAGATGTTGTGACTCCAGAAGAAGAAGAAACAGCGGTTGTTGTAGCACCAGCAGATGTTGTGACTCCAGCAGAAGTAGGAGCATCAGTTGTTGTAGCACCAGCAGTTGTTGTGACTCCAGCAGATGTTGTGACTCCGGCAGAAGTAGGAGCATCAGTAGTTGTAGCTCCAGCAGTTATTGTGACTCTAGAAGAAGAAGAAGAAACAGCGGTTGTTGTAGCTCCAGTAGTTGTTGTGACTCCGGCAGAAGTAGGAGCATCAGTAGTTGTAGCACCAGCAGATGTTGTGACTCTAGAAGAAGAAGAAGAAGAAACAGCGGTTGTTGTAGCACCAGCAGTTGTTGTGTCTCCGGCAGAAGTAGGAGCATCAGTTGTTGTAGCACCAGCAGTTGTTATGACTCCGACAGAAGAAACAGCGGTTGTTGTAGCACCAGCAGTTGTTGTGACTCCGGCAGAAGAAACAGCGGTTGTTGTAGCACCAGCAGTTGTTGTTGTGAACACAGCAGTTGTTGTAGGGTCAGTAGTTGTTGTGAACACAGCAGTTGTTGTAGGGTCAGTAGTTGTTGTTGTTGTTCTGGTTGCCATCTAAAATATAAATATAAATATACATGAAAAATAAATAAATCTACTTTTTTACCTTATAACATTTTCCAACTCGCGTGGAGCATTTGTAAGGGTCACAACAGGGATCATTTCTGCTGGGCACCCTTATTAAGGCACCCGTTCTTGGGTTGACACAGTTTGCATTTTTCACCAGGCATGAGTTAGATGCGTTCAAAGTTCCAAAGAACATCACCATCACTAAAATCATCCTCATTTTTGGAGTTCTTCACATGAACTGACCATTTTGTTTTAAGCATATTGTGCTTGAAGTAAAACAGTGAAATTTGAGAGGAGAGATAGTACGTAATTTTAGTGTGACTCACACATTTTGTAACACTTCATCTCATCATTTTATATTATAATCTCCGAAAAAAAAATATTTGATTGATGAAAGCTTTTTTATTATCTAAGGTGAAAAAAATTATATTTATTTTGATTGATTAATTAAAAAATATTTAGATAAAAAATTAATCTTTCTTCATTATTAACAATCATCGTTTAATTTTATTCGATTATTGTAAATAATGTTAATTATTTCCGTACTCAACTTTAACATATATCATTGGAAATTTATTACTGGCAGACAAGTAGCGTCTGTAAGAAGTGTTTTTTAGTATATTGTGTTTTATGGCTGTTCTAAATTTTGTCTCATGAACGAATTTAAAATCTGATTCTCACATTCCTTAAAGTAAATTATTGTCACACATTTGTTAAAATATTTATCAAACGTAACTTTATGTTATTGCAATAATTAGCACATATTATCATTTTAAACAAAGGTTATTATGTTCAGATAATAACACGTCATTAGATACAAACAATTTGACTCGCGTCCCCTCTTAATGTCTTAACATAACACTCATTTAATAAGGTGGTTGTTAAACTTTTATCTTGATGACGTTCATACATAAAACACATGCATCTAGAAACTACTCAGTTGCTGACCGCTTGCTGAGTAGTTTCTAGATGCATGTGAAAATATTAAATGTTACCTGTTATATGTTTTAACAGGTAACATAAGTATTGCTACCGCCTATTTTTCCTCTTCGTGTTTATTCAAACACGATCTAGCTATCAATCAACATTACACTTAGCCTACAGGCTGAAAAACAATTTGGATAGACCAGTCTACAGTAAAGATCTGTTCGATTTCATCAATTACTGTCTTTATTAAAGGGTCTTTTAGACTAAATTGGGTTTATCTGTACCTTGGATAGTTCAATCCACTCATTCAAGCTAATACGGAGCCCTTTGTTGTGTAGTATGTGTATTATGGGACTATTACATGTACTATTTTCATTGTCGTATGAATATTCATGATGAGGATTGAGCATAATGTGGGTAACACCTACGACATCTATTATAGGATTTTGTTACTTTAACGTCTATTGTGACTATTTTCCGCTCTTAATGTATTTTACTGAATTTTAGATTTTTTTGTATATAAGTGTGTTTGCAAGGTGAAACTAACTACAACGCCACAGTGGGTATTTTATGGTATGTAACGCTTTTAGCACATGTATTTAGATCGGCTGACTTCAGCTCTATAGAAATAGATAATTTTGTATCTTTACCGTTTGGTGGTGCGTGTGCGTAATTAATCATTACTACACAAGCATTTTGTGACAATGACTAAGTATAGAGGGTGCAGACAAATAGAGAAATTAAACGAGAGAAGGTTCGAATGTTTATCCTCCTGAAATGATTGATTGAACCGTGTTGCTGAAACAAATATCACACACACACACAATAGTCCGACTCACTTACACACCAAATCCTCATGAAATATTTTCAAAAGTTATGTGATTATTCTAAGAGTTATTTATTTCACACGAGAAAACCATTCGGTACTCTCGAATGTCTCGACGGTGACTGAATTATCTCTACAGTTTGCCCACGCACGTAATAATATCTTAGAAGCATCTAGCTTATTAAATTAAAGAAGTCGAGTGAATTATCTATTTCTCACACATACCATCACTCAACTTATACAAAGACATTTGTCCTCAAACAATTAAATTGACCATTAGACCTGAACGATTACAATCAATAATAATAACAATTTATCATCATTGACACATTCACATCATACACCTGTTCATGAAACACAAAGACCCTCATAAACATGTTTATTGTTTATTTAAGTTTATTTACAGCAAAACATCTCTCCATTCAGATTTTCATTATTCTATAATGCACTTGTAATTTCAAGTAACGTCTTAAAATAATCAAATGTATTCTGTAGAACAAAGAGTAAAATTTCCTCCGTAAAAAAAAGATAGGAAGTTAGGAGATATGCAGATGT
>Ga0213867_1000950_pt1 | contig 12981 bp, 9 predicted proteins | sample PICome_12_FD_160120 | JGI IMG/M metagenome (GOLD analysis project Ga0213867, IMG submission 160120) | Coastal seawater microbial communities near Pivers Island, North Carolina, United States - PICO540 | ecosystem: Environmental > Aquatic > Marine > Coastal | place: USA: North Carolina | collected... | reverse complement strand
GGTAGCACCCAATGCACCCACATGGCGCGGCTTAAATAGCGGTTGCGTCCCCGAAGGGCTGAAACTGCCCGCTTGGTGTAGAGGTTATCATGCAGGATTGTCATTCCTGCGACCCGGGTTCAATTCCCGGAGTGGGCGCCATCACTCTTCCTCGAGATTGGTTGATGTTGGCTTTGAGGCCGGGAAAACCAACCAAAGGAACGGCACAACGAACAACGCATCGAGGTTTTTTCCGTATTCGATGGCAAAGGTTGACTCAAAAGCGATGAACGATTTTGCATCCGGTGTCCCGTTGAGAGGGACGGCCTGAGAGACGTTGGTTCGGTTCTCGGGTTGAACCAAGCCCAAATCGTATCCCGAAAACGATGCTTCAAGCTCCATACCAAGCCATTTGAGGTTGAGGTCGGAACGGGCTTCGGGGTGAGCAAATGCGCTGTTTTCAAGATCAAACCCGGGTGAGTTTTGAGCCGTTGACTGTCCCCCTAAATCCGCCACATAGGCGGTGGGGAAGAGGATGAAAATCGCCAACAAGGCAAGAGAGAACGCCCCGACACGCCAAGCTCGGGCCCACTTGAACCCCTTCCAAACGGCAAATTCGGCGATCAACAACAACAGGAAACTGGTTGTGACGAACAGTCGGCCCAAGCCGAGCCAATCCGTGTCCGATGATTCGGTGACCTCGCTATCGCCTTCCGTATTTTCATCGCTGGCGTTGGTTTCGACTTGGCGGTCACGCTGAAGCGAGTACAAAACGAACGAAGTTGCTTTTTCCATCTTCACGTCAATGGCCGTTTGATCTTTGTCGACGGCAACGATAGAGTGAATTTCGGTGGGCGCAGGACGACCTTCGGTGTAGGCTGCGTCAACCGTGGCCACCAACCAAGCCGAGATGAAGGCATGAAGCAACAACAGGCTGGTAAAAGCCAAGCGAAGCACGCTCAACGCAGGGTGAGGCTTTGGCCGCTTGAACACGACCTTGCCTCCCTGTTTGAGTACTTCATCACTCGTCTTCTTCTCGTCCGCTTTGGGCGAAGGCCACAGCGAGACCGATCATGGCAACCAGAGCGAACGGCGACATGAAGGGCAGGAGGCCAGCGTCTTCAGCGATGTCTTCGGCGGAGGGGGTTCCCTCGCCGTCATCGCCGTTGTCGTCGGCTGAATCGGTGATATCCAACGTGGAGGTGTCAACGCCGGCTTCTTCGAGGGCTTCAGCAAGCGAGTCAAGATCGTGGCTTTCAACATCAACGATATCCTCGAGGGTGTCGATGTCGGCCATGGCGGTCTGGGCTTCTTGGGCGGAGACACCGGTGATGTAGTTGATGCTGGCGAAGACCATGGGGAGGTCGGTGCTGTAGCCGGTGGTTTCGGGGCCGGCGATGACGTAGCCGTTGTCGTCCTCGTCCCACGCATAAACGCCCACGCCAACAATGGTGGCGTGCTCGGTGCTCCAGAGCGGAGCCCACATGCCGTCGACGTAGGGGAATTCTGGGGTCTCTTGGTTTTCGGCCACTTCGGTGAAGGTCTGTTCCAAGTTCTCGCCAAAGGCTTCCAGGACCTGTTCAAGGCCGGAGTCGGCGAAGGCCTCGGCAATGGCCATCAAGCGGTCGCTTGGCTCGGGTTCTTCCGTGGCTTCCTCGCACATCGTTTGTTCTTCGAACGACTCGGATTCGCCGTCCTCGGTGAGGGTCACCGTGAGGCAGTATTCACCGTAGTCGGCGACGTCAAAGGACTCCATCAGGGTCACGTCGTAGCCGTCAAAGGCCACGGAGTCGCTCCATACTTCCACACCGTCTGCGTCGTGCAGAACGGCGTCCATGGTGATGTCGTAATAATTCCCGTCCCAGTGACCGGCGTTGGCGTAAATTTCGGCTTCGTTGTTGTTAAACCAGAGGTCCGTGGAGTAGATTTGCGGTCCGTTCCAGTCCGTTTCGCACATGTCCATGTCAACGAGGAAGTTCCCCAATGAATCGTATAGTTCGGCGCCGATGCACTGCTCGATTTCGCCGTAGCCACCGGAGGTTGACATGGGCGTGTCGGTCGTGATGTACATGCTGTCCCCGGGCGAAAAGTAAACGTCACAGGCGGAATAATCGGAACACACCAAGAGTTCGTTCGCATTCATGATCATGTTGCCGTCGCCGTCATCCATCCAGATGTCCAACATCATGTAGAAAGCGCTGCCCTCGTCTGCACCGTCGCTGCAGTCGTCCATGCCGTCGTTCACGGCCTCGAACGAGATCGTGGTGTCGTCAGCGTCGCAGTAGAAATCGGTGGGGTTGGTGGCGTCGTACTCGTCCGAACCGTCTGCGCAATCGGCCTCACCGTCGTTGACCCACTGGAAGGGCACTGAGGTGCTCCAGTCGCTGCAGTAAAACCAGTCGTCGGCCACCTCGTTGCTCGCAACTTCATCGGAGCCGTCAGCACAGTCTTCCCAACCGTCGTTCACGTAGGAGAACGGAATGGTTTCCGAACCGTCTTCACAAAGGTAGGTTGTCGTTTCGGTCTCGTCGTCATACTGGGACTCATCCGAGCCGTCTGCGCAGTCCTCCCATCCATCGTTAACCCAAGAGAGTTCGAAGGTGTCCGAGCCGTCTGCACAGGTGAACATGGTGGTCTCCTCGCCCGTGCTTTGGTCGTATTGGGATTCATCCGAGCCGTCTGCGCAGTCCTCTTCGCCATCGTTGACCCAGGAGAGTTCGAACGTGTCCGAGCCGTCTGCGCACGTGAACATGGTGGTCTCGTCGCCGTACTCGTATTGAGCTTCGTCCGAGCCGTCTGCGCAGTCCTCTCCGCCATCGTTCACGTACTCCCAAGGAACGTCGTACTGGCCGTCTGCGCACATGAACCACACTTCTTCGGTCTCGTCGTCCATACCAATTGCGCTTGGTTCAACGGAGCCCCAGAAGGCGTAGACGGGGTTTCCGTCATCATCCGAGGCGTCGTAGGATTGCAAGTAGAAATCCATCTCGTCCGAGCCGTCTGCACAGTCTTCCCATCCATCGTTGACCGACCAGATGTTGATGACTTCGCCGTTGTCGCAAGTCCATTCGTATTCGCTGTTGTCATAGTCGTAGTCATCGTCTTCGGCAGAACCGAACCAATCTTCGAGCAGGTCACCGACGGATTCGTCAAGTTGCGCTTCAAAGTCTTCAGCGACGGCTTCCCCAAAGGCGCTGCTGGAATAAGCGAGGACGTTTCCGAGCAGGCTGAACATCACGGGGTTTCCGGGTGGACACGAGTCGCAGCCCTTGGCAGTCACCATTGCGCCATCACCGAGGTCAACTTCGAGGGCTTCCTCCATCATCGAGAACACAACCCATCCCATCTCCGCGGCTTCTTCGTAGTCGCCGGAGTTTTGGAACGCATCCGATATGGTGAGGTCAAACTGACCAGCATCGAAACCAAAGTCTTCGGTTGGAAGTCCCGTCAAGTAGACCTCGTAGTCGGCCGAACCGGTGTACGAGCCGTCAACGAGACCGCAGTCGTCGTAGACATAAGTCTCGCCCCAATCTTCTTCGTAGACGCCGATATCCATCTCGTCCTCAACACAGTCCCAGGAGGTGTAGTCGTTTTCGGCCGCTTCGATGTAGATGGGGCTGGCGGATCCGAGGCGCCAAACGGCGTCTGAAGAGATGGAATACTCGAAGTTGATTCCCGTGTCAAAGTCAACGGTCATCTCCTCGCCACCGCCTTCAAGGGCGATGTCAACGCCGAGGTTCATGTCGTTGCCCACCGTCATGTCAACGCCGATGTCGGCACCGACCAGTTCGTAAGCATCGTTGAGGTACTCGGTGTAGAGGATGTCAACCGTAAGCACGTTTTCGGCTTCAGCGATCACGTCAAGGTCAAAGGAAGTCGGGTCGCCGCCGAAAGAGGCGCCTTCTGACCAATCGGTAAGCAGCACAAAGTTGGAGAGAATGCCGTGACGCAAGGTCACGTCGCTGGTTCGGCTCCAGACTTCAAGGTCGTCGCCGTCCAAGTTCTGAATGGTTTGAGGGGTGATGTCCTCGGTCTGATGAACGTACACGTTGGTGGCGCCAGTGGTCAACTGGCCCAAGTCAAGGTTGAATCCAGCGTCCGTGGCGTCGTCCATGATTTCGGTGAAGAGGGCTTGGATGTCCAGGCCGCTCACGTTTTGCAGGTCGCTGTCGAGGCTGGTCCAGTCGTATTCGACGCCGTAGTAGTATTCTGAGGCTTGGTCGGGCTGGGCTTGAACCGTTGCAAGCGGAGAAAGCGCCGTCAACAACAGGAGGGTCACAAGCAGGCCAGATGGGGTGCGCCGAGGGGTATTCATCGGTTTACGGCTCGTTTGACTCCATATTAAGTGTATTCCCGCCAACTTCGGAGCGTTTTTCCGGCGTCCGCCGTATCAGCCGTCTCGTCGCCGACGGCACACTTCAACGAAATTTTCGAACATTTCCTTGCCGAATTCCGAATCGTTGACCTCCGGGTGAAATTGCAGACCAAAGCGGGTTCCTTCCTCGTTTTCCATGCCTTGAACGGCGCACGAAGGGCTGCTGGCTGTCACAAAAAACCCATCGGGAACGGCGTGCACTTCATCGTTGTGCGACTCCCAGACCGTTTGGACGGGGTTGGTCCCGGAAAAAATCGTTCCCCCGCCGTTCACCAGTTCAATCTCCATGGCACCGAATTCTGGCTCAGGGGACTCTCGTGCGTCGCCGCCGTAATGCCTGGCCATGAACTGATGTCCTGCGCATATGCCGAGAATCGGGATGTCCAACGCCAAAAAAGCGGCACAGTTGCCCAATTCACCGCTCAAGCCCACCCGTGCTGCGCCTCCGGAAAGAATCAATCCGTCGAGCTCCCGGAGGTCGTCAACCGGTGTTGTGTTGTCGATGATTTGCGTGTCCACCTTCAAGTAGCGTAGCATCCGCCACTCCCTGTGGGTCCACTGGCCACCGTTGTCAACCACATCAATGACCAGGGGTTTGTCCGTCATCGTACTCGACACGCTGGCGGCGTGGAACGACCATGAACATGCCGATGCAACCAAGAGGAGGCGGGTGCTCCCCGTTCCATGAGCAGAACCGTTGCTGTGGGCCTCGCGTTCTGCGTTCTCGTTTGCCTGTTGCCCGCTTCCGCAGCCTGCGAGACCGAAGTCGCCAACGCTTTGGAAGGAAAATTCCCTTCGCCAACAGGCATTTCTCCCAACAAAGACGATTCCATTCGGGAATCCGTTCACCTCGCCAGCATCGGCCAACACGTTGGTCGGGAAATGCTCTGGCAGGTGTTGATGGGGGCCAACTTGACCGAACGAGCCATCGCTGACGAAATCAATCGCGCCATGATCGAGAACGGGTCAAACCCCGACTGGCCGTCGTTTTCGACCATCGTCGCCTCCGGGGCAAACGGCGCCATCCCCCATGGCGACCCGGCCAACGACGGCGCAGGGCCAAAACAGGTCATGGTCGGCGATGTTGTCGTCATCGACTTGGGCGGCCGGGTGAACGACTGGGTCAGCGACGTCACACGAACCTACGTCGTGGGCGGGACGACCAACGCCACGATTCTCAAAGCCTACATGGCGGTGTACGATGCGCAAAACCTCACCTTCCCGCTCATTGAAGCCGGCACGCCAGCGTGGGCGCTGGACGATATCGCCCGTACGCACATCGAGGAGCAGGGGTTCGGTGACCAATTCATTCATTCCCTCGGGCATGGATTCGGCGTTTGTGTCCACGAACCGCCGTTGCTTTCCGGCGGCACGGACGACCCGTTGTTTGGCTTGTCGTACAACCAACAGCCGCTGGCCCCCTACGACGCCATCACGATCGAGCCCGGCATCTACCTCGACGGATGGTTCGGCATCCGAATCGAAGACGATTTTTTGGTGAATCAGGAGAGTCACGAGTTCTTGACCGCCGACCTGCCCCGGGATTTGGATTGGTTCCAAATTGAAGTGGACGATTACGACCCTTCGAAGGCCTTCTCTGCAAGCAACGACGAAGATGAGGACGTTGAGGGTTTGTTGCCTTCGCCGATCGGTTTGATCGAAATTGTGTGTTTGGTCGGCCTTGCCGGTTGGCGAAGCCAGCGTTTGAACCGCGATTTGCAAGCGAACGATGTTCTCAGCGATGATGCACCGTGACGGTCCCGCAAACGCGGCACCAAACCTTCGTCCCGTCCTTTCGAGGGGTTGTCCCGGCGATGTCAATGCTCGCACCGCACTCGCACTTGACCACGTTGTCCATGGAATCGGCGAGGAGCAGGTGCTTCATCAAGTGAACGCTTCAATCCCATGCGATGGTGGCTTGAAAGACCACAAAACAACGGGTTGATGAAAAGCCTTTGACCTCTTCAACGAGCACCTCTTCGCACCGGCCGTTGGCCTCCTGGACGATGCTTTTCACGCGGTTTTCGGTACTGGCCAATCGGGCTCGTTCAACGATGGCCCAGCCTCGCAGAAGCGAACGGTTCTGTTTTCGCAACAACGGCAGCAGGCTTGGGAGATGGTCGAGGCTGTCGTGGGGAAGATTGACGAGCAAAACGTCCGCTACGCCAACCAATTCCGGTCGTTCCGACCACTTCAGCGCATCTTCACAAAACACGACCTTTGGCTCAAATTCGGTGGTGGGAGCGGTCCAATCGGCGATGTTCAACGCAAGGAGGTCAACCGCATCCGGGTTCAAATCCCCGGCGAGGAAGCCTTGGAGAAGGCCGGGTTCGGCCAACAGAAGAGGAAGGGAAGGGCCGACGCCGGCGTAGGGGTCGGCCACCACGAGCGGGCGGTTGAGCAGCGCACGAAACCGCTGCATCGCCTTCAACGTCTCAAGGCGTTGGGTCGATAGGCGGGCGGAGAAATACACCGAGCCCGGGTCCACCCAAATCGAAACACCGTGCTCCCGAATCTGGGTTCTCGTCGACACCGAACCGTCCCGGCTTGCAAGAGGGTTGAGTTGACGAACCCTGAATTCGCCCTCGACCCCGGCGTCCGCGCAAACCAATCGCACGTTGGGAAGTTGTTCCAACATCGCCTGAGCCATCACTTTTGCATGGGGCTCCACGTCGGGTTCAACCTTCACCATCAGCACATCGCCTTGAATTTCGTACGCTGAAGGCCAGAACGATTCGGGGAGGTGGTGCAACTCCACGGGGAGTCGTTCGCGCCAATGGGTCGGCCCTTTCGACCGCGGTTCTGTATCAACAACCTGCATGCCCTCCCAAACCTCGTCGTCATCCGCCGGGGCAGATTGGGTCAAGGGAACCCCGCGGTGGTCGCTTTCGAGAGGCACAACGCCCGTGGGGGCAAGCCAACCGTTTGAGCGACAAAACGCAAGCCACCGCTCGGTTTCATGACTCGGCACGCTCAAATGACGCATGGCCCTCGCCCTGTCCAAGCCCCTTGGAGGTTTGAGTATGGCGGCGCAGAAGGGAACCAGAAACGTACTCCCGTCCACCGGGTTGGTGCTCATCGGCATCGGCATGGGAACGGTTGAAGGGTTGACCTTGGAGGCCATCAACGCCGCAAAGGCCGCCGACCACCGATGGTACGAAGCCTACACGGCGCTTTGGCCCGGGGCTTCGTTGGCGGTCTTGGAAGAAACCGTCGGGCCGGTCGAGCGGGTCATGCGCCCCGACGTTGAGGCCCCGGAGCGTTTGTTTTCATTGGCGTCCACCTCGCTGGTTGCACTTCTTGTGGTGGGCGACCCGCTTCAAGCGACCACCCACGTCGACCTCCAACTGCGAGCGATTGAACACGGGATACCGTGCCTCGTCGTCCACGGTATTTCCATCACCAACCTCGTGACCGGTGCCGTGGGTTTGTCAAATTACAGGTTCGGACGGCAAACCACCTTGACCTATCCCTACGGAGATTGGGTGGCCACCTCGCCGATGGAGGTGTTGGCGAGCAACCGCGAGCAGAATTTGCACACGTTGGCTTTGCTCGATCTCGACCCGACCGGCCAAGGAACCGGAGAGCAGCGTCCGATGCGCCCCGCTGATGCGGTGGACTCGATGCGAATGATGTGGTCAAAACTCGCTGAATTCGCCGAAGATTCGGGTGCTGATGGGAACGGCCTTGAGGCGTTTCGTCGTTTCGCCTTCACGCGCTACCTTGACCAAACGTTCGAGGACATTTCCGTCGTTCTTTGTTCGGACATGGGCACGCCTGAGCAGCAAATCGTCACGACGACCCTTGGCGAGCTCAGCGACGAGCCGGGTGGCCGCCTCAACTGTCTTGTCTTTCCAGCCAACGCGAGTGAGGTTGAAGAGAAGGCTTTGACTCGTTGGGTCCGAGGTGAGTAAGTGTTCGGCCTATCTGACGAGATTGTTCTGCTCTTGTCCTTTGTGCTGTTCATGTGTTTCTTCGCTGGCGTGGGCCTTGCCTCCATGCGGGTGAAACAGGACACAACGGACGATTACTTGGTCGCTGGCCGCGGGATGCACCCTGCGCTCGCTGCCCTCAGCGCCGTGAGCACCTGGAATTCCGGCTACATGTTCATCGGTTTCATCGGTTTCATCTTCGTTCAGGGCTATTCCGGCATTTGGATTGGCCTTGTCTCCACCATCGGCCAAGCCGTTGCTTGGATTTGGTTGTACAAGTTCATTCAGAAAGAAGGCAACGAACGTGGCGTCCGTTCCCTTTCCTCCCTCGTCTCACGGACCACGGGTGCTCCTGAAGCAAAGTTAGCAGCAATCCTCTCGGTCGTTTTCCTCGCCATCTATGCTGCGGCCCAGCTCGTCGCTGGCGGCGTTGCGCTCCGAGCCATGTTGGGCTGGTCCGAAGTCATTGGCATCCTCATCGGCTTTGTCTTGGTCGTGGCGTATTGCTATGCAGGCGGCATTCGTGCCTCCATTTGGACCGATGCGGCTCAGTCTTGCGTGATGATCGTGGGGTCCACCATTCTCTGTTATGTCGCCGTCTCGGAAGCAGGCGGCTTTTCGGGGCTCCACCGGACCTTGGAAAACGTTGACCCCGGCATGGTGAACCTGTTTCCTGCCGACCTCACCTTCGGCGTGACCTTGTGGATTGGCGCCTTCTTCCTCGGGGGACTTGGCGTAGCGGGCCAACCTCAGGTGGTTTCCCGAGTGATGACCCTCAAGGACGACAAGGACCGCAAGCAAGCCGCCATCTGGTTCTTCGTCTGGCAGACCCCGTTCATCGCGCTCATGTTCATCATCGGGTTGGCCTGCAGGGCCATCTTCCTCGATTTGGACGCCTCCGACGCCCAAGACGGTCTTCCGTTGCTCGCCATGGAAGTGCTCAATCCCTTCCTTGCTGGCGTGATTCTGGCTTCGATTTTTGCGGCGACCATGTCCACGGCCGACAGTCAGGTCTTGGCGTGCACGGCCGCCATTACCGATGACGTCAAGCCCGAATGGAGTCAAGAGCACAAAACCACCAAGCGCGTAACGATGGTCGTCGCCGTTTTCGTGACGTTGATCGCCTTGGGCGGTCAGCAATTCCCCGGGTTTGGCGACTCCGTGTTCGCCTTGGTCGTCTTGGCCGTGTACGGATTGGGCGGCATCTTCGTCCCCCTCTTGTTGATTCGGATGATGGGTTACGAACCCGATACCGAACACACGATTTGGATGATGGTGGCCGCTCTCAGCGCCGTGATCGTCTGGAGCGCAAGCGGATACGGCGAGGACATCTTCCCGTCCATTCCCGCCATGAGTTCGGCCTTCGCAACGCACTTCATTCTCTGTTGGAAACGAGAAGCCTCCAACCCGAACCCGCTGGGCCGATACAGCCTGCCCACGCAACAAACGGCAACGGTTGCGGCCGTCATCATCCTCGTCCTCTTTGGAGCCTTGGAAGGCACCTACCAAGCCGTGGCCCCCGATGGCAACGGCGGCTCGTCGGGCAACGACCCCTACCAACTCACCTACACCGTGAGCGAATGGACCGAAAGTCAGTCCTTGACCCTCGGCGATGGCGAAACGCAGACCTTCGAGGTCACGATCGACGAGAGCATGACGGCGGTGCTGATCGCTGAACTGACCATCACCTACTCCGATACCGGAGAAACCGGGACCCAAGCTTGCGACGAGGTCATCACCAGCCCGGATTACAGCGGCCTTGCCGGTCCGTTTTCGGAGAGCGACGACGCCGACCGCAGCACAACGGCCTGCGACACCACAACCGTCGTGGGAAGCATTCGACCCAATGCCGACCTGAACCAGTACGCAGCGGAAGGCGCAGGCGATTACGCCCTGAACGGGACCGAGTCGGACTTGCTCGACGTGCTTGAGATGTTGGGCACCTCTCCCGAGATGGTCGGCACCCTCACGATGGACGTCACCGTCGAGGTGAACAACGGACTCCCTGCTCTCTTGGCCACCGATAACGGCGAAACCGTGACCGTGACGCTGACGATGCTGGTGTTCCAACCCAGCGGCATGACGCCTCTTACAGCGTGAAAGTCATGCCCTGCTCGCCCACGCGCCAACCGAGCGCCGTCACCTCGCGCTGCTCTTTCGAATTGACATCGTGAAGCGGGTTGGTGTGGTTCAGGTGAACGAACACGATGTCGGGGTCGCCCTCCTGACGTCGGCCCAAACGCTCCAACGATTCCTGAACGGGTGGGTGAGGCACCTCGTTCTGGACCCTCCCCTTGAGTTCATCAGCGCTCCAAAACGTCCCGTCGATCAGCGCGATATCGACTTGCAATTGCGCCAACCACGCCCGAATGGAAGGGGCGCCATGAGCGGCGAGCGTTTCGTCCCAGCGGTCGTGGTCGGGCAAGAAGAGGAGGGTTCGATTCGGCCCCCGGAAGACGAAGGCGTGCATGTCCGAGAGTTCAGCGCGATGCGGTACGGGGACGGCTTCAACCGACAAGCCAGCACCCAGCGTGGTGCTTTCATGGCCGTTGAGCTCGACGGTTGAAAAGACACCCTGATCAACCAAAAGCGACCAGGCCGGCGTGGCCTTCACCAAGGCCAACATCGACGCCGAGGCGAACAGCGACAGCCCTCGTGCGTTCAACGTCTCGCGACCAAAAAGACCCAAGCCGTCAACGTGGCCGAAGTGGGCGTGGGTCAGAAGCACCGAGTCGATTGGAGGATGGTTCCAACGAAGCAGTTGCTGACCTAGCGCCCGTGTGGCTTCCACCAAATGGCCCCGTCCGTCATCGTCCACGAAACCCAAACTGACGGGGTCGCGAATATCTTCCGCCGTGAGGTCGACGCAGCAGGGCTTGGTGCACCCCGGTTGAGGGCGTCCCCCGTCCTGCGCCGTTCCGAGAAGCGTCACCGTGACCATGTTGCGACGATGAGGCCTCTCGTCAAGAGGGCTTTTACGCGAAGGTCTCAAACGCACCCGCCCGCAGGACTTCACCGGGGAGCACCGTGGCCGCACCGTCAAAAGTGGAATTCCCCGGAAAAAAGAAACAGCGCATTCAGATGAAAGGAACCAAGCAAGCCAACGAAGCGACGGCCAAAAAATTGGCCCGCGACCTTGGCAAGTTCCTTGACGACCCGCGCAGCCACCTCCCGGCCATGACCTTCTCTGGAAAATTGCGGTGGGGAAGGACCGACCCCGTCACAAAAACCTTGAATGAAATTGAGAAAATCATCCACAAAAAGGACGATCTCAAGTGGTTATCAAAACGAATGATGGCCAAACGAGGCGACGATGTTGCCAAAGCCTTCGCAGGCTCGCTCCACGCTGCCCACGATACGGAATTCACGATGGTGGGCCAATTCAACTCCGGTTCGTTTGGCGGCGGGTCCTATGTTCGCCGGGGCGACGGGAAGCCCGGTTACATGGCGGGTATCCAAAATTTCAGCAATGTCACCCTTCGCATGCTGCCTTGGGAAGCCCATGCAAAACACGGCATGTACTTCTTCAGTTGGGAAGGGGGCTTCGTTTGCACCGGCCCAAACCCAATCCCGCCCGAGGCGTGGTTGGAGGACGTGCTTGATCGGTCCCGATTTTCTTTCACGAGCAGTGAGGTGGACGGCCGCCCTGTTTGGTACACCGATGGCCTGGATGCTGAGGCCATCGTCGCAAAAAACCCCTCCGGCCAGGGTTACATTTCCCTGCATTTCCACGGCGGTCAAGTCGTTGGATTGGGCCTCGATGCGCTTCAAACCTTCACCAAAAAAGACAGCCCGTTCATCCACCACCTCGCCCTCTCCATGTTACCCCCGTTGTTGCCTTCGGTGTTGACGATGGATGCGATTTGGTCGCCCAACGGTTGGCCTGAAGGACGACCGCTCCCCGAAGAAAGTCGGGAGAGCATGGACCGCATTTTGGATGCGTGGCAGGGACTGACCATGAACGAGGGCGTGGTGGGGGCCTCGATGAAACAAGGCGTCATGGAGGGCATTGAAGACGGCATTCTCATCGACGAAGATTGGCTTGACGGGACATCGTTTGATGATCTTTTGACCGCCCTCGCATCCATGCCCGGCTCCCCTGAGGAGCACCAACTCACGGCTGAAATCCTCAGGTTGGCCGTGACCAACCCTCACGAGGACACCGAGGGGCTGAGAATCGAGGCGAAAGGAAGCGCAGAACAACGCGACGGGCGCAGCCTTCGCATCATGTCGGGCGCCACATGCGGCGATGTTTTGACGACGTTCTGGGCCACCCACGGCTTGGAAGCGTTGGGCGTCCTTGGCTTGACCGGGTCGGAAGCGGAAACCATTTGGAAGGACCAAAACGATTCACCCAAACCGTTTGGAAAGTTCCTCAAGAGTTTGGACCAAGCACGGGCGCTTGCGAAACAGCGCGCTCGGTTCCCCGATTGCAACGCGGGCGGTGCAGCGGCTCAGATTCACCGTTACATCGTGGACGGCCTCACCAAAGGGATGGGTTCCATCGAACGTGAAGCGACTTCTCGCCACGATGATGTCGACGGAGCGGCGGCTTCGTGGGCTTGGTTGGTTGCCGTGGGACGCTCCGGGGGCCAAGAGTGGCACTTTGAGTCGAATGCTCGGGACCGCGGAGGTGTATGGGCGGTGCCGACCGGCGTGCTCGTTCAACTCGGGGGGCGCCTGCTAGCTGCCGAT
>Ga0213867_1000947_pt1 | contig 12992 bp, 14 predicted proteins | sample PICome_12_FD_160120 | JGI IMG/M metagenome (GOLD analysis project Ga0213867, IMG submission 160120) | Coastal seawater microbial communities near Pivers Island, North Carolina, United States - PICO540 | ecosystem: Environmental > Aquatic > Marine > Coastal | place: USA: North Carolina... | reverse complement strand
GGAGGTTACCTTTAACCCGATATGCATTAAAATATTTTTTCGCCGCATCGAAAGTTTATCCTGCAGATTACAAGCCTCTAAAAATTCAGTCATATCAAAAGCTTCCAGGTCATCAATAGGCACCCCAGAGAGAGTCTTTGCAAGCAGCGATACAATGGTCCGAGTAATGAGCGAATCACTCCAAGATGTGCATTTCAAGAGATTTCCAACGGTTTCAAAGGTAAACCAAATTTGAGACTGACATCCCTCGACTTCGTTTTGTGGAACCCTATCTTTAGATGGTGTATCTAAAGAGCCAGCTGCAAGTGAGTCTAGTACTGCAAAGAGTTCTTCCGGGTCATCCTTTGATGGCGTGGTGGCAGACTTAAGATCGGCGATCCTATGTTGTAGAGTATTCATATCATTGAGAGCTTTAGTAGTAAACTTCCGGAATAATCTGAGCGTAGTCAGGTTCAACTCCTTCGAAGTTAGTGCTTAAAGCTACAAGAAGCGGTTGCTTATTAGCGCTACTTGCCAATTCATCGAGCAACTTTTCGATCAATACCGGATGAATCTCGTGATCAAAAATCAATCTTCCTAGCTCTTTAAACCCATCGATATATTCGGAAATGAGTTCCAAAGGCGCTTTCGAACTAAAAAATTCAAGCTGTTCTTGGTTCTTCATCACACCAAATACCTCTGTAGCACGACGCCGGTACCTATTAATGGAATCCATGTCACTACAACCACTAGGAAATTCTGCATTCAGCAATCGGATTTTATGCGAAAAATCACCTGTAAGCTTCATTATTATCGGATCCAGCTTCCTTAATGTTTTGTCTATACATTCAATCAATTCCGGCGGTAGGCTCCGAAAATAATTTTGGATGATTCCCGGCTTGATTAAATTTTCATCTTCCATCGATTCCGACTCGCGATTCTCAAAATCAAATGCACCTAAAACCGAATGCGCTATGCTGAGGTTGTCTATTTCATGATCTTCTAACGAATCTCCTGACTCAAGCTTCAGACGAGGATCCTCCCCTTTTCTACATGCCTCACGGCCGTCTACACTATAAAAGAAAGACTTTCCTAGTCCAATGCCCCGCTCAAAGGAGTTTGGCTCACGAATCCAGACAAGACTCCAATCCGGTGAAACCAACTCATCAATCACTGACTTGTTAGATCGGGTCACCATGGGACCAAAACAATCGGTAACTAGAGTCGTATACTGACCATTGTGCCAGTTATGGAATACGTAGCTTTGAACTTTAGGAATTAATGGAGTTGAAATTTCTTCCCAACAGAGCAGGCGCTGCCAATCCAGACTTTGATACCCTGGATTGAGCAGATGCCAGTATGCGGCTAAATTAAGACCTTCAGATAGACGAGAACCAAGATCAGCAATAAAATCTACATTTCGATCCCAGGACATAATCATCTCACCAGTTTGAACCCAGCGCTCGGCATCCTTGCGCGCCATATCTGTGGATATCGTGAAAACGCCGTGCTTTTGCCAAAATAGTTCGATTTGCTGTAATTCCTCCGCGTTAATCAAATCGTTAAATCCAGATTCGATAATCGCTTTAAATAGGAGCATTAGCATGTAGTAGCGCTCTCGAAACAAAAACGTCCGGCTACAAAAAGAGTATTTATCAAAGCCAGCCTGGTCCCGCCTCAGCCTTCGCGACTTATCATTTTTGTGAATTTGCATCAAATGACTATGGAATTCCCTAAGAGCAGCGTAGCGCTGGTCTTTCTTCGCCATATTGATCAGTGATCTGTTTTTTACCTTAAAACACATCCAACAGCCCATTCGAGCCCCCGAACCGTCTAGCCCCTCACACACGCTTGTTAGAGAACCATCCTCAGTCGTACGAAGGCCGCATTCTTTAACGGATCCCCCATCGGGAGCAGCAAGATCATAAGCCTCCTTAAGATTCTCGATGCTCAGTGGATCCCAAGGTATCAGTATGCTTTCCAAATAACGGAATGGCAACCAATCTGGCCAGTGAGCAATTGGCTGAAAACAAAGAGCATTTTGTATTTCGTGGTTACTTTCATTGGTGGCACCCTTTTTGAGACGCATTCGACCAAGACCATAAGGAAGTCCTTCATTGTAACGAATCATCGTTCCCTCCCTTTTGGTTGACTCTGCAAAACGTGTCCCTAGCGCGTGAATAAACTTAGAGCCCTTTCCTTGAACCATCTTTAGGATTGTCTGAATAGGTTGGGCTTTAACACGGTCCATGCACCAATTAGATGGTCCCTCCGATTTTGTTGAACTCCCTAGCGCCGGCAATGGTTTCCCGTTGCCAATTAATTCGACCAGTAACCGGGACTTAACTGCTGGTTCTTGAATATGACATTCAAGATCGAGATCATGCTTAGCTGCCCACAGATTCAAAGCTCTTTGCTCAGACTTCATTCTCTGCGTTATTGATGGAAATTCACTTCTGGTATCGGCTATGGTGACTAATGTTTTAGGGGCTTCCTTTAGCGATTTGAGCCAGTTAGCAGCAAGCGCCATCACTGCAGTTGAATCCTTACCGGTTGAGTTTCCGATTACGAGTACTGTGTCCTGTGTTCGTGACTTCCCCATTGAATCGAAGATTGCATTAGAAAGTCGAACTGCAGCATTTTGAATTTCGTCTTGAATATCACGAAGACGATTCGCGTCGAGCGTATTGCAATTTTGTACAGCTTCTAAACGAGCATTTTCAAGATTGGAGATATCCTGGTCTGAAAACTTGGCCGTCGTAGCCTCCCATCGAGCTAACGCCTGCGAGGACTCAAGTGTTTGTTTGTAGGTTCTAAGGTTAAGAATCATAGTTGTATCCGTTCAGATACAGATACGATTCCACGAATCTTTTAAGAGAAGAAAAAGTGACCTGTGGGTACGTGTAAAAAGATTAAGGTACCAGGAATTGGAGCAAAGACCTAGTGACATGCTATTATTCACTATGGCAAAAGATAAGCGACCATATAAGGCACCAGGCTCTCTCATACTAAGCGGTGGACTCCGCAACAAGAAGGAAGCCAAATGCTATCACGCTTTAATCACCTTGGCACAAATGAACCGCTGGCAGGGGCATTCGAGTACAAATAAAAACATGTATCGAATCACGTTAAACGAGCTGCATCGACTGACAGGAAAGACGTGCAAAGATTGGGATGAGTACCGAACCACCTTAGAATCGATACGAGACAATGTACGCTTAGACTGGGCATGCATGGCTCCATCCTCACATGATGTGATCAGGATAGGAACCACTCCGATACTATCGGAAGTTTACCTAGAAAAGGACTTGCTTGGACAAAAGATGGAAATCGTTTTTGCTATCCCAGAGGGTGTTATCAACGACATCATTAAAAATAGATGGTTCGGCCAGGTTCAAACAGAAGTACTATTTGCCCTCAAATCATCCTACGCATTCAATGTTTACCTAAACGCATGCTTGATACTCATTGAAAAAGACCGGTCTAAGAATACATTTTATAGCAACGGATATAGTATTGACCAGTGGCGCGAATTATTAGGCGTGGATGAGCACCTATATCCCCAACCTTCCAGATTCCGAAACAAGGTATTTGAAAGGAGTTGTGAAATGGTCAACAAAATGACCCTAAAAACGAAGCGACCCTTAAATGTTAAATTCGTGGAAACCGGTCGCAAAACTGGCATCTACCAAATGGTAGTGGAAAGAGTTATACAAGACGAGCTAGACGCGCAAAAACGAATAGAAGATAGTGCTGAAGATCGCTTAGAAATGGATCGGATAAAGGGCAAAGAGGTGGCTCAAAAGATATTGGATCACCCAAAGTGCGACGACATACTCTTATCTTTATCCCTCAATCGTGATGATTTAAAAGACATTACTGAGCCAGCGTTTAGATTGTATTTTGGAATGACGACTCACCAGCTGCCCGATGGGGTTAAACAAGAGGATTTTTTGGAATGAGGTTAAAATGGCCGGCGCAGACGGAATTTATATTTTGTTTCTTTATATACTTTGTTACTTTGTACACCCCGCAAAGCCGCTAGGAATGGGCGACTAGGAGTCACCGTGTACCACCAGTCGACATAAGTGTACCAGCGGTCGACCGATATGTACCAACGCTAGACCAATAGTGTACCAGCGGTCGACAATAATGTCCCTGGGGTCGACAGCTCGTGTACCAGCGGTCGACATCATCTGCAGCATCCGATCAAATATATCGCAGAATAATGATGATTAGCAACTTATAACAAAGTGTACCAGCGGTCGACGGATCAACAGGAACCCTTTAAGAACTCACTTATAAAGGGCCTGAGCAGACTTAGATTATAAGAGAATGACAAAAAGTGTACCAGTAGTCGACTCCTCATGCCCTGCGGTAGTCTAAAATGACCCAGCGGTCGACACTGAACACTCAACTCCGAGAAAGAATTCAGCCTGTTCTTTTAATTGGGAGCTTGGCATCCCTTTGAGCGCGCGGGATAATCGGGCTGCATTCCGCAGTCCATAATACTTGTGAAACCTGCGGGCTTCCTCGACAGATTGAAACTTTGGCCCATAGTAGCTGCCGCGCGAATCTCGATAACAATAGCCACGTTGAACTAATGTAGATGGACCATCTAATGCACCCCCACTCGAGTATTCTGACCCATCTTTTTTTCGAATAAAGACCATACTTGGGACTATTTCTGGGCATTTGCAGATAGAACTTTTAGCGATGAGTTTTATGAGTTGTATTCGGTTCATGAGAAAAGGTACGATTACGATGAAACGCGCGATTGCTGAAATTCCAGCTCTGTATCTACACAAGCCAAAATTGCTCTCTCATAAACTTCGCACAAGAGCACTTTGTAGTCTGTTTCAATTTTAGGATTCCGAATGTCTCCGTTGTATTCAGAAGCAAGCAATTCTTCAGAACCACACATTTGGAATTCCTTCGGGATACGATTTGATTCATATAGCTCACAAAGAGCATCCAGCTTTCTTAATTCTGGGCATGAAATTTCTGGGTAGTATCGCTCTATGAATGTAAATGCATTAGGAGGATAACCTAGTTTGATATTGGGAGCGCTATTGATTATTGCATTCATGATAATAGTTAAACGGTTGATTTCGAATAACTATAGCTACAATATCATGAACGTCTCTCATCGAGAGTATGACCGCTATGATTGTGACCCGCTCATATCAAAGCGGGATAAAAACAGACAAGTCCAAATGAAATTAAGCAGACGTATTTCGTCTTTTTTTTGCCCTATGACGGCTTTTCTTTGTCCGCACCTTATTACAATTTTGTTCTCTATACTTTTGAGCGATCTCGTCATTTTGCCTTTTTCTACGCTTTTCCAAAGGATTTCTGACGGCAAAAAAGGTACCGATCACGACAAATCGAACCAGCCAACGATCAGTAACAAATAAGAGTAAAAAAGCGGAACCGAACAATATGCCCAATAGTAAACGAGAAATATGTTTCGCAGGCCTGGGAGCGCCCGTCAGGGAGGTGATCACTGTGGGGAAGAGTAAGCCAATAAACACGAGCCCAACGAACTCTTCACTCATGCTTCCAAGCCAACCAGTCGAAAGCTGGATAATAACCCCCAAGAGGAATCCCGCAAACGATACAACGCAACCTTTGCACCAGTAATAACCGCGCCAATACCAAACATGGTCATCGAAACAAGGCAGGTTTGGATGATGCGAGAATGCCCTCTCATCAATTTGATTAACGGATTTCAAAAATGCCTTCATTCGCGTTTAGTTCTTTTATTAAAAAATCAATGAGTTCCTCGTCCTCTAAATAGAAAAAGTCAAAAGCATGTTTTTCGATACCATCATTTGTTTTCCCTTTAACTTTTCCAAAGTCATTGTTTTGGCTCGAGTACTGGACCTGCAGATTGAAGATCATTTGGAAAAACCTAATGTCTTTGTTTTTTTGCCAAAGGCAGCTCAAAAGAGCTAAAATTTCTGGAATGCGGTTTGGGTCACGTTGGATTCTCATAATTAAAAGTTACGAGAGCTAAAAAATATGCTTCAGGTAAAACTTATTAGGCTAAGCCCGCATGTTGCAATGATTCATCAGTGTAGTCAACAAGTGCTTGCCAGCATGAAAACCACATCATTTGCGAGCAGGCATCCCCAAAATAATAACCACCATTCTTTGGGGCCTCCCAGCCAGGATTTTTATAGAGGCCACGCGCGCCCCAATAATCGTGCGTCCACATCCAGGACGAAGGCCATCTATTTTTGACATAGGCCTCCACTATATTATGGTATTCAGCGATAGCCCAATGCGAATATTCTAAATCTCGAATTCCGGAATCAGACTCCCATGGGCCAATTTTTTTCTTTACGAGAAAACGCTGTGCAGCCTTCCCATTGAATGAGCAATCACAGTGGTTATAAATCGCCAGCTTAAAAATACTATCGATTTCCCTCGTGCTGTAAGAGATGTGATTTAGTGTTATCATAGTGATAGCAGTTACATTTAGACAGTACCCTACTGTTTAGCATGCTCTGCGACAAAGACCTGCAGGGCTTCAATCGCTCGGAAAGAGCATTTAATTTGCAAAGAAGACTTGCGAAGCCGGCATTCAATATCTTTGCCGAAAAAGTACTTATCGCCAGACGAAAAATCTGAATCAAAGGCTTTTTCAAGTTCACTGTACTCAAAAGGACCCTCAATACCCGCCGCATCTAAAACATAAGCAATTGAGGCAAAAAGGTGCTTCAATTCTCGTTGGCTATCATAACTATAACCCTTGCTCCAAGAGTATGATTCCATGTAAGCATGCACACTGACTAGAACACCTGATTTGAGCGTCCGAGCCCCCTCATTATACTGGAACAGCGATCGATTCAGTCTTTCTGCATGTATTGCCAATCCTTCCTTTCTGAATTCGTCACGTTTCGAGATCAGTTTTTCAAAATATGTTTTCAACCGGGCAACACTGAGTTGTTTTGTATAAGCGGAAAAACTTTGATTGTATGCAACGGGATCCGCTGAGAGTGTCGGCAAGTCTATATTCTGAATGCCGTCAGCTTCGAAAGCTTCTCGAACCTTATTTCTAATAATTTGGCCCGTACTTATAAAATCAACCTGTAAGGCCTCAGAAAATGATTTGATAATATCGGATAAATCCGAGTTCACACCATATGACTGTATTTCATCAAACGCCTTAGCGAGTACCCCTGAAGTTCGCTCGTATGAATAGACACGTTTTTCAATATGTTCGCGGTATAACGAATCCGCATGAAGGTTGTTGTTTGAAGAGACTGATTTAGTGTTGAGTAGCATATTTTAAGCTACAAAATTCGCGGTTAAGTCTTTATTTTTTGGGAAACCGCAATTGTGGAAATGCACCCGGATAGTTTCCACCCGTCGGGGACTTTATCCGGGTTAATATCAATCAACCGATCAAGAAAATAGGCCTTCTGGTGTTCGTTTTCCTCAACACCTAAAATGGTTGCCGAACGAACTTCAGACCTTCTCGGATCAACAACGCAAAATTCCTGATTTGTGATAATAAATCTCATAATTTAAGAAGCTAGTATTTCAATTAGCCGACCCCGAGTCTCCACATTGTAGAGCTTGCAAAGATGGCTGCAAAATTTATAGAATATATGATCGAAATGCTGAAAATCTGATAAGTTTTTACTGGGTTCTGCATAATCAAGTCCTGAATTTGCAGCATCTCGCTTAAAGGCTACCATTTGAGCCATGTACTCATCAATGGACCCCTCCAAATGCAAATAGTGGATCGTAACATCCTTTATCTGCTGTGGTCTGAGGACGCGAAAAAAGGCCTGTGACTCGTCAGAATACGACCAACACCGATGATACATGATAATTGTTTCGGCCTCCGGTATATTGAGCCCATATTTAGCAACTCCAAATGTTGCAAAACAGACTCCGAACTCATCGCTTGTTTTGAACTTTTGATTCAATTCTGAATGTCTTGTTTTCGCACTGACTTCGCCCGATAGCACGATTGACTGAATATTCGCGCTTTCACACAATCGTTGCAGACGAGTTGCCTGAGAAGGGGAATCTAAAAAGACGATTACCTTTCGCTTTTTGGCCTTTTCGGTTTTCAAAAGTTCAAAAAGTTTTTGTTCCTTTGTATTCGTTTGGTAATAGCCTTTTGAGTGCTTCGTCGGAAAACATGGATTGTTGGCTGCTGCAATGACCGCCCCAATGCGAGCAAGAATCGCTACCAGGGAATTTTTGTTTCCCTCGGCTACCTGACGGTCAAACCAAGCTTTAAATTCCTCTGCAACCTGCAAATAGCTGAGCAAATGGGCATTATTCCATTTTACAGTATGCGTTACTTCTTCAATCTTGATCTTAGGAAAATAAGGCGCAACGTCCGGTTCATCTCTGACCCTGCGGATAATGAGTTTAGAGAGATATTTGCGGTAAGCATTTAGATTTTTAATCGTAGGAATTTCTCTTTTAGCCCCTTTTTGATGATCCTCCCTGAATTCGTGAGTGGCCCATTGAAGTGTTACAAACTGCTCATTGAACACGTCGAGCCCCCGCCTTGTGAAATCACATGTTTTGAGCGCATAAGCCTCTGGATCGGCTTTTTTTGTCGAATACGGATTTATGAGGTTTCCATCTCCGAAAACCCAACGGGCTATGCCGATGATGTTTCTCGGATAGTTTGAAATTGGGGTTCCGGTGAGGGCATATCTCCGAACTCCCCCCAATTGCAAAATTGATCGGCTCTGCTCTGTATTTGTATTTCTTAGCAAATCTGCCTCATCGAGTATAACGGTACCAAATCGGTTCCTTAATGCTTTAGAGAAAGTTTGCCTGGTGTGACCAAATTGACAACGTAATCGAGTAACAGTGATAAGATTAATTTCTCCCAGCTCTGCGACATCGTCGACCGAATCAATGACGTTCACTTTGAGTCCCAAGTCTCTGGCGGCCTCGATAAAATCGAGTTTCAAAGATGGTAATGTGACAATAAGGGAACGCGAGGAATGAGAAGCCGCGGCTAATGAGTAGGCAAAGCGAGTCTTCCCAAGTCCTTGCTGAAAGCCAATAATTGAACCCCGTGGGCTGAGCAGTGCTTCTACCAAATCATGTTTTTGATAAGTCCAACTAGAAAATTCAAATGCTCGGGATTCAATACAGCGGGCCTTTATAATCTCTGCCTTTTGGGGCATCCGCTCGGCCATACTTTTACCAATCCGATTCCACTGCAGGGGACTCGCAACAATGTCGCAGTTTGCCTCTAGGCGTTCTTTGAGGCAGACACACTTCTCATCATTCTCCCGCAAAAAGCTCCACTCGACCCCTTCCGTACTCAAAAGCTTTATCTGTTCACCTTTTTTGACAATGGTGGCAGGGAAGACGGTTGGATCGATCACAAAGGATTTTTTGACTTCTGCGGTCTTGCTAACTGGATTTGCAGATTTAACCCACCGAGCATAGCCCGCATTTTGAATCGTGAGTTGACGAAAACGTCGCTTGATAAAGCCAACAAGCTGATCGCATATTTGAGGTTCACCGCCCAATGACTTGATCAAATCAGATAATACAAATAGTTCAGCGATGGGGTCTTCGGAAGCAAAATAAAATGGCAAGTATAGACGCCCCTGCCCTTTATACTCTAGGTGTTCGGGTAATCGTTGACTAGCTTTACTCTCGATAAAGTCTCGCAGAATCCCATTGAGAACTTTTGCCTCCGTAAACCCGCAGTAAAATTTAAGCTTGATTTGGTTTTTGCTTCGAAAAATACGAACTCTATTATCTGAGGTTACCGGGGTACGAATGGCCTTCCTGGAATCATCTATTCGATAATTGTAGATGTGCGGTTCTAGATCGTCCACTTGCAGTTGTCCGATTCTTTCAGCAGTCTTGCGAATACAAAAATCGTGAAATTTTGTAGAAATGATCGTTTCAGAATATCGGGCACCAAAAATTGCCAAACTCGTCCGCACATTCGCATTTTCAGATCTGAACGTATCATTAGGGAGGTCTACGATCTCCAGTAGGCGCCGATGATTAATCGAGTGCGCAAATGTTGCAGGTAGGACCGCAATAACGCACTGAGCAGCCCGCAAAGCCTGCTCAAGCGCATATTCATGGGACACTGCATTCGTATCTGCTCCAAAGCGGCCAAAGTGAGTTGATTTGCCAGGCTCAAGAGCAGCTGAAGACAATTGAACACTGAATGGAGGATTTAACAGTGCAACACCCATCCCAGAAGTTCTTAACTCCGCAAGGTTTGAATTTGTGAGCGTATGAATAAAGCCCGCTGCTCGCAGGTCTCGTGAAAGTGCATCCACACATTCACGATCAATGTCATTACCATAAATCGAATAGCGGCTAGGGTTCGCATATTCGATTAGGCTTCCACTCCCGATTGTGTTATCCAAAACAGGAACACGAATTCCTTGAGCATAGGCCTTTTCACTAATGACATCTAACAGCTGAAAGACTAAGCATGATATGCTGGTAGGCGTAAAAAATTGAGAGTCATGCTCACTCCTAGCCTCATGCAAATCGGACAGGTTCTTGACCTTACCAAGTGCCTTATATATCGATCCTTTGCTTTTTATTTTACTGCTTTCAATTCTCCAAGTCATACTTGAAGGTACGAAAGCAACTAATTGAGGCTAGCTTGTGAACGGGTCGACTTCCATTTCTCCATCCATTGCCTCGAAGGCATTAATTAGGTCGACGGCAAGTCCGGGGTAATTTGAACCACCACCTGGGCCGCAAAAACAAACTGTGTCGCTCTTGGTTTTATCTTCGTTATGAACCCGAAAGTAAAGGTCGCCTTGATTGCTGGTGAAAACCTCTAATTTTGCACCGCCTGCTGCAGTGACATCATCCTCAAAAATTTTTTTCATAATCGCACGCTTAAAGCATTTTAGTATTCACTAGGAAGCATTAACACCCAGCCATTTCGATCATTAAAATGAGTTCGGGCACAGTAAACAGTAAAGCCATTTTGCAGGGGAAAATCCAGTACATCAATTCGCTGATGTACTGGGCCTAGCTCAGGAGAAGCCTTATTATCTGGGTCCGTCTTAATGTTCCCATCGTGGCCCATCAGAACCCAGCCATGAGCCTCATCTTGAAATTTGTGTAAATCCCAAAATGAGAGTTCAAACATGCGACAGTGTAATTCTGGGCAGACGTTTTTGAGCCGGGGAACTGAACAGATCACATGAGAAGCAATGGCATCTAAGAGCCAATAAGCACCCGCAACTTCCGCAAGTTCTTTGAGTGCATTTGTACACGCAAATCGCGGAAATATCCGGTTCCAAATGACAATCTCGTCGCTACCGATAGAATTGTTGATAATCTCATTACAGAGAACGGCTTTTGATTTTTCGGAATTCATAATAACAGCTACTAAATAGCAAAACAATAGCCGCTGAGCTACTTGCTCAACGATCCATTACAATCGACAAATTCACATGCTATGGTGCGCACGTGCTTAGACTTAATTTTGGTAAAATCGCATCCAATAAAGCGGCAATTTTTAAAAGTCACATGATGCAATGTGCTTCCAGTGAATTGAACATTCTTAAATGCAGTGTCTTTGAAAGTAACAGAAAAGAATTTTGCCCGCTGAAAAAGAACGCTAATGAATCGGCAATTCTTGAATTTTTTAGAAACAATCCGAAAGTTCGAGAAATCGCGTTTTGAACCCTTTGGAGCATAGAAGGTAAAAGTTTTGACTCCAGTGCTCAAGAGGTCACGAAAGGCGCATCGTACTTGCCCTTGGCTGTAAGCATCGGCGCCCGTCTTGAAGTCGTAAATCGCATCCCATGCAGCAGCTCGCAACCGTAAGCGGTTTGGAACGGCAATCAACAAAGTAAACACTAGACCAAAAACGAACGCTTCAGTTAAGATCTGACGATAGCCATCACCATACAATGAAATATCAAACTTTCCAGTCATAACGATGTCAGCAACAGTGCCGGCAGCGATAAACAAAAAGTACAAATGGATGGTTCCTAAATTAGAGAGCTTGTGAGTGATTTTCATGATAAGTTAAGTTACATATGGCAACGAAGCTTTACTTCATCTGAATGGATCGAATGAGTCCGAGAATAGAACCATTCATTTCCAAAAGTTTATCCCCACCGCTTGCCCGACCGTCCGATAAAGAACAGTCGGACAGTCACCTAAAAGATGAATGAATGGTATGGCTCAGAGTCACTCGACCCCTCGCATAGATCTGAAGTATTTTTGTTCATAATTTATTTTGTTTATACAGTTACTAAATGCAGTGAAACGGATTATCGTGAAGACTCGCGCGCTAAATGGGCCCGTGAAGTTTCCAGCGCTTGCAGTAGATCGATCGCCTCCGATACTGTGGACTGGTCCGCATGGTCCAAAAGTCCCTTGGCTCGATTGATATACTCTTTCGGAGATGCAAACCCATCCAAAAGATTTGCTAAAAGGCCAAAGAACTTTGAAGAGGTGATGAAGACAGTGACGCCTTCATGGGAAACAACTAACTTTGAATTTATCCCATATCCAAGCGGGCGCAGTTTCTTTTTTAACACCGGAATAACCTCATTGTATATCCGGTTAAGGGAGAAAATGTCTAATTTTTGATCTCCCCGAATTTGAAAATTCAATTCCCCAGATTCCGACTCTGAGAATTGTACGGTGAAATTTTTGTGCTGAAACGATAGGTTGGCGAGTGAATCAAATGTGTGTTGTAACTTCATAAAAAAAGCTACAATTTGATAAATTAACAATTTGTATTTTTGATTGATTGAAGTCGAATGATAGGATATTTTATTCCAAATGTATTTTTAGCCGGATATTCTGGGCTTTCGGGTGATCGCGTACAGCAATAGCGCAAAAACAACGTGTTGTTATTGACAGTAAACCCAAAAAACAACACGTTGTTTTTTAGTCATGCAACGATTTGTATCCACATTTCTAGAAGATTGGCTTGGTCAATCTAATCGAAAACCGCTAATTATGCGAGGAGCTAGACAAGTGGGAAAAACTTGGCTGGTGCGAAACCTTGG
>Ga0213867_1000946_pt1 | contig 12994 bp, 19 predicted proteins | sample PICome_12_FD_160120 | JGI IMG/M metagenome (GOLD analysis project Ga0213867, IMG submission 160120) | Coastal seawater microbial communities near Pivers Island, North Carolina, United States - PICO540 | ecosystem: Environmental > Aquatic > Marine > Coastal | place: USA: North Carolina... | reverse complement strand
TGGAAGACTCGTAAAGAACTACTCTCGCTCTGTTAAGTTGTCAGGAAACGTCAACGAAACAACACTCTATCGATCAGTCCTAGGGCCACTCGGTCTAGGTTCAAACATCATGAACGGTGTCTCATTACGAATGATGCTTGGATTCACTCGAAACGGTGGTCCAATCATGCGTGGTTTCCAAGGTATGCTCGTACCTCCTGCTGGAATTGGTAAGATTCCGAATATGTTCAACGGTAAGGTCGCAAATCACCATGAAGTTGTTGCAATCTTCAATGAATTAGATTCAAGATTCTGAGGTGATTTTGTGGTAAAGTATTCTTATTATCCGGGAAACGTCGCTCGTCAATCTTCATATGAGGTTGAAGATACAATTCAACCACTATGCAAAACTCTAGGAATTAATCTAGTGGAGATTGTTGGATACAACAGTGATGGTGGCAACATCATAAAACAAGGAAATAAGGATCTACAACTTGCTCTAAATGCTAGAAACATCGCACTTGCAGAGAAAAATGGTCATCACATAATCACTGCTTGCGCATCTGCACAGGGGATTCTGCACGATGCTTTGGAAACATTCCGTAATGACCCTATCGCACTAGCAAACGCTAACACTGTTCTTTCCAAGACATCAGGTATGACCGCTACTGCTGATGAAATAACAACCAACCACTTACTACACGTATTAGTTGATGAGATTGGATTGGATAAGGTTGAGGATGCCGTGATTAATCCCCTAGACATGGACGTAGCTTGTTACTATGGTCCGCACATGCAAAAGAAAGGAGCATGCGGCGGAGATGACCCATGGAATCCAACATACATGGAGCAGTTGATCAAAGCACTAGGCGGTCGTCCAGTAGAATACAAATCGAAGACATCCAGTGTAGGAAATCCTTCCTTGCTTTCTCTAGGAGACTCTGTCATGAAGATGACTGCAAGAGTACTGAATGACGCGAAGAAAGCTGGCGCACAGGTAATTGTCAGCGCTTGCACGTTGTCTCATGCCAACCTTGACTCATACCAAGGTAAAGCAGGTAGGGTTGCAAATATGGACACAAACATTCCTGCAGTCAATCTAACTGAAATCATCGCATTTGCGCTGGGTCATTTCCCAGACAGATTTGCACAATTGAAAACTCGTGCAATAATAATCGGTTCTTGATTAACCGTGTAAAAATCTGAACAAGTCTTTTGCTTGTATTGAGGAAACTCCCTCTATTGATGCAAGTTCCCGCTCACTTAGGCGACAAAGGCCCATTATGTCGCCCACTGCTTCCATAATTTTAGCAGCGGTGACTAGCCCTATTCCTGGTAGTTCAGCAAGGATGTTTACCCGTTTAGTGATGACTTCCTGGTCCCATTTTCTAGAGAGTTCTCCTTCGTTTTCCTCACCGCTAATTATTGCAAATATCTCCTCAGATGCAGCCTTTATAGCTGATTTTTCTGGCTCGACATGACTTCTTCTTGAACTCGATATCAATAGATCTAGAATTCTTGCTTCCCTTTTAGCAGCAACCGAGACAAATCTTGCTGTTTGCTCAGGTGAGCCGGTCATAAGTACAGGTAGGCCTAGGTCTAGTGTTATCCAAGCCATAGCTCCCTGTACTGCATTTGGATGAAGTCTCTCGGTTTCTAAGGATTCCACAATTAGAAGTGGCTTTTGCGCAGCATCTCTCAATTTTCTTGCTTGATTTACTAGTCGTCCATCAATAATTGAGTCGACTAGGTCTCTTGCAGTTTTACGTTCGATTAGAACACGGTCAGATATTCTGATGTCCCCTACTGCTAATGATTCGATTTTGATATCATGACCTCTCAATTTCAGCATTGAAGGAAGAGTGGAGTTGCCTTCTCTGTGGTCAACCGTAATAGTGCAGTGATTTTCGTTTTCTAGGCTATGTGCTAAAGCTTCTTCTTTTGCAGCGTCAGATGCATTTGCTTCGACTTCTCTTGAGGAAGTGATTGTACCATCTAACACAGGCTTCCACCAGTTTTGTTCAGCAGGTTTCTGGTTAGGGTGGAAATCTGCAAGGGATTTTTGGTTTCTTGGCCTATTTGACAACGTAACTTTCTCTTGTTTCTCTTTTTTTGCAATCTCTTGAGGTTTTGGAATAATTTCCTTCTTTCTAAATAGCCTCTTTTCCTCTGAGTTAATGAATGAATCAACACTCTTTCCATCGACTTTGAATTTCTTCAAAATGTCTGATTTAGGAGCCGCCCTTTTTGGCAATCTCGATTGCTTTTGCAAAGACTCTAATGTTCTATACATCGACTGCTCACGCTTCATTGCCGCTTGCTGTACATATTCGTCACGTGTCCCTTTTGCAATGAGAATATGAACGTCTCCATCTCTCTGTCTGGCTGTTCTTCCACGTCTTTGGATTGCCCTAATTGCACTGGGTACAGGCTCGTAAAGGATTACACTGTCTGCGGCTGGAACGTCTAGTCCTTCTTCTCCGACACTCGTAGCGACCAAGACATTCAATTCACCATTTCTAAAGCGCTCTAATTGTTCGATTTGCTCCTTTTGTTTCATTCCAATTTGGCTACCTTTGCTTGCTTGGCCGACGAATCTTCCAGCTCTGATAGAATCATTTGCTTCAAGAATGCTAATCACGTTGTCAACAGTATCTCTGTATTCCGTAAAAACGATCACTTTCCCGTCATCTCTTAGCCCATCATTTACCAATTGTGTGACGAGTGAAGGTTTTGGATGCAATTCATTGCTATCTTTGTGATTAAGATACAAATCTGCAACAGGGGCAAGGGAAAGAAATCGCTTGGTTTTGCGGTCTTTGTCACTCCTTGCTCTTTCAAGATAATTTATTGCGCATTTCAGACCTTGAGTTTCGAGTAAATCTAGAAGCCTGTGCAATCTTCTAATGTCCCCGATTCTCTTTGCAGCGTCATATCCTCTTGCATCTCCTCTTCCTATCGCTGCACTTGCCCTGCGATGGGCTTCTTCAATAGCAGCAGTTGTTATTCTTCCAGAGCGGATTAAGAAGCCGGAACGAATCAAAAATTCAGACTCTTCGGCCTCGAGTATTCGCAATGGTCGAATAATCTCGGTTAGTTCACTAGGTAGGTTCAGATGGTGCTTTGTGACATCCATAGCTGTGATGTATGGCTGAACTAAATCGTCTTCTCTCTTTGTTACGTGTAACCTTTCGATACCTAATCGCTGAATTATTTCTAGAACTTTGCCAGACTTTACTCCAGGTGAAGCAGTAGCTGCCAATATCATGGCATCAGACGATGCTTCTAGGTACAAATCTCCTAATTGTGCCATTGAATCAGAACCAGTGGCGTGATGTGCTTCGTCTACAATAAGCAGATCAATGTCTGATAACAAAATCCTTCCATTTCTAGCGTCATTACGAATCACGTGAGGAGTTGCCATTACAATCTTCGCATCTTTCCATATCTTTTCTCTTTTGACAGGTCTATCGCTTCCTGTGAGGGTGACAATTTTATCTTCATCGATTTCTATGAATTCCTTAGCCATTCTAGCCTGTTGAGCAACCAATCCAGTGGTTGGAGCAACTAGAACAATCTTGCCTTTCCCTTCAAGGAAACTAGCCATAGCCATCCATTGAACAGCGGTTTTCCCTAAACCGGTAGGCATAACCAGTAATGTTGAGCCAGATATTGCTTGCTTTGCTGCTAGCAACTGGTAGGCCCTAGCCTCAACACCATCTCGAAGACGAGGGTGTGATAAGACGGGCTTCATATCAGTGAATTGTGAGGCGGGGGGTCAAGAGGATTTGCATCAGACACGCTCTAACTTTCACTCACAAACCAAAAGTCTTGAAGACCGTCAATTGCCATAAGAGCCTAGGCGGCCTATACACCGTTCATAACCGAACCACTCATATATGGGAGGTAAGTCGGCAGACTGCTCGAAAGGCGAGTGGCCAGACACTGTGGGCAATGCATAGCACCCCATTACTCCCGGTCCCAATCGTGGACTGGAAGCCGGTGTCACGGCAACTCCCTAGCCTTGACAGCCTCTGTATGCCCCTTTATCGGGGGGCCAATGCAGAGTATTGAAACATAGGAGGCCGAAAATATGGCAAAGAGAAGTCACCCAAGACGTGGTAGTATGGCGTTCAGCCCGCGCAAGCGGTCCGCACGCCACTTCGGACACGTCAAGTCGTGGCCAGAAACCGATGCGAGCGAGGTGCGTGTACAGGGATTCGCCGGCTGGAAAGCAGGTATGACCCACGTCATGGCCCGTGATCTAAACCCAAGATCCACCAGCGCAGGACAGGAGATTAGAGTTCCTGTAACCGTAGTTGAAGTACCAAAGATGAGAGTCCTTGGTGTTCGTGGATACAAGATGACACCATACGGCAAGCAAGCCGCAGGTGAAGCTTGGGTAAATGCAGAACAAATTTCAGAAGCATTCCCACAACTATTCCGCAGAATGCACAGCAATGCAATGCAAGTTCACGACTCCGACAAGCACCTTAATGCTCTAGGAGATGCAGACTTAGTAGAAGTCAGAATCATAGCAGCAACTCAACCACATTCAATCACAGGAACACCATCCAAGACTCCTGAAGTCATGGAACTGGGACTAGTTGGTGGCGATTCGGCAGCTAAGTTAGAATGGGCAAAGGAAAACATGGGCCAAGAGATTTCAATCAATGACGTATTCAACGAAGGTGTCTTTGTCGATGCCATTGGTGTTACCAAGGGATACGGATGGCAAGGTGTTATCCGAAGATTCGGAGGTAAACTCCAGTCTCACAAGAACTCCAAGAAGCGCCGTCAGCACGGTAACATGGGTGACTTCGGTACTGGATATGTCCGTAAGACCATCAGACAAGGTGGTCAAACTGGATACCACCAGCGCACAGAATACAATAAGAGAATCCTGTCAATCGCTTCCGCTGAAGATAAGGCAATCACACCATCTGGTGGCTTCCTACACTACGGAGAAGTCAACTCAGATTACGTACTAGTAAAGGGAAGCCTACCAGGTCCTGCTAAGCGCCTAGTCAGATTCCGTGATGCTACACGTGGCTCTGACAAGGTTGAGCACCCTTACGAAATAACCTACGTTAGTACATCTAGCAAGCAGGGGGTCTGAAGATGAAGGTAGCAGTACACAACATCATCAACAACATCGAGCAAGACGAACTAGACGCTGGGCGTCTGCAGGAAGTCTACGAAATCGGTGTAGAGTTGGGTAAGAAGGTCTCTCTGCCGGATTCATTCAGCGCAGAAATCAGAACAGATCTAGTCAAACTTGCCGTTGCAAGCGCTCGTGCGAACAGGCGCCAAGCATACGGTTCCAACCCACACGTCGGAAAGCGCAAGCCTATGAGCGGTATGAAGCACTCCGTAGAATGGTGGGGTAAGGGTCGTGGTGTATCCAGAATCATGAGAAGAACTGGACAACGCCGTGGTGCACAAAACCCACACACACTTGGTGGACGCAGAGCTCACGGGCCAAAGGTCGAGAAAGACTGGTCTCGCAAGTTGAACCGCAATGAACGCAGACTTGCTCGCAACTCTGCTCTAGCAGCAACAACCAACATCGAGATGGTTTCCGGTCGTGGACACCGCTTCGCTGAAGAAATCTCTTCACTACCTATAGTACTAGGTGACTATTCTGAAAATGGTGAGAAAATTGACATTGAAGCATTCAACCTAAGCGGTGGAACTCGCAAAGTCAACGCAATCTTCGAGGCTCTGGGCCTAGGGGATGACCTACGCCGTGCCCGTGACGGTCGCAAGATCAGGGCAGGAAAGGCAACCATGCGTGGAAGAGTCCACAAGACTCCAAAGAGCGTTCTATTGGTTGTCGCAAACAAGGACGGCCTAGCAAAGGCTGCAAGAAATCTTCCAGGCGTCGACGTTGTCGCCGCTAAGGACCTATCCGCAGAGCATCTTGCTCCTGGTGGAGACCTAGGTCGTCTAACTGTCTTCACAAAGGCAGCAGTGGAGGCACTGAATTGAGGAGGTGTGATGAATGGTAAATCCGTATGACGTAATTATGCTACCTTGGATTACTGAGAAGGCAATGGAGGCAAGAACTTCTGGAAACCGCTTGGAATTCATCGTTCGCCGAAGTGCTACCAAGTCTGAAATCGCTGAAGCGGTTGAGAAATTATTCGATGCTGAAGTTGACAAGGTCAACGTCCGCAATACCAAGAACGGAAAGCTAGCGAGTGTCAAACTCGCTGAAGGCTACTTTGCAGATGAGGCTGCAATGCGTCTTGGCGCATTCTGATGAGGTGATATTATGGGTAAGAGAACACGTTCACAGCGAAAGGGAAGCTCACCACGTTACCGCGTGGCAAGCCACAGATTCCCTGGTTCAAACACAATGCCACGTGCAAAGGATGTTGTCGGTGAAGTTACAGAACTGGTACACAGTCCTGTGCACACTGCTCCTCTAGCACGTGTAAAACTACCAGACGGTCAGACAAATCTAGTTGTTGCAACAGAAGGTATCTCAATCGGTTCAACAGTCGCTATCGGTGACAACGTCGCTTTGAGACCTGGTAACATTACTTCCATCAGGAACATACCTGAAGGAACAGCAGTAAACAATCTAGAACTACGCCCAGGCGATGGTGGAAAGATCGCAAGAACTGCAGGTAACTCAGCAACCATCGAAGCACATCTTGAGGGTGGCAAGGTAAGAGTCAGACTTCCATCAGGTGTCTCCAAGGACATGGCGGGTAACTGCCGTGCAACAATTGGGGTACTCGCAGGCCACGGCCGTGGAGAGATGCCACTTCGCACAGCGGGTGCTGCTCACTACAAGGCAAAGGCACGTGGTAAGTTGTATCCTCACGTAAGTGGTGTTGCAATGAACCCAGTTGACCACCCGCATGGTGGAGGTAACCACCAAGCAGTTCACGGTCCAAGCTCTGTTGCTCGTGGCACCCCACCAGGTGCTAAGGTGGGTAACATAGCACCAAGCCGCACAGGACGAGGCCGCGGCAAGAAGGTTTGAGGTGAGATAATATGGCGAAGAAGAAGAAGTCATTCATGACCCCAAAGGCGAGCAGAAGAAAGGCTCGTAAGAAGCGCACAACAGTAACAGGTCGCAAGAAGAAAGAATTCACTTACAGAGGATACGAGGTCGAAGAACTCAAGGCTATGCCAATTTGGCCACCAGAGGACGACCCAAGTGCCCCATCTGTAGTAACTCTAGTGAGCAGCCGTGCAAGGAGATCTATCCGCCGTGGACTATCTCCAGAAAACGAGCACTTCATCGACCGTGTACGCCGATCCACAGGACGCACTATCCGTACACACCGCCGTGACGTTCCAATCCTACCGGAATTCGTAGGCAAGAGAATCGCAGTTCACAACGGACAAAACTTCGTTGAAATCGATGTCAAGCCAGAGATGATAGGTCACTATCTAGGAGAGTTCGCATTGACCCGTAAGAGTGTAACACACTCCGGACCGGGTGTCGGTGCGACCCGCTCTTCATCACACGTAGCGTTGAAGTGAGGTGAGTATGATGGGTTGGAAGAAATCAGAAATGGACCGCCGCTCAAAGCGCAAGGAACTACCACAGAAGGGTTACACCCAGTTGCTACAAGGGAGTCGACTTGCTACAGCTCGTGTTTCGGAAGCAGATGTTCACGTGAAGCACTGCTTCGAAATCGCACGCGCAATCAAGCACCAGACCGCGGGAGAAGCAATCACATTCCTAAACAATGTTCTGAAGATTGACAGCGACAGGCCTGACATCAGAAAGAAGGCTGCTGCAGTTCCATTCAGACTTGGTTCCGGGAACAAGAAACGCAAGCGTTCAGGACCTTCTATGGTCGGTCACCGCAAGGGAGGAGTTGGACCGGGTCGCTATCCTGTAAAGGCTAGCAGAATCATGATCAAGTTACTTGAGAGTTGCATGGAAAATGCAAGACATCAGTACGAAGACATAGATCCTGAAGAGATGGTAATCACCCACTGTGCAGCGCACCGTGGTACAATCAAGAGAGGATGGACCCCACGTGCTCGTGGACGTGCATCTCCTAAGAACCACTACCGAGTTAATCTCGAATTATTCCTAGAAGACTTCAGCGGAGTTGAAGATGAGTTGGAGGACGACTTCTGAGGTGAATATCATGAGCGACAATAAGAGTACACTAAGACGCATTATCGACCGCAACGTCGAGCGCCATCTGGTCAAGGAGTTCTTGATGAACAACACAAAGAAAGCAGGGTTTGGTGGATTGGATATCCGCCGTACACCAGCTGGAACTGAGGTTGTAGTCAAGGCAGAACGCCCAGGTATGGTCATTGGACGAAAGGGTAAGATCATCAACGACTTGCAAAAGCAGTTGGATGAGAGATTCGGTATCGAAAATCCAAAACTAAAGGTCGACGAAGTCGAGAACCCAGCATTGAATGCACAGGTTATGGCTGAGAAGATAGCGAGCGCTATGGAGCGCGGCTGGTACTACCGCCGTGCTGGGCACTCCGCTGCTCTGAACATTATGGAAGCAGGAGCAAGAGGTGTAATCATCACCCTTGCAGGAAAGTTGACAGGTAGCAGAAACAGAACTCAGAAGTTCATTCGTGGACACGTAAAGTACTGTGGAGAAACCGCACTACAGCACATGGATGTCGGATACTCAGTATGTATCAAGAAACTAGGTACAATCGGAGTAACTGTAGCAATCATGCGCAAGGGAACAAAGTTACCGCACGAAATTTCAATCTATTCTGAAGAGCAACTTCGCATGAACGCAGAAGAAGCTGGCGAAGAATCTGGAAGTGAGGAGGCGTCAGAATGACCCACGTTTCAAACAGAGAAATCGCATCAATGAGCGCAGAAGCACTCGCTGACAGACTAGAAGAACTGCAAGAAGAACTCTTGCAACTTCGTGCTGAGCAATCACTTGGTGGTACACCATCAAACATGGGTGCATTCAAGGCAACACGCCGCTCGATTGCACGTATCAAGACCAAAATGGCATCCCAGTGATACAAAATCAAATTAGAATAAACGGAGGTGAATGAGAATGGCTGCAATCTGCAACGTATGTGGACTCCCAGATGAATTATGCATCTGTCAGGAGATCGCTAAGGAGCAGCAAAAAGCCACCATCAGCACCGACCGTCGCCGCTACGGCAAGATTGTGACCAAGGTTGAAGGAATCGATGATTCCGCAATCGACATCAATCAACTTGCTAAACTTCTGAAGAACAGATGCGCAGCTGGAGGAACGGTGAAGGGCCGCGTAATCGAACTTCAAGGAGATCACAAGAAGAAGGCTGCAGCGGTACTTCAGAACAACGGATTCAATGTGGAGGTGCGATAAGATGGTTAGCGCACCTTTGAATCAATCTTGGATTGGACGTAACATGACTGTTACTTCTTCTCCAGATTCGACCTTTGTCGGTCGAAATGGTCTAGTCGTAGACGAGACAAGAGAAACCATCACCATGCTTGAAGAAGGTCGAGAGGTCATCTTTGGCAAGAATTCTATTGAATTCAAAATCGGCGACAGTGATGTTGCCATCGACGGGACGTTGGTACGGCAGCGTCCTGAAGATAGAATATACCGTAACAAAAGGAGTGAGTGATTACGATGCGTGACATCGGAGTTGATGTGAAGCCCCCTACCGGTGAGTGGGATGGAGATGAGAACTGCCCGTTCTATGGGTCCCTGCGCCTTCGCGGCCAGGTTCTAGAAGGAACGGTTGCAAATGTAGGAATGCAAGGAACAATTGTTGTCGAACGTGACAATGTTCGTTACATGCAGAAGTACGAGAGATACGAAAAGCGCACAAGCGCCCTATCAGCTCATCTACCAAACTGTATCGGTGGAGTAGAAGTTGGTGACCGAGTGAAGATTATGGAATGCCGTCCGCTTTCCAAGACAGTTTCATTCTGTGTCATCGAGAACAATGGAGGTGAAGCTTGATGCGTGGAATTGCAGGTAAGCAAACCCGTGGTCTGCCAACAATGGCAAGACTTCAGGTTGCTGACAACACTGGAGCAAAGATTGCTCAGTTGATCAATGTCCGCAAGTTGGGTGGAACCATGCGCAGATATCCTTCTGCAGGTGTTGGTGACCTAATCAAGGTCTCAGTAAAGCGTGGTACCCCAGAAACTCGCCGTCAGATGTACAACGCTGTTGTAATCCGCCAGCGCCGTCCATTCCGCAGAGTAGACGGAACATGGGTTCAATTCGAAGACAACGCTTGTGTAATTACAAACGAAAAAGGCGATGTCCAAGGTTCAGATATCAAAGGACCTGTTTCACGTGAGGCAGCAGAACGCTGGCCTCGTATCGCAGCAACTGCAAAGCAAATTGTATGAGGTGAATGGGATGGCAAAGAGTAGCAAACCAGGAAAGCAGCGCAAGGCCCAAGCTAATGCGCCACTTCACGTAAAGCGTAAGAGAGTACGAGCTCGCTTGCAACTAGACAAGCCAGACGAGCGCCTAGCAGGTCTTCGTTCAGTCACTATCCGTGTCGGAGACACTGTACGTGTTGTACGTGGTGACTTCGCACACGGTGGAAAGAGAGTCGGAGGAAAGCGCAATGCTGACCCACTCTCCGGTAAGGTCCTAAATGTAGATTCAAACACAGGTCGCCTCTCAATCGAGGGTGCAACAGCGACCAAGTCAGACAACAGAGAAGAGGCTGTTCCGGTCCATGCCTCCAACGTCGTCGTCACAAAGTTGGACGAGACGGACAAGTTGCGAATGCAAAACCTGACCGCAGATAGGAGTTGAAAAGAATGGGAAGTAGCAGTCACTTGAAGCGTTTGGCCATACCACGAAGTTGGCCTCTTCCTCGAAAGACAACAATTTGGGTCACCCGCCCTCGTGCAGGTGCTCACAGTCTTGAGAGATGCATGCCTTTGAACATTGTAATCAGAGATGTAATCGGTCTAGCAAGATCTACTCGTGAAGTTAGAACGATTCTACACAACGGCTTGGCAAAGGTCGATGGCCGTGTTGTAAAGGATACCCGCAGAGGAGTCGGGGTCATGGATGTTCTAACTCTAGGCGAAGAAAACTACCGCTGTGTACTAGACACGAACGGTCGCCTAAGATACCGCCCAATTTCTCCTGAAGAAGCCTCTTGGAAGGTATGCAGAATTGAAGGCAAGTCAACCATCAAGGGTGGAAAGACACAAGTCCACCTGCATGATGGAAGAAACATCATCGTCGATGATGCATCAGAACACAAGACTGGTGACTCATTGAAGATTTCACTACCAGAACAAGAAGTTCTAGAACACATCAAGTTCGGTGAAGGCACACGCTGCATGCTAATCGGTGGTGTACACGTCGGTAAGTTGGCGGATGTAACAAACTACATCGTAAAGCGCTCAAGCATGCCAAACGAAGTTGAATTCGATGGATTCGGTACAATTACTGACAACGTATTCACCGTTGGCGACTGCGCTCTACCAGGTGTGGAGGTGAGCCAGTGAGCGAGTCAGTAAACCCAATGTATGTACCAAGGATTTCCAAGGTTGTAGTAAACATCGGTGTAGGAGAAGGTGGAGACCGCCTATCTAACGCTGAGAAGGTACTAGAACTCGTAACAGGTGTTTCACCGGTTAGAACCCTCGGTAAGCAGCAAAACCGTGACTTGAAAGTTCGTGTTGGATTCCCAATCGGATGCAAGGCAACTATCAGAGATTCAGATACAATCAAGAAATTCTTGACTGATGCTTTCTGGGTTAGAGAGAACACAATTCCATCATGGAACTTCGACAAGTCCGGTAACTTGTCTTTCGGAATTCCAGATTACACAGACTTCCCTGAACAAAAGTACGATCCAGATATCGGAATTTTTGGAATGGATATCAACGTCGTATTAGAGAGACCTGGGCACCGTGTCAGCCGACGCCGACGCCGAAGTGCAAAGGTTTCCCAAAGCCACCGAACCAATGCTGATGACGCCAGAGCATGGTTTGCTGAGAACTATGGTGTCAAAATCTTGGAGGAGTGAAAATGGCACGAGACCATGGTGAGCAGATTGGAAGAACAAACGGATGCCGCAGATGCGGACGTCGCCGAGGAATGATTCGCCGTCACGGACTAAGACTGTGCAGACAGTGCTTCCGTGATGTAGCTCCTGAGATAGGATTTAAGAAAATGAATTGAGGTGATTATGAATGCAGTTCGACCCCCTTAATGACGCACTAACTAAGATATTCAACGCTGAGCAGGCTGGAAGATACAACGTAGATTTGGCTCCAGCATCAAAGCTACTTGGTTCAGTACTAGAGATTATGCAAACCTCCGGCTATGTCGGAGAGATTGAGAAGAACGACGACGGACGAGGAGGCAAGTACATCGTTCAACTACGCGGCGCAATTAACCAGTGTGGCGTAGTTAAGCCACGCCACTCAGTTCGCCGCCAGGAGTTTGACAAGTGGGAAGGCCGTTACCTTCCTGCACAAGATTTCGGACTTCTGATTTTGACTACAAACAGTGGTGTAATGCACCACAAAGAAGCAAAGGAGAACCGTATTGGTGGTAAACTCCTAGCATATGTTTACTGAGGTGAGAAAATGGTAAAGTTAGATCGAATTGAACATACTGTGGAAATCCCTGAGGGAGTTTCTGCATCGATTGATGGTGACAACGTCACCATCACAGGGCCCAAGGGCAGCGTTTCTCGAGACTTTGTAAGTGCAAGGCACGACATTTTCCAAGAAGGTGGCGCTCTAATCGTTCGAATTGATGTTCCACGCCGCAAGGAAAGAGCTCTTGCAGGAACATGGAATGCACACCTAAACAACATGGTAAAGGGAGTGACAGATGGATTCACATACACTTTGAAAGCACTGTACTCTCACTTCCCAATGACACTAGCGGTACAAGGAAACCAATTGATAGTGAACAACTACTTTGGAGAGAGAGTACCAAGATCCGCAAACATCCTATCAGGAGTTGATGTGAAAGTTCAGAACAAGACTGAAATCGTCGTTTCTGGAATCGATAAGGAAGCAGTTGGACAAACCGCTGCTAATATCGAGCGCTCA